>Ga0065721_10050924_pt1 | contig 17063 bp, 17 predicted proteins | sample Mesricmetagenome_FD_59108 | JGI IMG/M metagenome (GOLD analysis project Ga0065721, IMG submission 59108) | Mesophilic microbial community from rice straw/compost enrichment Sample: eDNA_1 v2 (version 2) | ecosystem: Engineered > Solid waste > Grass > Composting > Bioreactor | place: USA: Davis... | reverse complement strand
CCCCAGGCCACATCCAAAACCGCTTTCCCCATAGCTCAGCCCATGCCCCCCGCGGTTCGGGCACCGCCGACTTTCCGACGCCAGTCGGCGTCCGAAACTCTAAACGATTGCGGTCAGACCGCTTTTGGCGGAAAATTGAGTGAAGCAGATGTTCGTGAAGTGCCGGTTACCTATGACGGCCAACCGACCGATACGAGAGTTCAAGCTCCACTGCGCAGCATATCTCCTCGCATGCGTGACATCGTCGGGCCACTCGGACATAGTCCATGAATGATCTACCAGGTCTTGAATGAGCGCGGCGAGGCAATGGATGCCCGTCTCGAGATCGACGGCAGTGATATCGTATTCCACAGCCGCGGAGGCACGCGTGGCACCACCAGCGCACGCAATCTGGACTATGGAACCGCCCTTAGGCTCCTGCTTCACCGGATCGAAGACAATGGCATAACTTTAGAAGCTGTGTGGATAGACAGTGACGAGGTGCAGAAGTTACCACGAAGTGAGCGCCGAATCTTCGAGCGGGGGGACGCAACCGACGGGGCAGACGAACAGTTCCGCGCAATTTCCAGAAATATGCAGGCCTACGGCCGTCCTCCGAATGCCCCTTACGGCGGTAGCCGCGTCAAGAAGATCCGAATTCGCCTTGCCTCCGCAGGGCATGCCCGAGATCTGCAAGAAGTTCTTCGACTCACCGAGTCAGCAATCAGTACGCGAGCGCCAGCGGGAGTCCCGGTGGCACTCTTCGATGCCATCACGCCGGAACATGTCTGGGAGGCGGTCCAATTGCTGGATGCTGGCGAACCCCATTCTTTTGGGCAGGCCGACGACTTCGAGCTGATATCGGGCGATGGCATGCGTCATCATCCAAAAGCAGTGTTCGATGTCGCCGCTCGCCTGGCGCTTGGACGGACGCTGGACCATGAACATTTTACGGTCGGCTTCACCAATCATTGTCATCGCGCGCTTCAATCAGCGGGCTTCGAGATCGTGAAACACGGCGCCTCCTCCCGGAGTAATGCCATGCCGTTGGCAGCCGAAGATCGGGAATGGTCCGAAGGCCAGCCAAAGCTCGTCTTGCATTTGAAGCGGGAACGAGCCGCCGGCCTGGCACGCGCCAAGAAGGCCGCCTTTATCCGAGTTCATGGCCGACTGTTTTGCGAGAAATGTGGTCTGGATCCGGTCGCTCTGTTCGGCAGTGAACTTGGCGAAGCCTGTATAGAGGTGCATCACGATCGCACCGCGATCGCGCGGATGGGCGAAGGGGCACGGACGACCCTGGACGACCTGAGATGCCTGTGCGCGAATTGTCACCGGATCTTGCATGCCGCCATGCGGCGAGCGATTGGCGTGAAGCCGTTGCCGAAACGCCGTGACGGCCCCAGTCGAAATGATCGAACGTCCTGATGGCCGTACTCAGGGACGAGCGGGCGCGCTCGACCGATGCTGTCTTCGTGATCGCCGGTTCGATGCCAGTTTGCAGGACGTCCAAATAAATTTACTTCAAATTCTGGAGCTTACCATCAAAACAGCCTCTTCAAGAAACGATTCCGATAATCTCCGATAGACAATTCCGATAAACTCCTATATCTGAACCCCATCATGGACGAATCAATCGACATCGATCGCCTCCGCAGCGAGGAAGCAGAGCTCCAACGGAAGCTCGATGAACTGCGTGCTACCCGCATTGCGCTTGAACAGAAAGTGAAGCCGCAGTCGCGTGACAAGGCACGGCCGCTCCGCGATCTGGTCCTCGACCTCGTCCAGGACGCTGGCGCCCCGCTCAACTCCCTGCTGCTTGCAAGTGTGATCCGGCCCCTTCAGGGGCGCACCATACCGGCGACGAGATTTGGTACGCTATCGAACGATGAAGCCAAGTCCTTCGACTCGTCGCGCGCCCGCCCCGTTTATCTGTGCCATTGCCTGACGCACGACCAGGGTCAGGCGGTCAAACGCTTCTGGGCGCGTTCCGACTGGCCGCTGCCCGAGCGCGTCATGGGGCCGATGACCGGGCGTATCCTGTTCCTCCAGGGTGCAGCATGGACAATCAATCTCGCGCGTCTGGTCGAAGCCGGCGAACTCGTTGCCGACAATCCTGAGGTCCTCAAATATGTCGCAGCCGATCAGGCGCGCGATGCGGGCCTCTCTGTCAAGCGTGGCGAATTCCCGTACGAAGCATGGTTGGCCACGATAGCCGACGCGATCGATCGCCACATCGGCGAAGATCGCGCGCTGCGCGAAACGGCTGCAGTCGTGCTCGCTTCGCGGCTCGATGATCGGGAACGCTTGTTCGGCACCCGCAAGGGCCTCGTCTCGCTCCCTGGCTCGACGCCGTCATGGCGGAGCGCAATCGAATGAGCGTCAAGGGCAGCACGGCGCTCGTCCGATTGGCGGGCAATCCTGATTGCGAAATCCTCGGCGCCATGGTGCTGCAGGAGGGTTCGGAGAAGCGCTTCTTCGAGCGCGTCGTCGGTGAGCCCTATGATCGCGAGTTCGGCGAGCGTCAGTCGTCCAAGCGCCGCGGCGCGCAGTTCGAACGCAACGCCTATGCCGGCGACGGGCGACTTCTCCGCGAGGCATTCGCGCCGATGCTTGGCCGTGACGCCGACGCGCTCACGGTCCGCAATCTGATCGACGATTACCCCGGGAGCAAGGACGATGCGCGCGTCGCCCGGCTGCGCATCACGCGTGGAATTCTGCGCGACTCGGTCGCGGGACGAGCGGTTCCGGACATCATCATCCAGCCGCAACTCCTGCTGCCGACCCGGCCGGGCCCGAAGCCGTATTTCTTCATCGCACCCGATCTGCTGGTGTGGTCGCCGCTGGCCGGAACCTATCTGCCGGGCGATCTCAAATCCTTCATCGTGCGCGAGAATGAAGTCGCGGCAAGCGATCTGGCGCGAGTACGCCTCCAGCTGGGCGCACAACTGCTCGCCCTTCGTCACGAATATGATCAGATCGACCAGTCCATCGTCGTTCCACCGAGCGGTATGCTGTTGTTCTCGAAACCCAATGGACTCGCGCCGCACGCACCGCGCGTCGAAGACATCGGAGGAGCCATCGAGGCGGTCCGGATCGGGATCGCTGCCTTCCTTCGTCACCGGCAGAAGGTGAACGACCTGCGCGCGGGAGCCGAACCCTACACCGTCGTCGCCGACCTTGAGCCGCACTTCGAGGACGCTTGCCTGTCGAGTTGCGTGATGGCCAAATGGTGCCGGCAGCGGGTCGCGGAGCATGTTGCAGACATGGGCGATGTTGCGGGTAACGTGCTCGGCGACATGACGATGCAGCGCTTGCTTGACCTTATGTCCGGCTCGGCCGCGCCATCCGATGATCATGAAGCGATAATCGCGGAACAGTTGCGAGCGCTCGCCGACCAGCACGACGAGGAGCAGGCGGCATGAACGCGTTTGACGACACCCTGCACCGTGCGCTCGCGCGCGCTCGGCGCCGTGCGCTCCCCGTGCGTACGTCGAGCAGCTTGTCGCCCGATCCCGACGTCACGATCGGTATCGCCACCATCAAGATCGTCACTGAGGAACAGATCCAGGCGGTTGCCTTCGGCACGCTCGATCGCGCCCCGACGGTAATCGTACGCCTCGATCCGATCGGACGCGACGTCTCGGATCTGCTGCCGTTCGCCCGGTTCCTGAACGCGACGGTCCAGCGTTCGATCGTTGCCGATGCGCCGATGCGCGTGTGGCTGCCGCACGACGTCACGCTCGAAGCGCTCGATGTGCTCGGACATCGTTACTGGCGCAACCAGACCGCTTCAGCCGAGATCGTGCGCATGGGTGAGCTTTGCCGGGTCATCGCGCACGAAGCGACGATACCTGGTCAGCAACTCGTCGCCGACGCGACCGCACAGCTTCAAGGCCATGTTGTCACCGGCATGGCCCCGATCGAAGAGGGTCATCTGCACGCTATTCTGGCATGGTTCGATCCTGCGGTGGCCGATCCGCTCTTCGAGGCGCGCGAACGCATCCGGCTGCCGGCGTCAGGTATCCTGCCCAACACTCCCGATCATCCCCACGACGATCGCGTCGACCGGTTGCGCAAGGAAGCCAAATCCGCATCAGGCGCCTACCGGCAAAGGCTTGAGGCGCAGATCGACGCGATCCTGCGCAACTGGGTCCAGCATGAATGGGATCTCATGGTCGCCGGCCGGCGTGCCTTCCTCGATCTCGGCCTGCCTTCAGCGGGTCTCGATGGCCTGGTGAAGGATTCGACGAAGCGCGTTGCATACGCGCTTACCAATGGCTTTTTTCCTGCTCGCCAGCCGGACCATCTCGCCGCGCAGCTAAGCGTGATGGAAGCCGGTCAGGAAAAGGCCGACCATGCGGCGCTCGAAAGCGATCCGCTGTTGCGCGCGCAGGCAATGCGCGCGGGCGCCGTCGTCGCGGGCACAGTGAGCGCGGTCCGCCAGCCGAGGCCAAAATTCTATCCGTGCGATATCGACGTTGACTCCTCGCAGAGCGTCGTTCGGCTCCGGCTCGACGACAAGGTCTCGATTGTCGGCACCAACGTCACCGGCGTGGTGCGGGGTCTCGACACGACCCCGACCGGCGGCACCCGAGTGTCGCTCGAAATCACCGGCGGGGTCCGCACGCAGAGTGTATTGTCGGTCGGAGCAGGCGTTGAGCTCGTTCGGTCGGCGTTCGCTTTCGTCAATCTTCGCGCGCTCGGCGTCGTGCGTGAGCAGCAGTCGTGGATCTTCTATGGCGACACCGCGCCTACGATCGCGGCGCGTCCTTCGACTGGCCAGTCCGCGCTGGCAATCGCAACCGCAGCGAGGCGCCCATGACTGCAACTCGCCAGGCACGGCTCGATCACGCCGATCGCGTCCTCGACGAGGCGATCGAGCGGTCACTGTTCGGCACCGACCCGGTATCGATCGCCAAATCGCCGCCGGGTGCGGGAAAGACCTTCCTCGTCGAATGTGCCGCCGCCGTTGCCGCGGGTGCCCCCGGCATGCGCGTGGTGATCGTCACGCCGGGCGTGAGCCAACTCTACGACATTGCGGAGCGCTTGCTCGCCTACCGTCTGCCGCGCATCGAATTGGCGCATGCCACGCACCGCGTGCTGCCCCCGAGTCTCGTCGGCCGGATCGCTGCGTCGAGCGGCTGGTCGACCGGACTCAACGTCGGCCCGGGGGTGATCGTCACCAACGTGCATCTCCTCGCTTCGTACCTGCACCAGCTCGGGCCGGGCAGTTTCGATCTGATGATTGTCGATGAGGCCTATCAGCTGGCCGCTTCCGATTTCATGCTGGTGGCCCATCTGGCATCACGCGTCCTGATGGTTGGTGATCCGGGTCAACTCGACCCGGTCCATTCGGCTGACACGACCAACCTTGAAGCGGGTGCACACAAGATCCACTGGTCCGCGCCCGCTTATGTCCTCGACCGCTTTCCCGCGACGCCTGTCTTCGGTTTGCCGGTGACGCGGCGGCTTTTGCCGGACACGTCCGACCTAGTCCAGGCGTCCTTCTATCCCGATCTTCCTTTCCAGTCGGTGGTCGACCCCGCCGAGCGGCGCCTGGAGTTCCGGTTACCCGGCCTGGTCCCCGGTATCGACCACGCGCTCGACGCGGTCGCAGCCGGCAAGAGTCTGGTCGTGGTAACATTGCCCGGGGCGCCGCCGCCCCATCAGGAGGCTGATCTCGATCTCGCGGGATTGATGGCAGAAATCGCGGACCGGTTCCTCGTTCGTCAGGCGCAGTGGATGGGGAATCGCGCGCTCACAGAATCCGACATCGGCTGCATCGATCCACACGTGATCGCGGGGGGTGCCATCGGCGACGGCCTCCGCCAGCGCGGCCGCGGCGCCATCAGGGTCGACACGGTCGAGCGCTGGCAGGGACTGCAACTTCCGATTTCCATCGTGCGCCATCCCCTGTCGCGCCCGAGCACGCCGACCGGTTTCGATCTCGAGGCGGGCCGGTGGTGCGTAGCGCTGTCGCGTCATCAGATCGGCTGCGTCATCGTGGCGCGCGCATCGGTCGGGGACACTATCCGTGATTATGTCCATGGGTGCGACACAGTCGCGGCTGGCGCCCGGGATTCCACCTGGCGCGGGTTCGAGGCGCACCGCACGATCTGGAACACACTCGTTGCTCAGGATCGGGTCTTCGCACTGTGACAACGCTCGCAGAGAATCCGGTATCCGAAGTCTGCGCCGGTGCAACCCGGATCTCAGTGCCCGCTTCCCAGTATTGTCACGTCTGGCGGCCCGCGCCATCCGGCGCGTGGCGCTCGGTGCAATCGGCGGAGACCTCAGTCCTTTCCGATCGTCTCGACATGGTGCTCCAGATCAGCACGGAAGGCGGGATCGTAGCGCAGGGAACTCTTGACCAGCCGGGAGAGAAAACCGCCCGCAGCCTTTTTCGACAAGGGCCGGGGTTTGCGCTCCAGGAAAGACGCAAGGTGGCGGGCGGGCTCCGCAACCGGCCATTCGGATACCGACGCCACGCCGCGTCGGCCGTGGCGCCCCCATGCGGCACCTGGCCAGCTTCCTTCTTCGGGAAGCGCGGTACAATCGTCCCGATCGAAGGAGCCAGCTTTCGCCACGAGGCGCTCCGCGATCCATCGCGCCATCGGAACACTCACCGCATTGCCGACCATCCGCCAGCGCTTGCGCGCGGCCCGTGGATCGAAATCCGATAGGTCGGTCCAACCCGCTGTAAAACCCTGCAAACGCTCGGCATCTTCGAGAGCCGGCGCGGCAATCAAATGGCGTTTGGGGAACCAGATCGCGGGTGGCGATGGAATGTGGAGCGCCGATCCACCCTTGAGCGGCGGCACCGCATCGACAGCCCACCCCAGTCCAGTATTGCCCTCGGTCCAATAGAAACCGCAGGCATGGTTGCCGCGAGCCTTCGGGTCTGGCGCGCCCGCATCGACACCGAACAAGACGGGGCGCGGGTCGTGTACCTTCGACGCGATCAACACCACACGGCGACGGCGCTGAGGGAGGCCGAAGGCGCGAGCGTCGATCGTCCGATACGCCCAGGCGAAACCCATCGCTTCAAGTTCGTCGGCGAGCATCCGGATCGCTCGGCCACGATCGAGGCTAAGCATGAAGGGTACGTTTTCAAGCACGACCCATTGCGGCGCCTGTGTTTTGACTCGCAGCAGGTCGAACACGTTTCCGATGAGGCCCGAATTTGGCCCAGATATCCCTTTGCGGCGCCCGACCTGGCTGAGATCCTGACAGGGGAATCCGGCCGTTAGCACGTCGCAATCGGGCAAGGCGGTGAGCGCGCGAACATCCTCTGTGATCTCGGTGCCACTGAAGTGACGGGCGAGCACGTGCCTTGCCGCCGGATCAAATTCGCACAGCATCGCGCTGCGATGTCCGGCTTGGCGGAAACCCTCTTCCAGTCCACCGATGCCCGCGAAAATTCCCGCGACCCGGTATTTGGGCACAGCGGGTTCGAGCGATTGCGATGAAAATCGCAAAGCCGTCGCAGGCAGGTGTCCCTGTACGGCGTCTCCTACTCCGACCTCGAAAGAGTCCCGCCGCAGACCGTATTTAAGGTAGTGATTGTCGAGCAGCATCATTCGATTTCAATCTTTGGGGCCCCGGGCGCCGCACGTGCTGACGCCGAGAAAACTTGCGCGGAGCCGTAGCCCGACCACGTGGACTTTTCGGTATCAGTATCGACCATCTCATCCATATTCCAACGCCATTGATTCGAATATGCCATTATGCCATTTATATGTAAATGGACGATTCGGCTTTTCTCGACCAGCTCACAAAAAAACTGAAAACCATTCACAGGCTTGGGCTGAGCACTCAGATTGATATTGAAGCCAAAACTGGCGTTATTCAGAGCACCGTCTCAAAGGTCATGAATGGGAGGCGGAGGCGCGTCAACGGGCAGATTCGCAGGCTGGATGAATATGCCAATATGCTATTAGAAAATCGCGATCTCCCAGCAGCTGTCAGCAAGGCAGCACAGGAGTTTCTGATGTTCGGCAGCCAAGCAGAGCTCATTGCTACCATCGATCATGGTGCCCGCCTGTTATCAGGGCGGCTCAAGGAGCGTGATGATCAGGCCATAAGATGAAGTGCCGCAGCTCTTGAGGGCCGGATATTGGGGAACCGCCACAGTGGAAGCAGCCAGTCAGGATGCGGCTATCGCCGTAACATTCAACGCGCTTCATTGCCGCCACTGCCCATCGCTAGTTCGATCGCCAAGAGTTCACGGTCCCACCAGTCGACCGCCTCCTCGAAAACGTCCCGAGCGTCCTCACCTTCGCCGTAACCCTCGACCAGCGGACGGAACAGGTTCTCTTCCAGTTCGGCGGCCTGATCCAGATAGCTGATCTCACCAGTCTGGGAATTCACCAACGTGAGCCGAACGGCGACGGGCACCGTTTCGAACGGATACACCTTCGAGAGATACTCCTTGAGGATGTTGTTGCGTTCTTCGAGGATGAATTCCCGATACACCGCATGCGCGGAATCGTCGCTCTTCCAGCGACGGTGGGCGGCGTTGGCGATCTTCGCCAGTTTCTCGTCGGCGGCTTGGTCGACGTTGAGCAGGACGTGCCCGACCGCGCGAAGAAGCGCGATGCCGCCCGCCCAATGCACTCGCCATCGGTCCGCATCGGTTTCGTCTTGCAGCATGTCGAGCGCGAGCCTTACATCGGCTAGGACCTGGCGGGCGGCGTGTGTCATCTCTGGCCTCCGGTTCGGGTTCGCACCCTCGATTACAGCAACTGGCGATAGGATGGACAGTGACTGACGGAATCAAGAGTGTCGACGAGTATGTCCGGTGGGTGTTCGCGACGCCGCCGGGCGCCGGCGAAGCGGCATTCTATCGCGGCCACTCCAAGGCGGCGGAATACAAGCTCAAGCCATCGGTGCTGCGCGAAGACGCGGACCGCATCGCCGAACCCAGGAAATTCCGCGACCTGATGATCGCGACGCCGCTCGACTTTCGCGATGACCGGAGCACGTTCGAGCGCCTTAGCCGCGCGCAGCACTATGGCCTGCCCACGCGGATGCTCGACACTTCGACGAACCCGCTGATCGCGCTCTACTTCGCCTGCCGCTCCAACCCCGACGTCGTGGGCGAGGTGATCCGCTTCACCATCCAGAACGACAGGGTGAAGTATTACGACAGCGACACGGTAAGCTGCCTTGCCAACCTCGCGCTCCTTGACGACGCCGACAGACAGCTCATCGATACCAGCCTAGACAGGGCGACCTTCAACAAGACGATTCCGGTGATCAAGCTCCTGCACTTCATCAAGGAGGAGAAGCCCTACTTCCGCGACGTCATCGACCCTGCCGACATCGAGCGCGTGTTATGCGTCCGGGGCCGTCACAGCCACGACCGCGTGACCGCTCAGTCTGGCGCTTTCCTTCTGTTCGGTCGCGACGCTGAGCTTCCTGAGACCGGCGGCGTCGACATCTCAGTCAGGCGGATCAAGGTTGCCGACGGTTTCAAGGGCGACATTGTCAAGCAACTCGACACGCTCGCGATAAACGAAGGCACGGCGTTCCGTGACATCGACCGGCACGCCAAGCACATCGCTTCGCTTCCCTGACCATTTCGACCAGATTGAACGGTTCTGCGCACCAGACATCTGGAATCGGTGCGAATCCCAACGCAGGATGAGACATGCACCTAGTATTCATGACCGCACGACCGATCTCGCTGCCCGCCGACTTCGACGGCCAATACCCGTGTGTGCGGCTGCGGAAGAACGACTGGAACGACTACGGTTTCGAGACCACGTTCCAGGCCATGCTTTGTCCGACCGAAGACACTGATACCTGGGTTGATCTCGGCGGTGTGAAGATCGGTCGATACGGATACACCACCGACGACCCTTCGATGCGTTCCATCCTCAACGGCACCATGGAGGCGCTCCCCACCGAATACTTCTCGCTGGGGCAGGCCCCTTCATACTACGATGACCTGGCCGAAGCGGCCCCCGCAGTCCGCGCCTCGTACGCCACCGCGATGCGGGACATCCCGATCATGGCAATCGACGCAGAAGCGCTGGAGAAGGAGGAGGTCTACCGCGTCAGCCTGCTACGAACATCGCGCGCCCTGCAAGCGCTCGATCATGGCCGAGAGCTATTCAGCGCCCAGGCCGCGCCAGTCGAGCAGTTCGAGTTCCGCGCGAAGATCGGACGCAACGGCGACCACGTCGTGCCCTTCGATTTTCGGCCCGTGCAGGGCCTCCCGCACCGCATCAACGTGCTCGTCGGCGTCAACGGCGTCGGCAAGACCCAGCTGATGGCCCGGTTGGCCGTGGCGCTAAGCAGCTTCGAGGAGGAATCTGTCGCCGAGGCGCGGACGGCAGCCGGAGAGACCTTCGAGGACGCCGGCGTGCTTATCCCGCGCCCCTCGTTCTACGGTGTCGTCGCCGTCTCGTTCAGTGCGTTCGACGACTTCGAGCTACCAAAGCGGTCGGACTCGGTCCGCTACCAATACACCTATTGTGGCATCCGTAAGCCCGAGGGCGGTCTGCTTGACGAGAAGTCCCTAGCCGCCCGGATCCCCGCTGCGATCCGCAAGATGAACGACGCCCAGCAAGTATTGCTCCTGCAAGCCATGGCCGTCGCGATGCCGCAGTTGGCGTGGGAGACCCTTCCCAAGGGCCAAGGCTTCTATGGGCGCCTCAGCGCGGGACAGAGGATCGTGCTAAACATCATCAGCGACCTAGTCCTCTATCTGGGTAAGCGGACTTTGGTCCTGCTCGACGAGCCCGAGACCCACCTGCACCCGCAACTGATATCGACGTTGATGTCTGTGCTTGCAGTGATCCTGGAGGAGCTCGACTGCTTTGCGATCGTCGCCACGCACAGCCCGATCGTGGTGCAGCAGGTCCTCGCCCGACACGTCCACGTCCTTCAGCGGATGGACGCGGCGCCACCGATGGTGTCGAACCCGCCGTCGGAGACCTTCGGCGAGAACCTATCCGAGATCGTGAGGCTCGTCTTCGATTCGGTCGAGAGCGACCGGGGATACCAGGACGTGATCGATCGTCTCCTTGAGGTGGAGGACGCCGACGCAGTCGCGGCGCGGTTCGAGGGACGACTGGGCTTGAACGCGCGCCTCTACCTCGAATCCCGGCGCAACCCCGCATGAGGTCCGAGCCACCACCCATGCGCGACGTCTGCGCCGACCTGGTCTCGATCAGCAACGGAAAGAATGATCCCCGCCGCAAGCGGCTTCGGAAACTGCGGCCACGCGTCCAGCTGCGCTACGCCGCATACTGGGCGGCTCGAACCGCGCTGGAGACGCTACCGAGGCGGGTCTGGTCGGGCTATGCCGAGGACGCCATGGAGCACTGCTACGCCGGCAACACCAAGGCCCGAACGGCGATGCTCGAAGATCTGCTAGATCAGATCAAGCAGGAGCCGAACCTCTGCCCCTACTGCCTCCTGCGGCAGCCGACTTCGCTCGACCACTTCCTGCCCAAGGACTTCTATCCCGAATTCTCCGTGTTGGGCTGGAACCTCGTTTGGGTTTGCGACCCCTGCAACCGCAAGAAGGGCAACCGGTTCGTCGACGCACCGCGGCAGGTGATCAATCCGTATTTCGACGCAATACCGGACACCGCGTTGCTCCACGCCAATGTGACGTTGCGCGCCGGCGGCGTGGCGGTCAGCTTCAGGATCGAGGCCATGGACCCGGCCGTGCCCAACGATATCGTGGAGCTCATGCGCCGCCACTATGCCGCACTCGCCCTTGAGAACGACTATGTGGGGGAGGGCGTGACGGTCGTCTCCGACCTGGTCAACGCAATCATCGCGCAACACCGCATACCTATCGATCAGGACCAGCTGGACGACGCGATCGACAACCGGATGAGGGAGTGGGGTGGGTATCCGATCAATTGCTTCAAGCTAGCGGTCATCGAGGCGCTTGAGACGTGCGCGGGCTTCCTCGGCTACGTGAACGAACGCATCGCCGCTGCACCGCGCCCGCCCCGCGCCCGCCCTTTGCGCGATCTCGCGGGATTGCGGGCGGCCGCGGCGGCGCTCGCCGGCGAAGCCTGAAGCAGCGCCGATTTATTCTCCCTTAGTTCGCATGGCATGGTGGCGCTCCGAGTGCTGTCGAGAAGAGGATGTATCGACTCTTCACGCCGCCGCCGTTCACTTCGGCGCGGTGGCCGTGCCCGACCACGTTCGGCCATCTAAGTCGCAGCATCGTAAAGGCAGCTCATGGACGAAGTTTGTCATCGACCGGACATATACCCGCCAATGGTCGCGGTAATGTTCGAGCCCGCGCTGCCGTCGCTTTCTATCCGACCAACTTTGTTATAGCCGACGCGTAGGAGGGCCGGATGAGCGTAACATATGTGATCCGTGGAAATTTGAGCGAAGGTCAGATCGAAGCAGACGTAGCCGAGTATCTTGGGTGGTGTGCTGCCGGAATGCCGTTCCGCTTGCATCACGTCGATGAGCAAATCACGGGCGCCGACAAACTCTATGACGTGACAGTCCCGATCTATATCCAGTTCAAGAAGTCGACCGGCCTACGCTCAATCGCAAGCCGCCCGATTCAGCGTCGCCGAATCGACGAGAGCGCGCTGCAGGAGATCCGTCGGTTTCGCGCGCAACACGATTTGCCCGACGATCCGACGCTTTTCTTTGGGCTGAGGAAGCGTGCGAAGAACGCCCCTGATCTCCAGCACAACATCCTGCTTGAGCACAATCGCCCGCCGATAAGCCACGCGATATACGTGGCGCCACTCTACCTCGATCGCGACAGATATTGGAAAGACATCTTCGAAGGTGATCGCTTCCGCGACGATCCGTGGATGTGGGACGAATACCAGATCCGGCATGGCTGGTGGCTGAACTCATGGATCAGCCGGTTCGGTCGGCAACCGTTCCTGAAAGGGCATATCTCGATCGCTCCGCATCAGCGGGTGGAGGATCACGAGCATTATTACGCATATTCTGAAGCAGGGGACTCGATCTCCTGGCACTCGCCGGAGCTGCTGGAACGCGGTGCCAGCCGGCTATCGGATTTCATGTCGGCGCGGGTTCGGCAACTTCTAACTCCCGGCTACGATCTGCCATCGCCCGAACAGTGCCTCGTTTTGACGAGGGAGATTATGCAAACTCTGGATCTTGGGTTCGATCTGGTCCGGGGCGACGGCGGCCCGATCGAGCAGTTGCATCAATATGGCCGGTGGCTCTGGAAAGAGCATCAGATTAGGCAGGTTCTGGTGCTGGGTAAGCGCAAGATCCTCGACGAAATCCGGCAGATCAAGCGCTAGGCAATCGCATCAAGGGAGCGCTTGGCTTCGGGCATATTGGGCGACAACTGACCAAAGTAAGACGCTCGCGATGTCCGATTTCAACGGAACCTGCCCTTTGCAGCGATGGGCGTGAACGGCAGAAATGTCCCAGACCCGGCCACAATGTAATGTCCGCTTCCGGGCAGGAAAGAATGGCTATCGAACGGCTTGGATGAGGCGCTTTGCCGTCGGGTTCCACGAAGGCGGAAATGTCGTGACCAGAGAATCGGGTAAGCTGGTTTGCCCTGACGAATTTTGGCACACAGGCGTCATGAGCGACAAAAAATATCTCGGCAGTTTCCTGCTCAGCGACCCGATGAATGAGGCTTTGCGGCTCCGACGCAGCATCGACCAGGCTGTCGGTTCGCCGGCGGTGCTCGAGCAATTGCGCGTGCAAAGCAGGGTCTTCGAGCAATTCGATGTGCTGCGGCGGTCGGGTGCCCTGGCGCAGTTGTAGCCACCGCGGAAAAGCAGACCGCAATGCAGAAAATCTTGGTCGCCCATGTCACCCCGACTTGGCTGCGCGCCATCGAAGAAACCGGGCGGGCGATCGCGAGCAAGAATACGGCGGTTGCGGCTCATTCCGCGGGCCTGAGCATGTTGCTCGACAGGAGCTTGCCCGCGACATTGCGTTTTTCTGCGAGGTCAGAAAAGCCTTTTGGCTGCTTCGCTCGCCACCGCCGAATGGCAAAAGAGCATCGCGTTTCTCGCCACGCGCCTCAGCCCCGAACTCTCGGCTTTCCGTAGCCTCTCGGAACGCTGGGCAATGCTCGACATGGCGACGCTCGGTGCGAACGCTGAAGATATGCACGCCGCCGCCCGCATCGCGCACGAGCATGCACTCGAAGCGCAGAATCTGGTCGAAGCCATCGTCGAGGCGCCTTCGCCTGAGGCCGGCGCGAGCCTGTTCGCAGCGCTGCTCGGCGTGCTGGCGAAAATTTGGGAGAATACGCAGGATGACGTCAAGAGAATGAGTCTGATCAGCATCATGGTGCTTATCCTGACCGTGGAGGCGTCGCTTCCGGATCGCGCGCTCGAAGAACTGACCGCCGAGCAGCGGCAGGGGTTTGCCTACATGCGCGCGCAGGTCGAGGCATTGTCCGAACAGATTGCTGCGTTTCAAGCCGCCGATACGGAACTTGACGCGGCCTATCTCGAAGGTCTCGAACGCGGCGCACTGCAGCGCGCGGCCAATATCCGTGGGGCGCCCGCGGGCGATGCGCCACTCATCTTGCGCGGCGAGGCCGGCATGCGCTTCGCCGTCGAAAAACGAAAGGGACGCTGGAGCCTGATCGTCGTTCGCGATCCACTCGCCGACCGCCTCGTGCGCGGCTGGGTCTATGGCGGCGCGGTTGAGGCGCGCTCGGTGGAGGCGCCATGACCAAAAGACTCGTGCTTGGCGATCTCGGAGAAGGCGATATGGAAGTCGCTCAACGCGAACTGATCATCCTGCCGCAGCAGCCGATTTTCAAACCCATCGCGACATTCGTTACCGCCGTGGCGGGTTTCAGCATGCTCGCCGAAGCGCATAATTCCCAGGCGCGCACCGCAAACGTCTGGCCGCGGGACGACACCGCGATCTTCGGTGCGATGGCCTGCGGCCTGCGCCTCAGCATCGCACCCTATGAGATCGCGGACCGGATGGTGAAGAATTGGTGGCCCGACCGTCTCGTCTTCCAATTCTTTGCCGACGCTGCCAAGCCGCCGACGGCAAAGCCGCATCTCGGAGCGATCGAGCATTATCTTTTCGGTCTCTCGCAGGCGATGCTGACGAGCTATTTCGAGGATCACCGTCAGAGCATCGAAGCGGCCCATGGGAAAAAGCCCGGAGGCTGGCCCGCCGTCTGGAATTTCGCCCGCATCGTCCGCAACGCGCTCTCGCATGGCGGCGCGCTCGATATTCGCAATGCCACATCGGTGCAGTGGCGTACGCTCGCTTACACCCAGGCGGACCACGGCAAGGCGGTGATCTTCACTGACATCTGGCCGGGCGACCTGATCATGCTGATGCACGAGATGGACGCCGCGCTGTCGGCATCATCCTCGTCCTGATCGCACTCTCAACTCTCGCGGAGGCGTGCCCGTGCGGCAGGCGCTGGCTGACGCCCGGCGATACGCTCCCCCGCGCGTTTCCATTTTGCATTTTCGAGCAGATGCGAATGCTCGACAGTGATCGACGTGCTGTCGGGAATAGCGGCGATCGTCGTTTTCATCGTCGCGGCGAGACCGTCCGATAGCCAGGGATTGAGAAGGATGCGCGCGATGCAGTCGAGCGGCAAGGGGATCGCAAGCGTCGGGCGCTGCGGCTCCGCGCTTTCGGCGATGATCCGATATTCGGACTCGGGCTTGAACGCATAGCGCTTGAGGAAGGGGAGGTCGCGCGCGCTTCGCGGTCCGAGCTGCGCGATACTTTCGAGCGTCAGGTAGCGGACCTCTTTGGCGCGGACGTGCGCATGGTCGAGCAATATTGCCTCGAGCTTTTCTTTGTAGAACTCGACGCACGCTCCGTCGGCGCTCGCCGTGAACACCCGCCAGTGATGATAGGTTTCGGCGCAGGTCGCGCCGCAAAGCGCATAGAGGCCGCCGATCGCATTTCGCTCCTTATAGAGCTGCATATAATGGCGATCATTGCGATCCTCCCAGCGGCTCGGATCGAGAAGCACCAACTCGCCGCGCGACACCATGTCGATCGCCACGGGTATCGAGGTGTACCGGCGGATCAGCGCCGGACGATGCCTCTTGCTGTCAGCCATCATGCCTCCTCTATGCAACGCCGCCGCCGGTTCGGATTATGCGCCATCAGCCGCTCGGATGCGCGTGGGCATGCCAATTTTCTGCAACGGCGAAGGCGTCAGGATCGTTGTCTCGCAATTGCTGTGCTCTTTTTATTGTCCGCATAACCAAATCATCCGGATAGTCGTCGCCGAGCCGCGCGCGAATGGCGCGATAGCAACCCACGAGGTCATATTGCATGGTTTCGCTGATGGTTCCGCCGCCAACGGCATAATGCTGCGGCGCCGTGGCATCTTCAGCATTCTCCGTCTCGACGTCGTGATCGTCCAGATTGGAGCGCGCGTTCTGCGCCAGCGTCTTCGCGGAGTCCTGTAGTTGCCGCAAATTGATGTCGAGCAGCAGGCACAGCGCGAGCGCGGTCGTCGCGGCGACGGCGAGGTTTTGTGCAAACCCCTCAGTCAGCCAGGCCAGAGCCGCGCTAGCGGCGATCAACAGGCTCAGAAAGAAGCTGACGCGATGTCCAAACGCCAGAAAGGCGGCAACGAAGAAGGACGTGAAACAAAAGGCCCCAGACCCCACCGATAGGCCAATCAGAATCTGTTGCGCGATGCTGCCGTCGGGCATGAGCGTCGCCCAATAGAGAAAGGCGGCAATGCCGGCAAAGGCAAGAACCTGCAGAATGCGAACGGCGACGTTTGCGTAAACGACCCGCATCGACAAAAAGAAGCGGGAAAGCGGAGCAACCGACAGAAACTGCGTCGCCCATATCCTTTGGGCGAAATCCTCGTCCCACGAGGCGCTGTTGCTCAAATCGATCGGCGGAAAGTACCCGATCGGCTGGGGTGCATCCTGATCTTTCATCGCCATCTCCCCTTCGCTCACAGCGATAGTGAGGGTGGCGCAGTTTTCACGTTTTTAAAATGGGCTTGGGGAATGCGGCGATCCCGATGCCTTGTCTTATGACTTTTCTGGCGGTTGTGGGCATTAAGGGCTGCCCGATCCGGGGTGGCCACCCCGGATCGGGCGGAAGGGGATGGATCGAAGTTGTCTCGGTCG
>Ga0065721_10005065_pt1 | contig 17067 bp, 17 predicted proteins | sample Mesricmetagenome_FD_59108 | JGI IMG/M metagenome (GOLD analysis project Ga0065721, IMG submission 59108) | Mesophilic microbial community from rice straw/compost enrichment Sample: eDNA_1 v2 (version 2) | ecosystem: Engineered > Solid waste > Grass > Composting > Bioreactor | place: USA: Davis... | reverse complement strand
GTCGTCATGACCAAGGTGGGCGTCTACGTCATCCTGCGCCTGTCGCTGCTGCTGTTCGGCTCCGAAGCGGGGACATCGGCCGGATTCGGCCATGACGTGCTGTTCGCCGGGGGTATCGTCACGATCGCGTTCGCGAGCTTCGGCGCGCTCGCCGCCCAGTCAACGGGGCGCATGGCCAGCTATCTGGTGCTGGTCTCGTCGGGCACGCTGCTGGCGGCGACCGGCTATCAGCAGCAGGGCGTCACCGCCGGCGCCTTGCTCTATCTCGTGTCCTCGACCTTCGCGACCGGCGCGCTGTTCCTGCTCGCCGACCTCATCGACCGTATCCGCATCGCCGGCGCCGACGTCCTCGCGGTCACCATGGAAATCTACGGCGAGGACGGCGAGGCGATCGACGAGGAAGAAGAAGAGGAGGGAATCATGATTCCCGCCACCACGACGTTGCTGGGGATCAGCTTCGCGGTCGCGGCCGTGCTGCTGGCTGGCCTGCCGCCGTTTGCCGGCTTCCTCGCCAAGTTCGGCATGCTGGCATCCGCCCTTGCCCCAGGCGTCGACACGAAAGCCTGGTGGATCACGGGCGCGCTGGTGCTGTCGGGTCTCGGTATCCTGATCGCCATGGCCCGGTCGGGGATCAACATCTTCTGGGCCACCGTGATCGAAGCCCCGGCAGCGGTGCGCCTCGCGGAGATACTGCCCATCCTTGTCCTTCTGGCGCTCTGTATCTCGATGACGGCGTTCGCCGGCCCGTTGATCGGTTACCTCGACCAGGCGGCCGATCTCCTGCACAATCCGGCAGGATACGTCTCGGCAGTGCTCGAAACGCCCCTCGTGACCATGGCCGGCGCGGAGGGAACACCATGAGCCGCCTGTTCCCCTACCCGGTCCTCACGGCGATGTTGCTGGCCCTGTGGCTGCTGCTGCAGCAATCCATCGCGCCCGGACAGGTCCTCTTAGGCACGGTCGTCGCCACCTGCGCGTCGCTGGCGATGGCCGCGTTGCGGCCGCCCAAGGCAAAGCTCCGCAATCCCCTCAGCATCGTGCGACTGGTGTTCATCGTGACGATCGACATCCTGCGCTCCAATATCTCGGTCGCCCGCATCGTGATCGAAGGGGGCAGGCGGGAGGATACGTCGGGGTTCCTCGAGGTGCCGCTCGAGTTGACCGACCGCTACGGGCTGGCGGCGCTGGCCTGCATCATCACCGCGACGCCGGGCAGCGCGTGGCTGGAATACGATCCGGTGCGCAGGACGGTGCTCATCCACGTTCTCGACCTCATCGACAAGCAGCAGTGGACCGACACGATCAAGAACCGCTACGAACGCCTTCTGCTGGAGATATTCCAATGAGCCAGGACATCCTCGATTGGGGCCTCCTCGCGGCGCAGGCCATGCTCGGTCTGGCCATGGCCGCCACTTTCTACCGGATCGCGGCGGGCCCCCGCGCGCAGGACAGGATCGTGGCGCTCGATGCGCTCTATACCGTGGCGATGCTGATGCTGGTGACGTTCGGCATCCGGACCGGCAACAGCCTCTATTTCGAGGTTGCCCTGCTGATCGGCCTGCTCGGGTTCGTCGGCACCGTGGCCCTCGCCAAGTTCCTCATGCGCGGGGAGGTGATCGAATGATCGGGGATATTCCCGTCTGGCTGGCGGCGCTGGTATCGGGCCTTGCGGTTTTCGGTGCCTTGCTGACGCTGCTCGGATGCGTGGGGCTGCTCCGCTTCGAGACGTTCTACAGGCGTATACACGCCCCTACGCTGGGCACGAGTTTCGGCGCGATCGGCGTTCTGCTCTCATCGGCGGTCTACTTCAGTGCCACCAGCCACCGCTTCCTCGTTCACGAGATCCTGATCTTCCTGTTCATAAGCGTGACGACACCGATCACGCTGACCTTGCTTGCACGTGCCGCCCTATACAGGGACAGGGTGGAGGAAAACGACCCCACCCGCTGAGATGCGCGCCACACCGCGGACGGCGCCCCCCGGCAATCAGCTGGAGGAATCCGATACGATCCGCCCCCCCTTGCACAAGGTGATCCGTCGTTGCGGATGTTCCTCCATTGCCGCGTGGAAGATGGCTCGCGCCAACTGCACCGTGACCGCACGCGCGAGAACCCGTTCGACCGTCTCCGGCCTGTCGGCATGCCAGAGCTCAATGCGGTAGGGCAGCGTTTCAGCGGATTTGGAAGTGTTGGCGGTCCGTGTCATAGACAGACCCCTGCCTAGTTCGTCGGACCGTTCCATCGTGAGACGTAACTGTTGTTGTGCCGCAGCGTGATATAGCGATCGGGATGCTCGCGCGTTGCTGCGTAATAGGCGGCGTAGCCGATGTTGGCGTTCGCGGTGACGGCGAGAACCTGCTCGACACTGTTCCTCGCCGCGTTCCACAGCTCGACCCTGTACGGAAGGTCATCCTGCTCGGCCGGAGCGTATTCATCGGAAGCAGGCTTGCGCCCGTCCTCTTCAGGATCGCTCCCAGACGCAAAACGATATCGGTGTCGAAGGCTTAAGGAGGTCGATGCGAGAGCGGATGAGTATATTGCCATGGTTCAAAGCTTCTTGCGGTACCCCTCGGGCACACCTATGGTACTGGACGCTCTCACGAACGGACGCTCATGGTAGCATAACACGCGGGTCCGACAATGGCTCCAGGCAATGCCGACGCACAGCACCTTTCCGATGCACATCGCCTCGAGCTCTTCATCGATGCGGTGACCGACTACGCCATCTACACGCTTGATCCGGACGGCTTCATCACCAGCTGGAATTCGGGCGCCGAGAAGATCAAGGGCTATACGGCCTCCGAAATCATCGGTCAGCATTTTTCCCGGTTCTTCAGCACCGAAGACCAGGCGAACGGCGTTCCCGGCAAGATCCTCGCCNCCGCCAGGATCGAGGGNCGGCACGAGGCCGAGGGCTGGCGGGTNCGCAAGGACGGCACGCGATTCTGGTCCAACGCCGTATTGCAACGGGTGGTCGACNAAAGCGGCGAACTCGTCGGCTTTGCCAAGGTCACGCGCGACATNACCGAGCGAGTCGCNGCGCACGAAGCGCTGCTCCAGAGCGAGAGGCGCTTCCGCATCCTCGTGGATGGGGTGACCGACTATGCCATCTACATGCTTGACCCCAGCGGAGTGATAACCAACTGGAATACGGGGGCCGAGCGGCTCAAGGGCTATACGGCAGACGAGGTCGTCGGCCAGCACTTCTCCAGGTTCTATACCCCTGAGGAGCGCGCAAAGGGCACTCCGGTCCGCGTTCTCGAAACCGCGGCCCGCGAGGGTCGTTTCGAGGGCGAAGGCTGGCGGGTCCGCAAGGACGGCACCCGCTTCTGGGCTTCCGTCGTCGTCGACGCGATCCGCAACGATGCCGGCGAGCTCGAAGGATTCGCCAAGGTCACCCGCGATATCACCGAGCGCCGCGCCTTCCACGAAGCGCTGCGGGAAAGCGAGCGGCAGTTCCGCCTCCTGGTGAACAGCGTGACCGATTATGCCCTCTACATGCTCGATCCGAACGGGATCATAACCAGCTGGAATGCCGGCGCCGAGCGGATAAAGGGATACAAGGCCGAAGAGATCATCGGTCAGCACTTTTCACGCTTCTACACCCCGCATGATCGCGCCGCCGGCATGCCGGCGCGTGCTCTCTATACAGCGATGCAGGAAGGCCGCTTCGAGGCCGAGGGGCAGCGCGTGCGCAAGGATGGGACGGTGTTCTGGGCCAACGTCGTGATCGACCCGATCCGCGACGAGCGCGGCGACCTGATCGGCTTCACCAAGATCACGCGCGACATCACCGAACGGCGTAACGCCGAGATCGCCCTTCAGAAAGCGCAGATGCAAAGCGCCCATATGCAGAAGATGGAAGCGCTGGGACAACTGACAGGCAGCATCGTACATGACTTCAATAATCTGCTGACCGTGGTCAGCAGTTATGCCCGGCTGATGAAGAAGAAGGCTGATGGCGACCCGGACGTGGCGCTGGCCACCGAATCGCTCGAGCTGGCGATCGAGCGCGGCACCGCGCTGACGCGGCAGCTGCTGACGTTCTCGCGCCGGGAAGCGACGCAGTCCGAGATCGTCTCCCCTGGCGAGAGGATTGAAGCCGTACGCGGGATGGTCGCCGGCTCCCTGCCGTCGGCCATCAGCCTCATGGCGAGCGTAGGAGCCGCAACCTGGCCAGTAAGAGTCGACCCGGGTGAATTCGAGCTCGGGCTCATCAATCTTGTATTCAACGCTCGCGACGCAATGCCTGACGGCGGCGTGATCACCATCACGGCGGAGAACCTGGAGCTCACCGGTCGCGAGGTCCACGCGGGCCTGCGCGGCGAGTTCGTCGCGGTGCGGGTGACGGATACCGGATCGGGGATTCCACCGGACGTCGTTGCCAAGGTCTTCGAGCCCTTCTTCACCACCAAAGGGCCGGAGAAGGGCACGGGGCTCGGTCTCGCTCAGGTGTACGGCTTTGCGCAGCAGTCGGGCGGCGCGGTGACGATCGACAGCGAAATCGCCAAGGGAACGACCGTGACGATTTACCTGCCGCGCGCCGATGCGGCCAACAATGCCGATCCGGCAGAAGCAGAGCAGCCGGCCGGAACGAACGTCGTGCCCCTGAGAGCAAAGGGCCATCCCGGTGTGCCGACCAATTCGGACGAGAGCTGAAGCGCCAGCCTACGATCGCAGGTGGTGAGAACGCCCGGGCCACCCGACCCGGGCGTTCCACTTAGCTTATGATAAGCACGATCTCGAGGCTCGACGGCTCGACGATGACGATGCGGCCGTCGGGCAGCAGGAAGAACAGATAGCCTTCATATTCGGGCACGATCTCGACGATACGAGCCGGAACGGGCGTCAGCGTGATCGTGTCGGGCACCACGGTGCCGACCGAGATATCGAAGTCGACTTCCGCAACAGGCTCGACATCGACTTCGGTGATCACCGAGCGAAACTCCGTCTGCTGCTCGGCCGAGAGCTCGACGTTGACCGAGGCTCCCCCTTCCGTCGTCGCGGCAGGCGATTGGGTGGTGACTTGGCCGCCACCTTCCACTTCGGTTCCCTGTTCCGCATCCGAGCCGGGAGTGCCGCCGGACGAGTCACCCGAGCCCGCCTCGCTGCCGGAGCCGGACTGGCTGCCCGGCTGGGGGGCTGGCGTGCCGCTGTCGCTGGATTGCGCAAGGCCGATTGTCGGTATCGAAAGTCCGATCAGCAGGGCCAGAGCTGTTTTGGTAACAAAGGTCATTCTTCATCTCCTTCATTACCCCCGCGCCGCCCAAACGCTCTCCCTCGGCGCCGGTTCCGTTCCTTCCTCGAGCAACATTCGCGGTCGGAGCTCGTTGTAGCAGACGTGCATGCTGAACCGGTGGGCGGGATCCATTGGAGGCGCTAGATGGCACGACAACTCTTTTTCTGCCTTATGTATTTTGCCGCTCTGGGCGTATTCGTGAGCGCGTATGCGACGCTCCCGCCCGGCTAAGCGGGAGCGACGGGGGCCTCCCAGCGGCCGTCATCCGGAAAATCGAATCTCTCGTCAGGCGCCGATCTCTCCACCACTAGCGGTCATCAAGGCGCCGCGGGCCGCAACAGGGTCATTGACGAGGAAGCCCTGCGCGCCGGCTCGGGCCATGGCGAGCAGCGAGGCGGGGTCGTGGTCGCCCACGCGGCGCCCGGTGGTGTGCTCGCCGGTCGTGATCCAGACGGGCCTGCCGGCCCCCGCAAGCGCCTCCATGCGCTCGGGATTGGCCACGGATTCCCAGACGCGGATGATGTCGCCGCCCTGCGCGAAGAACTCCTCCTCCTCGCCCATGTCGGTCAAGAGGCCCAGAACCTGGCCAGCCCATCCTTCCGATCGTGCAACCTTGAGGCTCTCGACCCGGTGGAGGCCGAGGATCAGCCGTTCGCGGCCGGAGGCGAGCAACGCCTCGACGATCAGCCGCAGCGCTTCGGGACGCTCGTCCTTGATGTCGAAGAGGAGAGCCTGGGAAGGCGGCACGGTCGCAAAGAGCACCGGGAGCGGCGGAGCGGCGGGAAATCCGTCGGCCTCCATGCCGGCGAGGGCGGCGCTGCTCGTTTCGGCGACGCGGTCGGGCTTGCCCGCCAGGCGGACGAGGTCCGCATCGTGCATGCACACCACGTGCCTGTCCGCGGTGACCCGCAGATCCACCTCGATCACATCGGCACCGGCCTCTATCGCTCCCCGCCAGGCGGCAGGGGAATTCTCCCGATAACGGGCGGAAAAGCCGCGATGCGCGACGATGGTGGGAAGAGGCATGATCAACGTCCAAAGCTTGGGGGCAGAGTGCTGCGGAACGCCTTGAAGGCATCCAGCGAGCGCAGGGAATGGCCGTCGTCGATCGCGGCGAGATCGAGTATGACGGCATTGACGATCGTCATCGGCACCACCAGGGACTGGGACTCCCCGGCGCCGCCGCGCGAGAAAGCGATTTGATGGTCGGGCGGCGGATCGAGGCGCCCCCCTTTGATGTCGCTCAGCATCAGCGTTTTCGTGCCGCGCTCGCCGGCAACAGCACGCACGTCGTTGACGATGGCCGAGGGCCTGCGGAACGACATCAGCCAGATCACGTCCTGCGCGGACATCGTGTTCACCGCTTCGGCAAGCTGCGGCAGCTGCGCCGAGAGGTCGACCGCATCATAGCCCGAGCGCCGCAGCTTGATCGTGGTATAGGCCGAGAGCGTCGCGGCATGGCCGCGCCCGAGGAGGAAGACCCGGCGCGCATCGCGCACGGCCTGGGAGAAAAGCCGGATCTCGGCATCGCTGACCGCGTTGCGCACCTGCTGCAGGGCAGCGATCTCGCTGTCGAGGACGGAGGAAAGAAGCTGCCCCTCCTCCGCCTTCGCGAGCCCCGCAGCCAGCCGTGCGGCCGGATCGTCGGGATCGCCTTCGAGGCTCTCGAAGAGGTTCGAGCGCAGGAATGCGCGGAACTCGGGATAGCCGGCAAAGCCGAACCGGCGCGCCAGCCGGACCGCGGAGGCGGGATGGACCCCTGCGCGCGACGACACCTCCGTGCCGTTCTCGATCACGGCCCGTAGCGGATCCTGCATCAGGACGTCGAGCAGGCGCGCGTCCGCGTCGGTCAGCTTGGCAGAGTTGGCGGCAATCAGGTTGCCGAGAAAACGGGGAAACCCCGGCCGGTCCGTCATTGTTGCCGTCACCCCCGTCCGAGTCGCGTCCACAGGCTTTTCCAGGCCTGATAGCATACTATCGGGGCCCCGACGCGCGTTGCAGGAACGCGATCGGCCGGACCATCGGCGATGCAGTCGTCCATGCGCGGGCTCAATGGTCTGCCGTCTTCAAGGTCGGATCGAGCCTGTCGCGCAGCCAGTCGCCGGCGAGGCTGATCGAGAGGGTGGTGAGGAAGATGACGATGCCTGCCGGCACGCCCATCCACCAGGCCGTCGCGAGGTAGGACCGGCCCTCCCCCAGCATCAGGCCGAGGCTCGTCTGCGGCGGCTGGATGCCGAGGCCAAGAAAGCTCAGCGATGTCTCCAGGAGGATGAGATCGGGGAAGTTGAGGGTCACCTGCACGATGAGGACGCTGAGGATGTTGGGCAGGATATGGCGCAGGTACACCTGGACCGGGTGGACGCCGAGCGTACGGATGGCGAAGGCGTAGTTCTGCCCGTTGGCCTGCAGCACGAGCCCGCGCGTCACGCGCGCATAGGTTTCCCAGCCGTGGAGGCCGACGATGACGAGAAAGAGCTCGAGGCTGTTGCCGAGAAAGGCGAGGACCGCGAGCACGATGATGAGGAAGGGCATGCTGGCCTGGAAATCCACCAGGACCATGATGACGTCTTCCACCCATCCCCGGAAATGCGCGGCGGCAAAGCCGATCAGGGTGCCGACGGTCGCGCCGATCAGCGAGCCGGCAAGGGCGATGACGACACTCATGCGGGTGGCGTAGATCAGGCGGCTGAGGACATCGCGCCCGAGGCCGTCGGTCCCGAGGGGATAGGCCCAGTCCCCACCCAGAGGCGCAGGAGGCTTGAGGCGATTGAGCAGGCTCTGCTCGGTATAGGCGTAGGGCGCCAGAAGATCGGCGAAGATCGCAACGAGCACGACGAGGGCCAGCCAGCCCAGGCAGAGCCATATGACGATACCCGGACCGCCCGACCGGCGGCCCGGAGCGCGCTCGCCCGCCAGGACCGCGGGTGCTTCGAGTTCGACGCTCATGCGGTCTCCTTGCCTGCGCGGGCCATGCGCGGATCGAGCCAGCCATAGACCACGTCGACGAGGAAGTTGACGAGGACCATGGTGAGGGCAACGAGCAGGACGATCGTCTGCACGACCGCGAGGTCCCTCTGGGCCACCGCGGTGACGAGCAGTTGCCCCACGCCCGGCCAGGCGAACACCGTCTCGACCACGACGGCCCCGGCGACGATGCCGCCGAGGCGCAGCCCCAATACCGTGATGACGGGAATGGCGGCGTTGGGCACAGCATGGAGGATGACGCGGCGGGCAGGCTTCAGCCCCTTGGCGCGGGCCGTGCGCATGAAAGGCTGGTGCAGGACCTCGAGCATCGAGGACCGTGTGAAGCGGGCAATCGAACCCGCGCCACCAATCCCCAGGGTCACGGCCGGCATGATGAGGTGCGCGAAGGACCCTGTGCCGGAACTCGGCAGGACACGCCAGGTCATGGCAAAGAGCAGGATCATGACGATGCCGAAGAAGAAGTTGGGCATGGAGTGGCCGAAGACCGCAAAGCCCATGGCGGCCAGGTCGACGGGCGTGCCGCGCTTCAGCGCCGCGACAATGCCGGCCCCGATGCCGACGAGGCTGGTGATGAGGAAGCCCGCGGTGCCGAGGACAAGCGTCTGCGGGACGCGCTCGAGGACGACGTCGAGCGCGGGCCGGCCATCGCGGAACGAATAGCCGAAATCGCCGTTCAGCAGCCCGCCGACATAGCGCAGGTACTGCTCGGGTAGCGTCCGGTCGAGGCCGTAGATTTCCCGGTAGCGCTCGATGATGTCGGGCGGCGTGTCGTCCGGCAGCATCAGGGTGACCGGGTCGCCCGAGACACGAAGGACGAGGAACGCGAACGTCACCGCCAGGAGCAGCGTGACCAGTCCCCGCAGGACCTTGCTGAGAAGGAATGAAGCTCTCATGCCGTTTCCATCCTGGACAGGGCTTCGCGGGCCCGCCGTTCGGCCGGAGTGGCCGCCGGCACCGCCGCCAGCAACGCCTTGGTGTAGGGATGCCGGGGTGCGCTGAACACGGCCTGCGCATCGCCGGTCTCGACGATCCGCCCCTCGCGCATGACGGCGACGCTGTCGCTGATGTGGCGCACGACGCCCAGATCGTGGGAAATGAAGAGGTAGCTGATGGCGAAGCGCGCCTTGAGATCGTTGAGCAGGTTGATGATCTGGGCCTGCACCGACACGTCGAGGGCGCTCACCGCCTCGTCGCAAACGACGATCTGCGGGGCCAGCGACAGAGCGCGGGCGATGACCGCCCTTTGCTGCTGCCCCCCGGAGAGCTGGTGGACATAGCGATGCCCCAGGCCGCCGAGACCCACGAGCTCGAGCAGTTCGCCGACGCGCGCCAGCCGCCCTGCCCTGTCGAGCATGCGGTGGGCGGCCATCGCCTCCTCGATCTGCCCGCCGATCGGCATGCGCGGATCGAGCGCGCGGGACGGGTCCTGCCATATGACCTGGATGCTGGCCCTCTCCCGGCGCCAGGCGGCCGATCCCATCGGCGCATAGGGTTTGCCGTTCAGCAGCACACGGCCGGAGGTCGGAACCTCTATGCCGGCGGCGATGCGGCCGAGCGTGGACTTGCCGCTGCCGCTCTCGCCGACGATGCCCAGGGTCTTGCCCGGCTCGAGCCGCAGGCTGACGCCGTCGACGGCGCGCACGGGAGCATGACGGCCGAACCAGCCGCCGCCATAGAGCCTGACGATGTCGGTGAGGACCAGTTCTCCCCCGCTCATGCCGCGCCTCCAGGAAAATGGCAGGCCACGAGCTGACCGGTGCCCATGGGGGCGAGCGCGGGAAGGCGATGGCAGGTTTCGGAGGCGCGCAGGCAGCGCATGCGGAAGGCGCACCCTTGCGGACGCGAGGCGGGCGTCGGCACGGTGCCTTCTATGGCATCGAGACGCGCCGGAGCGGTGGACGAGACGTGCAGCCGGCAGGCGAGGAGCCCTTGGGTATAGGGGTGTTGCGGAGCGGTAAAGAGCGCATCGGCATCCGCCAGTTCGACGATGCGGCCCGAGTACATGACCGCCACGCGGTCGGCGATCTCGGCCACGACGCCGAGGTCATGCGTGACGAAAAGCATCGCCGCGCCGGTCTCGGCCTGCAGCGATTTGAGCAGGCGCAGGATCTGGGCCTGCGTCGTCACGTCGAGGGCGGTCGTCGCCTCGTCGGCGATGATGAGGCGGGGACGGCAGGCCAGCGCCATGGCGATCATCACCCGCTGGCACATGCCGCCGGACAGTTCGTGGGGATACGCGCGCACCCGGCGCGGCGGCTGCGGTATCCCGACCATCTCGAAGAGCTCGACCGCGCGGGCCATCGCCTCCCGCCGCGACAGACCGCGGTGGACGCAGAGCACTTCGGCGACCTGGTCGCCCACGCGCTTGACCGGATTGAGCGCAGCCGACGCATCCTGGAAGATCATCGCCAGGTCCCGGCCGCGGATGTCGGAAAACTCATGTTCGCCAAGGGCGGTGAGCTCGGTGTCGAAGAACCTGACGGCGCCCGACTTGCGCTTGACCGGATGCGCCGTCAGGCCCATGGCCGCAAGGCAGGTCTGCGATTTGCCGCAGCCGCTTTCCCCCACGAGGCAGAGCGTCTCGCCGGGCGCCAGTTCGAGATCGACGTCGAGGACGAGGTCGGCGCTGTCGGTGCCGACCGTCAGGCCCTCGATGCGCAGCACCGGTTGTCCTGGAGGCGAAGTCCGCCGGCATGCGCCGGCGGACTGCAGGGTTGCGGCGGTGGTCACGAGGCGGACGCTTCGTCAGCGAGGTTATAGGGCCGCAGGTCCATGTAGTAGAAGCTGTAGGGCTGCCACTTCAGCGACTTGCGCACGCCATAGGTTTCGAGCGGCTGGTAGAGGATCGTGCCGGGCGCATCTTCCTCCCAGATATCGAGCATGCCCTGGAAGACCTCGCGGCGCTTGGCCATGTCCGCGGTCCGGTCGAGTTCGGCGCCGAGCGCGTTGAATTCCTGCGGCACCCATTCGCCGTTCTTCTGAACGCCGCCGTTCGGCCCCCAGAGATTCCAGAGCGCGCCGGCCGGATCCGGGTAGCGGGTCGAATTCGACCAGGTGCGCACCATGCGGATCTCGTCGGGCAGGTCATCGGTGCTTTCGACGATGTTGAGCCGCGCGTTGAGGCCGACGGCCTTCCACATCTCGACGATCGCCTGGGCGGCCGGAAGGGCGTTCGTATAGTAGTTGGCGCGGGTGTTGTAGACGATTTCCTCGCCATCGTAGCCAGCTTCGGCAAGGAGCGCGCGGGCCTTGTCCGGATCGTAGACGAGGCCGTTGCGGGTCTCGTCGTAGAGCTCGCCGAATTCCGGATACTGGTGGCTGTTGGGCACGACCGCCTCGCCGGCCCACAGGGCCTCGACCAGGAGCTGCCGATCGATAGCGAGGTTCATAGCCTGGCGGACGCGAACGTCGGCGAGCACCGGATGCGCGGTGTTGTAGACGAGCACGTGCGAGTTGGCGAGCACGATCGAGCGCGCCTCGACGTCGTCATAGGAGTTGAGGGTCGCGATCTGGTCGGGCGGGATATTGGTGATGATGTCGAACTCGCCGCTGACGAGCCCGGCGATGCGGGCGGCTTCCTCGGGGACCTTGCGGAAGGTCACGGACGCGGCCGTGGGCGTGCCGCCGAAATAATCGTCGAACGCTGTGAGGCGGATGGATTCGTCGGCCTTGTACTCGTCGAGCATGAAGGGGCCCGTGCCCACGGCAAACCGGGGCGTGCCGCCCTCGGCGTGCTCGAGCCAGTCTTTCTTATTGACGATCCAGGCGGTCCAGGAGGCGAGGCGCTGCTCGAAGATCGGGTCCGGCGTCCTGGTGGTGAACCGCACCGTCAGCGGATCGACCGCTTCGACGCTCTCGAGCACGCCGAAATAGGCCTTGCCCTCGGGGATCGCCGCTTCGTCGCCGGTCAGGCGCTCGGGAGAGAAGGTGAACACGACGTCCTCTGCGGTCAGCGTTTCGCCATTGTGGAACTTGACGCCATCGCGCAGGTGCACCTCGAGCGTGCGGTCGTCGACCCAGGTCCAGCTCTCGGCGAGCGAGGGCACGAGGGCCGAACCGCTGCCATCGGGCGACGAGAGGAAATCACGCCGGATCAGAGTGTCGAACATCGAATAGGTGACGCGCACCCCCTGGTTGGACAACTCGCGCGCCGGCTCGAGGGTGGGCGGAATGTCCTGCACGGCCACCACGAGATCGGGCCGGTCCTGGGCGGCGGCCAGGGATATGCCGGCAAGCGCCGCGACTGCAGCGATTGCGACTGTCTTCAAAGCTTTTCTGAGCATTGCACGGAGACCATGTCGAGAAGGAGAGACCTCTTGCAATCGAAATAGCGCGATGCGCATACGTTGCAATTATCGTTGCAATATCCTGCCGACACGACAGTTTGTTGAACGCCAGATGACGCCTTGCTGACGAGCGCTCGCGGCCTGCTCGCAGATCACCTCCACCGCAATCGTAGTGCGCGCTGTTGAAGGTCGAGCAGATGCATGCCGACTGAGGGACGGGCATTCGAGAAAGGCGGGAAGTGAGCTAAGCTCCCGCATGACCGGCATGCGCAGCGCCAGTAGCGGAGCGGGTTGGCCGCTCCGCTTGGTCATTCAGATTATCTTGCGCGACTGGAAAGGTTCGCCACCCGTGTCGGAAGCTCGGCAACCCGGGCGGGTGCGGCGCGGTGGCCCTGCGGGGCGGGGCCCACCGCCGAGCTCCAGACTTGCCGGGAGAGCTGCGAGAGGAGCGAGAGGGCGCCTCGGCGCGAGGGCATGTACCAGGCGAAGAACAGGACCCGGATCAACCAGGCAAGCCGGCCGGTGAACTGCATCCTGTAGAGTTCGGTGATGCCGCGCCGGCCGGCGAGGCCGGCGGCCTGTCCGAGGCCGCGGAAGTTGAAGCGCCTGGTGGACTGCCCCTTGATCGCGCGGGCGATGTTGCGCCCGACACAGTCGCCCTGCTTCATCGCCCAGAGGGCATTGACGGGGCATGGCCCGCCAGTCACGGGGTGCGGCACCGCCGCGATGTCGCCGGCCACCCAGACATTGTCGCTTCCCCGCACGCGCAGGTCGTCCCCAGCGAGGATTTGTCCCGCCGCGTTGCGCGGCAGGGACTGTGTGCCGGGCAGAGTGCCGAAGCTCACTCCGGCTGCCACGACCGAGAGATCAGAGGCGATGGTCGTGCCGTCGGCCAGCTCCACCCGGTCTTCCCCGATCCGCGCGACGCGTTTTGCCCGGTGGAGCTGGACGCCCTGCTCGAGGAGGGTGCGCGTCGCCGTCTCGGCGATGTGGTCGAAATCCGGCCGCAGGCCCGCAAGAAGCTCGTCGCTGGACGAGACCAGGTGGACATTGACCTTGCCCGACCCGCTCCGGCCGAAGCGGGCGGCGAGCGCGGAGGCGGTCTCGACGCCGGCGAAGCCCCCGCCGACGACCACGACGTTCCGGGTTCCGCGCGCCGCAGCGTCCCGGCCCCGGAGCTCCGCGACCAGCTTCTGCATGTCCCGGGTGTTCTTGACGCACCAGCCATGTTCGGCGAGCCCCGGAATGCGGTCGAACGGATCGATGGACCCGGCCGCTATCAGCAGGTGATCGTACCGGAGCTCGCGTTGCTCCTCTCCGTTTCTGACGGTCAGGGTCCTGCCGGAAAGATCGACCGCGACGACTTCGCCTTGCACGAAGCTCTCACCCAAGAGCGGCTCGAGCGGAGTCAGCGTGCTCTCGACCGGCAAGTCGCCGGCCAGCACTTCACCGGTCCAGCCGTGATAGGTGTGATAAGCGTCGCGCGAGACCAGGATCAGTTCCACTTCATCGCGCGCAATGAGCGAGCGAAGCCGCGAACGGAGCGCCCGGAAGGCGTGCAGGCCGGCATAGCCGCCGCCCAGTATCACTACACGGCCCATGAGACCAGCTCCTCTACCGGTGCTGCGGGAGTGCGCGAAGGGACGCCGTAGATGGGCTTTCCGAATGAGCGGAACGGCGCGAGGTGGAAGCCCAGGTGCTTGTGCTCGCCTGCAAGCTTGAGAATGTGTTCGGCCTGCTCGACCTGAGCGTCACCCATGCAGAAATGCCCCTGGTGGCCCGAAAGCGCCAGCAGCATGGTTTCGGCGAGGCACGCGTAGGCGAGCTTGGGGGCGAGCGCGATGGAACCGCGAAGGTCGAACCCCGGGATTTCGACGAGGCCGCCGTCGACGATCAGCACGTCCGGACGCTCCGACAGCAGTCTTGCGTCGGTATTGCGGGGGACCGTATCGTCCAGGACCACGGCCCCGCGCTTGAGGTGCTCGCTGCGCAGCAGGGCGTCCGGAGAAGAGGTCAGCAGCACGACCAGATCGGCCCTCGAAACGTCGGCCATGTCCGTGCTGACGCTGGCCTCGATCCCATCGCCGCGCACGTCCGCCGCCAGCGCTTGAAGACGCTTCTCGTTGCGCGCCACCAGCAGGAGCCTGCCCGAATGCTTGCGGGCGTAAAGCCGGGTGAGGCACGAACCGACGCTGCCCGTCGCGCCGACAATGGCGATCAGCGGATCACGTCCCATGGCCGCGGTCAGCTTTTCCATGGCCTGAAGGGTCATGGCAGCGGTGAAGGCGTTGCCGTTGGTCACGCCGATGTCCTTGCGCTTGGCGAAGGCCTTTCCGCCGACCGATGCAGGAGCCGTCAGGGCTCCGAGACCGACCACCGAGGCGCCCAGATCACGCGCCTTGTCGATCGCCGCGGAGATGCGAGCCTGCACTTTCGATCGCGGCAAGGTAAGTAATTGGGTGGGCGTCAGAGGGACAGTAATAATCCTGCCCACTATTTTTTCGGGCCGGTCGGCGCGGGACATCTTGCCCGTGACCATCGGGGGGACCGGCAAATGCTTCAAAGCCGTTCGCCAGACCACCTCGGGCACCAGGGCGAACGGGCGCCCGAACAATATACCCATATCCGCACGCAGCGTGTTTCTGGGATGCACCAGGAAGGCAAAATCAGACTGCATAACCGACCCTGTTATGGTTGCTCCACCACAAGGGAGGGTTTTTAACACAGTTTTAGGTGAATTTTAACTAAATATTAACTTGTTCTAAAATTCGGTTAACGGCCAGGTCGTGACCCAACCCCTGCTGGACATGACAAGTTGTTTACGATCCCTCAAAAGCGCGAAGGCATGACAACAAACGCTTAAGTCTTCGGCTCTATGGTGCTGTACCGAAGTATGTCCATTAGCGCCTAGCATCGGGCCGGTGGCGGCTGGCAGGGGAACTCCCGGCCTCTCGCTTGAAATACCAGGCCCTGCAACGGGGGTTGGAAGCAGGCTGTCCATGAGTACCGGCGAGCCAGACATTTTCGACCTCAAAGGTCTCACCGCCGCTTTGGACGACAAGGCGGAATATTCGCTGAGGCGCGCGCTCGAAGCGGTTCGGGTCCACCTCGGGATGCAGGTGGCTTACGTCTCAGAATTCGTCGCCGACCGGACCTATTTCCGCGAAGTCGATGCTCCCGGCCTCGAACACGTGATCAAGCCCGGCGATTCAATGCCGCTCGACTATGTGTACTGCCGGCACATACTCGAGGGCCGCCTTCCCGAGCTGATGCCGGACGTCCTTGACGAGCCGTTCGCGGCCAGCATGCCCTTTACCACCGACATGGGAATCCGCGCGCACATGAGCGTTCCCATCACGCTCAACGACGGGCGGACCTATGGCATGTTCTGCTGCATCAGCACCGAGCCCCAGCCGACGCTCAATCCCCGCGACCTGAAGATAATGCGCGCCGTCGCCGAACTGACGGGCGTCCTGATCGGCCGCGAGATCGACGCAGCGACCGAGCATCGCAGCAACCAGGAACGCATAGAGAAGGTCCTCAGCCAGGACGAGCTCTCGATCGTCATGCAGCCGATCTATCGGATCACCGACCATCGCCTGATCGGGTTCGAGTGCCTGTCCCGTTTCTCCGGTCCTGAAAACTGGACGCCGGACGTCTGGTTCAAGATGGCCGCATCGGTGGGCCTCGGCACCGACCTGGAGATGAGGGCGGTTCAAAAGGGCCTGGCTCTCCTCGACCTGCTTCCCCAGGACCTCTACCTGACCTTCAACGTCTCGCCCGACACGATCATCTCCGGCGCCTTCGCCAAGGCCATCGCGGGCAAGCACGGGCGGCGGATCATCGTAGAAATCACCGAACATGCCCGCGTAGAGGACTATGCAGCGCTTTGCGACGCCCTCAACGAGATCCGCGTCAACGGCGTCCGCCTGGCCATTGACGACGCGGGAGCCGGTTATGCAAGCTTGCGCCACATCCTCGCGCTGCAGCCGGACATAATTAAGCTCGACATAAGCCTCACTCACAACATCCAGGACGATCTGGCGCGAAATGCCTTGGCGGCCGCGCTGGTCTATTTCGGTCACGAGACCAAGAGCCAGATCCTGGCGGAAGGGGTGGAAACAGCCGTCGAACTCGAGGTCTTGCGCAAGCTGGGCGTGGAAACTGCCCAGGGATATTTCCTCGGCCGGCCCATGCCATACGCNGAGGCGAAGACTTTGGTCCAACAGATGGACATCGCCACTCGACCACGCCCGAAGCTGGTCCCCCGCAGCGCGTAGGCTGTCACTTCACGCAGGAACGATACGGCAGCTACCAGAACCGAATGTGATTGCGATGGCAATCTCGGCCGGCCGGAGCTCCATGGACCGTCTGCATGACGAGGCTTGCGCAAAACTAACATGTCAGGCTGGCGAACGGGTCGTTGTTCGGCTAAATGCGGAGCGCCCGGAGGACTCAAGCCCATGCCGACGCCCGCGACGATTGCCGTGATCGACATCGGCAAGACCAATGCCAAGGTGGTGCTGATCGACACGGCGAGCGCGGCGCAGATCGATGT
>Ga0065721_10007314_pt1 | contig 17068 bp, 14 predicted proteins | sample Mesricmetagenome_FD_59108 | JGI IMG/M metagenome (GOLD analysis project Ga0065721, IMG submission 59108) | Mesophilic microbial community from rice straw/compost enrichment Sample: eDNA_1 v2 (version 2) | ecosystem: Engineered > Solid waste > Grass > Composting > Bioreactor | place: USA: Davis... | reverse complement strand
TGAGCGCTTGGATTGGCATGACTTGCTCACCTACACCCATGCCGTTATGCGCGTCTACAACGAGTTGGGGCGGCGCGACAATATGTTCAAGGCACGTATCAAGATTCTGGTGCGCGCAGTCGGCATCGAGCACTTCCGGGAACTGGTCGAGGCGGAATGGGAGGGGTTGCGACATGGCGTCCATCGCCTTCCGGACGCAGAGCTCGAACGCATCAAGGCGTCCTTCATCGAGCCCGATTGGTCCGACGGTCAGCCTCTGCGCACGGAAGACATTCCCTTCAGTGGGGACGCACTGAAGCGCTGGGAGCAATGGCTGAAGCGTAACCGCTTGCCGCATCGTCATTCCGGCTATGCCGCAGTGCTTGTCCCTGTGAAGCATCGTGACCGGGCGCCGGGCGATGTGACAAGCGATGAAATGGACAGGCTTGCCGACCTCGCCGAGGAATTCAGCCAGGGCTTGCTACGCGTTACGCATACGCAGAATCTCCTGCTGCCGGCTGTACGGGAGCGGGACCTGCCGGCCCTCTATCAACGTCTGTCCCAACTGAAACTGGTGGAACCGGTGGGTGGTTTGATTGGAGATATGGTGGCCTGTCCAGGCGGGGATTTTTGTGCACTCGCCAATGCGCGGTCATTGCCCATCGCGTCCGAAATTGCCGCCCGTTACGAATCTATCGACCGCCAAGAAGACCTTGGTCCGCTCGACCTGCGGATCTCGGGGTGCATGAATAGTTGTGGCCATCATCATGTGGGGCACATTGGTGTGCTGGGGGTGGACAAAGACGGCGCGGCCTTTTATCAGCTATTGCTCGGTGGTCACTCAGGGCACGGCGCCCCTGCGGCCCTAGGCACCATCGTCGGCAAGGCCTTTGCCGAAGATGAGATCGCCGACGCAATCGAAATGGTGCTGGATGCTTACGTTGAGCACCGCTTGCCGGGCGAAACATTCCGTGAAGCAGTCGGACGTCTTGGCAAGGCGTTCTTTGCCGAGGTCTCCAACGGCGCCCGGCGTGACACCGTGCGCCAGTTAGCGGCATCCACGCGCATCGAGGCGAAGACGTGATGGCCGCCGTGACCGTGATCGGCGCTGGTCCTGGTGACCCGGAGCTCATGACGCGCAAGGCTTGGCGCCTCTTGGGGGAAGCGGATGTTGTGCTTCATGATGCCTTGATGGACGTGGATGGCATGAAAGAGGCCGCCCCTCACGCGGAGTGGTTGTCCGTCGGGAAACGGGCAGGGCGCCCGTCTACCAAGCAGGCTTTCATCTGCAGCACGATCGTGGCCTTGGCGAAGCGCGGCTTGCGCGTCGTACGCTTGAAGGGTGGAGACCCCTCCATCTTCGGGCGCTTGTCCGAGGAATTGGATGCATGCCGGGCAGCGGGTATTTCCGTAGAAGTCGTTCCCGGCGTGACCTCCGCGTGCGCGGCAGCGGCAGACTTGCAAGCCAGCCTGACTCTGCGTGGAGTGGCGCGTAGCGTGGCATTTATCACACCCCGAGTGGGCCCCGGGACCTTCGGCGATCAAGACCACTGGCTCCAGGCGGCAATGGCAGCCGACACGGCCGTGCTGTATATGGCGGGTCAATATGCCAATCAGATTTGCAGGCAGCTCATCGAGGCGGGAAAGCCAGCTGTAACGCCCATCTGCATTGTGGAAAATGCGAGCGGAAGCGGCGCTCGCATTCAAGCGACCCTGCTTGAAATCGCGCGCTTTGGGTTACCGGAGCTGGAAGGTCCCGTGAGCTTGATGATTGGGGAAGCAATGGCGCATGCTGTGATCCCCGATCGATCTGAAATCGGTGGCTCTGCCGCCATGTACGCACAACAGTCCGCAGGAAGACATCATGTCAGCAACTGAAGTTTTGGAACCCATTGCTCCCGTAGCGGCACACGGTGAAACGCAGCAGAAGGCCGTCATTGTGGTCTTCGATCGTGACGGTGAACCACGTCCCAATGTCAGTGAACCCGACGTCATCATCGAGCCGGAGAACTTCCTGGTGGATGACGTCGAGCATCCCATGGCGCAGCGTGTCAAGCGTTGGCTGCAGGAGCATCAGGGTGTGCCGGCTCTGGGCATTTGCTTCCCGAAGTTCACGGACGGTCGCGGGTTTTCGGTCGCGGCGCGTCTGCGTGAGGCGGGCTATCAGGGTGAACTGCACGCACTGGGCGCAATCTCGCAGGATCTGGTCTTTCAGTTGCGCCGAGTCGGATTCACTCACTTCCATCTAGAGAATCCGGGTGTGGAGCGTATCGAGCGTCGTGTATTGGAGCCTTTCAGTGGCTACTACCAAGCGGGGGCAGACGGAAGCCGCGCCTTCTGGCAGGCCCCATAAACGAACGGTATTCAATGCGAAAGGGGGCGAAGGTTCATCCCTTCGCCCCCTTTTTCATAAACCGGAAGCGTATCAGGCAGGCAACTTGGCAAGTTGCTCGCGTACACGGGCGAGCGTTTCGCTGAACTGGGCTACACGCTCCTTCTCTTGCTCAACCACCTTGGCCGGTGCACGTTGAACAAAGCTTTCGTTGGAGAGCTTGCCTTGCGCCTTGGCGATTTCCCCTTCAAGCCGGTCAATTTCCTTGCCGAGGCGGGCGCGTTCAGCTTCCACGTCGATTTCGACATGCAGCATCAACTCGCTGGCGCCCACGACTTGCACAGGCGCACCCAGCTGCGGAAGCTCCGCGACGACTTCCACAGCCTCGAGTCGCGCAAGCGCCTTCAGGTATTCGCGATTGCGAGAAAGAGTGTCTGCAGGGCCACGGGCGATCAAGGGTACGCGCTGCGCTGGTGACAGGTTCATTTCGCCACGGAGCGCCCGCACGGCTTCGATCTGCGCCTTCAGTTCAGCCACCTGGACTTCGGCTTCTTCGTCGATGGCCGACGCGTTGCTGCGAGGATAGGGTTGGATGCTGATGCTTGTCGCGTCAGTGGCGGCACGCTTGCCAGCCACCAGCGAAACCTTCTGCCATAGTTCTTCCGTGATGAATGGAATGACAGGATGGGCAAGGCGCAGGACGGCTTCCAGCACCCGGATGAGGGTTCGCCGGGTGCCCAGTTGCTGGGCGGGTGTACCGGCCTGCAGCTGGACTTTCGCCAGTTCGACGTACCAATCGCAGTACTCGTCCCACACGAAGCGATACAGGGCATTGGCGACGTTGTCGAGACGGTAGTCGGCGAAGCCCCGTTCGACGTCAGCTTCGAGGCGCTGCAGCAGGCTGATGATCCAGCGGTCCGCAAATGAGGTTTCCGCTTTGACCGAGACACCGTCGATCACAACGCTTTCCTGAGAAAGGTCGTGGCCCTCGGTGTTCATCAGCACGTAGCGCGTCGCGTTCCAGAGTTTATTGCAGAAATTCCGGTAACCCTCGCAGCGCTTCAGGTCGAAGTTGATATTCCGACCCAGCGTGGCGTAGGCAGCCATGGTGAAGCGCAGGGCATCCGCGCCGTAGGCAGGAATCCCCTGAGGGTAATCCTTGCGGGTGCGCTTGCGAATGCTTTCCGCCTGCTTAGGGTTCATCAGGCCGGTCGTACGTTTTTCCAGCAAGGCATCAAGGGAAATGCCGTCGATGAGGTCAACGGGGTCGATCGTGTTCCCCTTCGACTTGCTCATCTTCTTGCCCTCCATGTCGCACACGAGACCGTGAACGTAGACATCGCGGAATGGCACCTGACCGGTCATGTGCATGCTCATCATGATCATGCGCGCGACCCAGAAGAAGATAATGTCGAAACCGGTGACCAGCACACTGGAAGGCAGATAGCGTTCAAGCTGCGGCGTCTTTTCAGGCCAGCCAAGATCGGTGAACGGGACGAGACCCGATGAGAACCAAGTGTCGAGCACGTCTTCGTCGCGGCGCAGCGGGCCGGTGATGCCCTGGGCTGCGGCTTTTTCGTGCGCTTCAGCTTCGTTGCGGGCCACGATGATGCGGCCGTCTTCGGCATACCACGCCGGGATCTGATGGCCCCACCACAGTTGCCGCGAAATGCACCAGTCCTGAATGTTGTTGAGCCACTGGTTGTAGGTTGTGGTCCAATTTTCGGGGTGGAAGCGAACGCGGCCGTCCGCCACGACTTCTAGGGCGACTTCAGTGATGCTCTTTCCGGGGTGCAACGTTCCTTCGGGTGCCGGCTTGCTCATTGCCACAAACCATTGGTCTGTGAGCATGGGTTCAATAACCGTGTTGGTGCGGTCGCCCCGCGGCACCATCAATTTATGGGGTTTCACGTTATGCAGCAGCCCCAGTGCTTCGAGGTCAGCCACGATACGCTTGCGCGCTTCGAATCGATCAAGGCCTCGATACACTTCGGGTGCATTCTCATTGATATGAGCGTCGAGCGTCAGGATGCTGATACTCTCAAGGCCATGGCGTTGACCCACGGCGTAGTCGTTGAAGTCATGGGCAGGGGTGACTTTCACTACGCCGGTGCCAAATTCGCGGTCCACGTAATCATCGGCGATCACGGGAATTTCGCGGCCCACCAGAGGCAGGGTGACCGTTTTTCCAATAAGGTGGGCGTAGCGCTCATCTTCGGGGTGGACCATCACGGCAACGTCGCCCAGCATGGTCTCGGGACGGGTGGTAGCAACGACCAGCGCGTCGAGGCCGCCCGAGGGATGTGTGAGCGGATAACGGATCTCCCACATGTGACCGTCTTCTTCCTCGCTGACGACTTCCAGGTCGGAGACAGCAGTACCCAGCACCGGATCCCAGTTCACCAGACGCTTGCCCCGATAGATCAGGCCCTGCTCGTACAACCGGACGAAGACTTCCGCGACACCGCGCGAGAGGTTGTCGTCCATTGTGAAATATTCCATGTCCCAGTCGCAGGAAGCGCCCAGGCGTCGGAACTGTCCGGTGATCGTACCGCCGGATTTCTCCTTCCATTCCCAGACTTTCTTCACGAAGGCGTCGCGGCCCAAGTCGTGGCGCGAGATCTTCTGGGCATCCAGTTGGCGTTCAACGACGATTTGCGTGGCTATCCCTGCGTGGTCCGTTCCAGGAATGAATGCCGTGTCGTGGCCCCGCATGCGGTGATACCGCACGAGGCTGTCCATGATGGATTGATTGAACGCATGACCCATGTGCAGGGTGCCAGTGACATTGGGAGGCGGGAACTGGATGACGAACGGTGAATGGCTGTCGGAATTCTCTGGCGGCCGCACATGCTGGCCGGCGCGGAAATAGCCGTTTTTTTCCCAATGCGCATACCAGCGCGACTCGATGTCCTGGGGTTCGAAGCTCTTGGAAAGCTGATCGGAAGAAGTCTGTTCTGTCTGGGTGGTCATGGTTAAATGTGGGTGATGGGCCGCGAGCGCCTTGGCGCACGCGTCACCGACTGCATTGAATTGCATGGTAGCTGGGCTTACCCCTATTTTATGATGGAGTGGCATACGCCGGGCGTGTTAAAATGCTGGGTTGTCGTGAGAAGTGCTGAAGTCCTTGTTTTTGCTTGATGTTTTAGCGGGGGTGGCGGCACTTGGAGCTACTTTTTCTCACTTGTCCAACCTTACGGAAATCTAATGGCTATCGAACGCACCCTTTCCATCATCAAGCCCGATGCAGTCGCAAAAAATGTCATCGGCCAGATCGTCGCCCGCTTTGAGCAGGCCGGCCTGACGGTGGTGGCAGCACGTCTTATGCAACTGTCGCGCAGCGATGCCGAGCGCTTCTACGCAGTTCACAAAGAGCGTCCTTTCTTCAAGGATCTCGTTGAATTCATGATCTCCGGCCCCGTGTTCGTGCAGGTGCTCGAGGGCGAAAACGCCATCGCCAAGAATCGCGAACTGATGGGTGCGACCGATCCCAAGAAGGCTGAACCCGGTACGATCCGCGCAGACTTCGCCGAAAGCATCGACGCCAATGCCGTACACGGCTCTGACGCCCCCGAAACGGCTGCTGTTGAAATTGCTTTCTTCTTCCCCGAAAGCAACATCCACAGCCGTTAATCTCTTCGTCCGGCACCGTCCGGTGCCGGGCAGCTAGCCTGCCATGCCCACAGTCATCACTCGTCCCAACCTCCTCGGAATGGATACCACAGCCCTCACTGCCTTGGTGGCAGAATGGGGCGGCAAGCCATTTCGGGCCAAGCAATTGCAACGCTGGGTGCATCAGCGGGGGGTCGACGCATTCGACGACATGACCGACCTCGCACGCGATTTTCGTCAAACCTTGAATGATCGCTGCGTAGTCATGGCGCCTCCCGTATCGACGGAGCACGTGTCTGCCGATGGTACGCGCAAGTGGCTCTTCGACGTGGGCATGGGCAATGCAGTTGAAACCGTCTTCATTCCCGAGGACGATCGGGGCACCCTGTGCATCTCCAGTCAAGCTGGTTGCACAGTCGCTTGCCCGTTTTGTTCCACCGGATATCAAGGTTTCAACCGCAATCTGACCACGGCCGAAATCATCGGCCAGCTATGGCATGCGCGCCGTGTATTGCAGCAGGATGTCGCTTCGGCCCGGCTGCCGGGCGGTGAAGTCGCTGCACCCGAGCGCGTGGTCAGCAACGTGGTGATGATGGGTATGGGCGAGCCGCTGCTCAACTATGACCAGGTATTGGGTGCGTTGCGTCTGATGCTCGATGACAACGCCTATGGCCTCTCGCGCCGGCGCGTTACGGTCTCGACCTCGGGCGTAGTGCCCATGATGGATCGACTGTCGCGTGATTGCCCCGTGGCGTTGGCAGTGTCCCTGCATGCGCCCAACGACGAGTTGCGTGACCGTCTGGTCCCCTTGAATCGCAAGCATCCCTTGCGCGAACTGCTCGACGCGTGCAATCGATATCTCGAACATGCGCCCCGCGATTTCATCACTTTTGAATACATTATGCTCGATGGCATCAACGACGCCGACGAGCATGCCCGTCAGCTCATTGAGATTGCAAAGCAAGTGCGCTGCAAGTTCAATCTGATTCCTTTCAATCCCTTCCCACAGTCGGGATTGAAGCGTTCGCCGGCTCATCGGGTACGGCTTTTCGCGCAGATATTGATGGATGCCGGTGTGGTGACCACGGTTCGCAAGACCCGTGGCGACGATATCGCTGCAGCCTGTGGTCAGCTTGCCGGTGACGTCAAGGATCGAACCCGTATCGAGCAGCGATTGCCGAATCGAGCCGCGATTGAGAATCGGGCTGCGATAGAAATTGGGAACAAGGATGACTGATCCTTTGTTGAAAGAACAACAAGAGGGTTCGGCAGCAGCCGCCGTGCAGGCGTCAAACGGTGTCGGAGCAACGTTGCGCAGCATNCGNGAGGCGCGGCGNATCTCGCTGAGTGATGCCTCGCAGCGCTTGAAGTTTTCTGTCAGACAGATCGAAGCCCTGGAATCCGANNATTGGGAGCGGCTNCCTAATGGCGTATCGCTCCGCGGCTTCGTGAGGAATTATGCGCGTTACCTCGAAGCGGACGTCGATGCAGTGCTCGTCCTCTTCGATAGTCAGGTGGGTACAGGTCCTACACCGAAAGTAGTCGCCACACCTGGCCTTACAGCTTCCGTAGCGGATGGTTCCGAAATTCCCGGTGCATCCGATACGTCGTACCGCCCATGGGGGTGGTATCTCATCATCTTGGCCATTCTGGTCGTCGCGGGAGTGTATGCCGTCGATCGTGGCTGGGTACCCGAATCCTGGCTCATCTTCGACTGGCTCAAGGCCATAGCGAACAATGAATGACACCAAAGTCACGCAGGCGGTTCCGTCAGGCGTCGGTGCGGCTGCGAAGCGGCCGACTCGGTGCGCCGAAGTGCGTTGGGGGGCGCGTAGCGTCCGCATAGGCGGGTCGGCACCCGTTGTGGTGCAGTCCATGACGAACACCGATACGGCGGATGCCATTGCTACGGCCATCCAGGTCAAGCAGCTTGCTATGGCGGGTTCCGAGATTGTCCGGATTACGGTGAATACCCCGGAAGCCGCGCAGGCCGTGCCCGCAATCCGAGAGCAGCTTGATCGCATGGGCGTGGATACGCCTTTGGTCGGCGACTTTCATTTCAACGGCCACAAGCTGCTGACCCAGTATCCGGACTGCGCGCAAGCCCTTTCTAAATACCGGATCAATCCCGGCAATGTGGGCGGGGGAAAGAAGCGCGAGGACAACTTCGCGCAGATGATCGAAGTGGCCTGCCGTCACCAGAAACCCGTGCGTATTGGGGTGAACTGGGGCAGCCTCGATCACGAGTTGATGGCTCGCATGATGGATGAGAACAGTCGCCGCGCCAAACCGTGGGAAGCCGCCGCTGTCATGCGCGAAGCTCTGGTGACGTCGGCGATCGATAATGCCCAGCGTGCCGAGGCCCTCGGCTTGCCACCGGATGCCATCATCCTATCGTGTAAGGTCAGCCACGTTCAGGACCTGATCACGGTTTATCGCGATCTTTCGGCCCGTTGCGACTATCCGTTGCACTTGGGCTTGACCGAGGCGGGCATGGGCAGCAAGGGAATTGTGGCCTCCACGGCCGCCCTGGCAGTGCTTTTACAGGAAGGCATCGGCGATACGATTCGAATTTCCCTCACGCCGGAACCCGGGGGCGATCGCACCCGTGAGGTCATCGTGGCTCAGGAAATCCTTCAGAGCATGGGCCTTCGTGCGTTCACCCCGATGGTGGTGGCATGTCCCGGCTGCGGGCGCACCAGCAGTACGTTCTTCCAGGAACTGGCCGACAGTATTCAGTCCTACCTGCGTCGCCAGATGCCACTGTGGAAGTCTCGGTACCCGGGCGTGGAAACCATGAACGTTGCGGTAATGGGCTGCGTGGTGAACGGTCCGGGTGAAAGTCGCCACGCCGATATCGGCATCAGCTTGCCGGGCACGGGCGAGGTGCCTGCCGCACCGGTGTTCATCGATGGTGAACGTACTGTGACGCTGAAGGGCGATACGATCGCAGAAGAATTCCAGAAGATTGTCGAAAACTACGTCGAACGCCGCTATGGGCGTGGCGCTCTTGTTTCAAACCAAGCAGATTCATGAACCAACCGTTTGAGAAAGTGCGTGCCCTGACGGGCATGAAGGATATCCTGCCTCACGAGAGTGCCGCCTGGGAAACGCTCGAAGAGATCGTGCGCGACTGGCTCGGCTCGTATGGGTATCGCAATATGCGTACGCCCGTGCTAGAGCACACACGCCTGTTTGCGCGTGGGATCGGCGAGGTCACCGATATCGTCGAGAAGGAAATGTATTCCTTCCGCGATTCCCTGAACGATGATCATCTGACCATGCGGCCTGAGTTCACGGCCGGCATGGTGCGCGCCACCATCGAGCACAACCTCCTGTATGACCGTCCGCAGCGTGTCTATTGCATGGGTCCTGTGTTTCGGCATGAGCGGCCGCAACGGGGGCGTTATCGTCAGTTTCACCAGATCGACGTCGAAGCCCTCGGGTTCGCGGGGCCGGATGTCGATGCGGAACTCATCATCATGCTGGCGCGCCTCTGGAAACGCCTGGGGCTGACGGATATCCGGCTCGAGCTGAACTCCCTGGGACAGGCCGAGGAACGTGCCGCGCATCGCAAGGCACTGGTCGAATATCTCGAGAAGAATGTCGATGTGCTTGATGAAGAAGCGCGTCGTCGGATGTATAGCAATCCCCTGAGGGTCCTGGACACCAAGAATCCCGCTATGCAGGATATGGCGAATGGCGCTCCGCGCCTGTTCGACTTCCTGGGCGAAGCGTCCAAGGCACACTTTGAAGGTGTGTGCACCCGACTCCAAGATGCCGGAATCGAGTATCGTCTGAATCCGCGACTGGTTCGGGGGCTGGATTACTACAACCTGACAGTGTTCGAGTGGGTGACGGACCGCCTCGGTGCGCAAGGCACGGTATGCGGAGGCGGGCGCTACGACGGTTTGCTGGAACTCCTGGGTGGCAAGCCAGCACCTGCAGTGGGTTTCGCGATTGGAATGGAACGGCTCCTTGATCTTTGGCAGCAGGGCGCTGCCGAGCTGAACGTGTCGGAATGCGACGTCTATCTAGTTCACCAAGGCGAGCCGGCCCAACGACGTGCCGCCATGCTGGCGGAAGCGTTGCGGGATGAAGGCCTGCGTACGATCGTCCATGCCGGCTCGGCGGGTTTCAAGTCCCAGTTCAAGCGGGCGGACGCCAGCGGCGCCCAAGTCGCATTGATTATTGGACCAGATGAACTCGCGGCCGGTCAGGCGAGTGTTAAGTGGCTTCGGCAGCAAGAGGGCGACACGCGTCCCCAGCAGGAAACCTTGCCGTTCGATGCAGTGGCGAAAACTCTGAAAACGAGGATGTAAATGGCATACGATCTTGAAGAACAAGAAAAACTGGATGCCCTCAAGGCATGGTGGGATCGCTACGGCACCCTCGTTGCCGTTCTGGTATTTTTGATCGTGCTGTCCATCGTTGGCTGGCGTGGTTGGCAGTGGTATCAGGGCCACCAAGCCAGTCAGGCAATGGGCTACTTCGAGGCGCTGCAATCAGCCGCTGCCGAAAACACACCCGAGTCCGTTGCTCGCATCCAGGCGGCCAGTTCGACCTTGCGCGACTCCTTCCCCGAATCTGGGTATACGTCGCGTGGCGTACTGGTCGCGGCAACCGCACTGGTTGAACGCGGGGACCTCGATGCTGCCCGTGATCAACTGCAGTGGTTGGTGCAGAAGGGCAACGATCCTGCGATGACAGCTTTGGCGCGCTTGCGCCTCGCGGGCGTGCTGTTGGAGCAGAAGCAATACGATCAGGCGTTGCAGCAGCTGGCGCAGCCGCCTGCGGCTTTCGAAGCCTTGTACGCAGACCGTCGTGGCGACATCCTGCTTGCACAAGGTAAGATCGAAGAGGCGCGCGCTGCGTGGCAGCAGGCGCTCGCGGCCTTCGGTGCAGATCCGATCGGCCAAATCGTACAACTTAAGATTGATGCCCTTGCCGGAGCTTGATTCTCATGCAGCCTGCAGTCTCCCCCCGCGTCGTACGTGCTTCAGTAGTGGTCCTGAGCGCGCTCATCATGAGCGCATGCTCGATGTTCTCCAGCAGCGATACTCGTTATGATCCGGTCGAGCTTACCCAGTACGAGCCGGAGATTGCGGCGCAGACCCGTTGGTCTGCCCCCATCGGCAGTGGCTCGGGTTACGGCTTCGCGCCGACGGTGGTGGGTGAAGCGGCGTATGCCGCCACACCCAATGCCGTTGCCAAGGTGGATCTGGCCTCGGGCCGCGTTCTGTGGCGCAGCACTCCCGATGTCACCCTTACCGCCGGTGCCGGTTCCGATGGATCCACGACGGCTGTAGCGGCGGGCGACGGAACCGTGATCGCATATGATGAGTCAGGTGCCGAGAAATGGCGTGCCAAGGCGACGAGCGCCGTGTTCGTTCCTCCTGTTGTGGGCAACGGTATGGTCATCGTGCGGAGCACCGACTACCGCATCCAGGCCTTCGACGCTGCAACAGGGGAATATCGCTGGGATGTCCAGCGACCCGGCCCGGCACTGGCACTTAAGACCAGCATGCAGATGGTTGCGACGGAAGGCTTGGTGATTTCCGGCCTTCCTAGCGGTCGGCTGATTGCCATTAACGCCACGAACGGTTCCGTGCAGTGGGAAGCGCCGGTGTCGGTGTCGCGGGGCGCAACCGACCTTGAGCGGATCAGCGATGTGGTGGGAGCACCCCAAGTGGTCGGTCCGCTACTTTGCGGGGTCACCTATCAAGGGCGGATGACCTGCTTCGACATCACTCAGGGCGGTGCCCCGGCCTGGGACATTTCCTTCTCGAGTCATGTGGGAATGGGGCATGACGGACGCTATGCGTTCGCACCGGATCAACGCGATGTGGTCCACGCCATCGACTTGCGTAGTGGTCAACCAGTCTGGGCGCAGGATGCCTTGCGCAACCGACGTCTCACGGCGCCGGCAGTCGTCGCGGCTGCGGTGGCCGTTGCCGACCTGGATGGATACGTACACTTCCTGTCCCGCAGCGATGGTCGCTTGCTGGGGCGCCTCAGTGTCGGCGGTGGTGCGGTCGTATCGCCACCAGTTGGTACTCAAGCCGGTGTCCTGGTGCAAACCGGCAACGGCAACCTTGTATTGGTTGGTGTGAATTGAGCAAATCAAGTTTTAAGCCGGTGGTCGCGCTGGTAGGGCGCGCGAACGTTGGCAAGTCCACGCTATTCAACCGGATCACCCGATCTCGCGCTGCGTTGGTGGCCGACTTTTCGGGCCTGACCCGGGACCGTCATTACGGCGAAGGCAGGATGGGCCAGCATCCTTTCATCGTCGTGGACACGGGCGGTTTCGAGCCGGACGCCCGCGATGGCATCCTGCGCGAAATGGCCCGCCAGACGCATCAGGCGATTGCCGAGTCAGACGTGGTCATTTTCCTTGTAGATGCCCGTGCAGGGGTCAACGCCCACGATCATGAAATCGCGCAGCTCTTGCGCAAGTCAGGCCAGCGGGTATTCCTCGCCGTCAACAAGGCTGAGGGCATGCGCCATGCGGCTGCACTGGCCGAATTCCATGAACTGGGTCTGGGTGAACCGCACCCGATTTCGGCATCCCATGGCGACGGTGTCGTCGATCTCATCGAAAAGGCATTGTCCTTCATGGATGAGGAAGACGATGAGACGAACATCGCGGACCAGACGGACAATACCGAGTTTCCGCAGGACATCGATTTTGATGTCGACTCGCTCGATCTCATGGAAGAGGCCGAGGAACCGGTAGAGGACGCAGAACCCGAGGGCCCGCGGCATCGTATCAAACTAGCAATCGTTGGTCGCCCCAATGTCGGGAAATCGACGCTGATCAATGCGCTCATCGGCGAAGAGCGCGTGATCGCCTTCGATATGCCAGGGACCACGCGGGACGCCATCGAAATCGATTTCGATCGGGACGGCAAGGCGTACACCCTTATCGATACAGCGGGGCTGCGCCGTCGCGGCAAGGTCTTCGAAACAATCGAGAAATTTTCGGTGATCAAGACGCTGCAGGCGATCGAAGCCTGCAACGTTGTCCTGCTGATGCTTGATGCGCAGGCGGAAATCTCTGATCAGGATGCGCATATCGCCGGTTTCGTGCTTGAGACCGGTCGTGCGCTGGTCGTGGCCATCAATAAGTGGGATGGTTTGGATCCGTACCAACGTGAGCGCATCCAGCGAGAATTCGAGCGTAAGCTGCGCTTCCTCTCGTTTGCGCGCGTTCATACCATTTCGGCCCTGAGAGGGCAGGGTCTCAAGGCCGTGATGAAGTCGGTCAACGAAGCCCACGCTGCCGCATATCGCAAGCTTTCGACGCCGAAACTGACTCGTGTACTGCATGCCGCCGTGGAGCAGCAACCCCCACCGCGCAAGGGTATTTTCCGGCCGAAGATGCGATATGCCCACCAAGGTGGACAGAACCCGCCGCTCATTATCATTCACGGCAATGCGTTGGAAGGCGTCACGGACTCCTACCGCCGTTATCTGGAATCATCCTTTCGGAATGCATTCCAGTTGGAAGGCACGCCCCTGCGCATTGAGTTCAAGTCTTCTTACAACCCATACGCACAAGGAAAGTCGTGAGCCGTTACTGGAGTGATCACGTTGCACGCCTGACTCCGTATACCCCCGGCGAGCAGCCTAAGATCGATCGTCTGCTGAAGCTCAATACCAACGAGCATCCTTATGGGCCGTCGCCTCGCGCGCTCGAAGCCATCCAGGCCGCAGCCAACGATGCGCTGCGCCTATACCCGGACAATGAGTCGACTGCACTGCGCGAGGCCGTCGCCCGCTACTACGGCGTGGATGCGGCCCAAGTCATGCCAGGCAACGGTTCTGACGAAGTGCTGGCCCACGTGTTCAACGCTTTGTTCCGGCACGAAGGGCGGCAGCTATGGATGCCCGATATCACGTACAGCTTCTACAAGACGTATTGCAAGCTATTCGATATTCCGGTCCGTCTGATCCCTCTTGCCGATGACTTTTCGATCCGGCCTGCAGACTACCTGGGTCAGTCCGAGGTGCCGGCTGGGATCATCTTTGCGAACCCCAATGCGCCGACTGGTAAGGAACTGCCACTCAATGACATTGCCCGCATCGCTGGTGGTAATCCGGACGTGCCCGTCATCGTTGATGAAGCCTATGTCGATTTCGGCGCGGAATCGGCAATCGCGTTGATCGCCGCTTACCCGAATATCGTGGTTGTGCAGACCCTGTCGAAGTCGCGTGCACTCGCCGGGATGCGAGTGGGTTATAGCGTAGCCTCCAAGGAAATCACTGACGGTATTCTGCGGGTTAAGGACAGCTTCAACTCCTATCCACTGGATCGCTTGGCCATCGCGGCGGCCGTTGCCTCGATCGATGACCGCGAGTATTTCGATGAGATGACCCATAAAGTCATCGAAGCCAGGACGTGGCTCACGCAGCAATTGGAAACCATTGGGTTCGAAGTGCTACCGTCGAAGGCCAACTTCGTCTTTGTCCGGCATCCTGGGCATGATGCAGCGGAGCTGGCCGTGGCCTTGCGACAGGAAGGGATACTCGTGCGGCATTTCACACATGCGCGGATTGATCAATTCCTTCGGATTACGGTTGGGACACTGGAAGACTGCCAGCGCCTGTGTAATACCTTGTCCGAACTCACTTTGAAAACCAGTTAGAATTTAAAGAATATACGGGTCCACATGGCGAGCCTAGGGAAAACCCTGTAAAGTAGACCCTTCGCCAACCTTCTATAACAACATAACTGGAGCCTAGCCAATGAGCAATAAAGGGCAAACATTACAAGATCCGTTTCTCAATGCTTTACGCAAGGACCATGTGCCCGTTTCCATCTATCTGGTGAACGGCATTAAGCTACAAGGCCAAGTTGAGTCCTTCGACCAGTACGTCGTATTGTTGCGCAACACCGTTACTCAAATGGTGTACAAGCATGCCATCTCCACCGTTGTACCCTCGCGTCCGGTGAACTTTCAGGTAGATACCGCTTCTGAATAAGCGCCAGTTTTCAGCCTTGCATGACCGTCCCATACCCGCCACGCGTCCAGTCGTGGCGAGTTCCTTCATAGGGGCGCTTGTATGAAGGCGTTGATCATTACCGTAGATCTGGGTGAACCGGACTACGCCGCACACTCGGAAGAGTTTCATATGCTTGCCGAGGGTGCCGGCGCACAGGTAGTTGCTACGCTGCCGGTGCGCCGCGGCAAACCTGACGCTGCACACTTCATTGGTTCGGGAAAGCTCGAGGAAGCCCACCAGTTGGTGACTGCCACGCAGCCCGAAGTCATTCTTTTCGACCAACCCTTGTCACCTGCCCAGCAGCGCAATATAGAACGCGTGCTGAACCGTCGTGTGGTTGATCGCGTCGCCCTGATTCTCGATATTTTTGCTCTCCGCGCAAAAAGTCACGAAGGTAAGCTGCAGGTTGAACTCGCCCAACTCCAACACCTTTCCACACGTCTGACCCGCCTCTGGACTCACCTGGAACGTCAGCGCGGCGGAATCGGGATGCGGGGCCCCGGTGAATCCCAGCTCGAAATGGATCGCCGAATGATTGGCGCAAAGGTGAAGGTATTGCGGGAGCGGCTTGAGCGGGTGCAGCGGCAGCGTACGACGCAGCGTCGTTCACGCGCGCGCGGCAGTACTTTTTCTGTGTCGTTGGTGGGTTACACCAATGCGGGGAAGTCAACACTGTTCAATGCCTTGACCCGTGCCGGCGCCTATGCGGCCGATCAGCTCTTTGCCACACTCGATACCACGACACGAAGAATATGGATCGAGGGTGCTGGCCAAGTGGTTGTGTCCGATACGGTCGGCTTCATTCGCGATCTTCCTCCTACACTGATCGCGGCTTTTCGGGCCACGCTTGAAGAAACGGTTCATGCAGATCTGCTCTTGCATGTGGTTGATGCGGCCAGTCCGCAGCGCGACGAACAAATGCAGGAAGTGAACAAGGTTCTCGAGGATATCGGCGCTCAGGATATTCCCCGAATCCTCGTCTACAACAAAATAGATCTGGCGGGATATGAGCCGAGGGTAGAGCGGAATGAACATGGTACGATTGCACGAGTTTTTGTAAGCGCCCTGGCGCGTTCTGGTTTGGAGGGTCTGCGTGGGGCGGTCGCCGAATCAGCTCAAATCGCGGGAAACAATGCGTTCAATATCGAAAATATTCAACCTCAATGATCCGGGCTGGGGGCGTGGCGGCCGTAATGGCGGCAACCAGGGAGACGACGATTCCTCGCGGCGCCCGCGGTCCAACGAAGGTCCGCCTGACCTCGACGAAGTCTGGCGCGATTTCAATAATCGGATAGGGTCGTTGTTCGGTGGCAAGAAGGGCGGTGGCCCGCGCAGCCCTCGTACAGGCGGCTCGGGTGGCGGTATTCCGTCAGTGCCGTCCGGCTCGCCCAAGCTTCTGGGTATCCTGGGCGCAATCGCCGTTGTCATCTGGGGCCTCAGTGGCCTCATGATCGTGCAGGAAGGGCAGGTGGCCGTGGTTACTCGTTTCGGCGAGTACGCCAAGACTTTGCCGCCTGGCCTGCAGTGGCGCCTGCCTTATCCCATCGAGCAGCACCAGATGGTGAACATCGCCCAGCTGCGTACCTTTGAAGTTGGATTCCGTGGTACGGCACGAAACAAGGTTCTGCCCGAATCGCTCATGCTGACGACAGACGAGAACATTGTTGACGTGCAGTATGTCGTTCAGTACCGTCTGAATCCCGACGGGGCGCCCGACTACTTGTTCAAGACGACAATGCCGGATGAGTCCGTGCGCCAGGCCGCGGAGACCGCCATGCGGGAGATCGTCGGTCAGAAGACGATGGACTTCGTGCTGTACGAAGGGCGTACCGAAGTTGCGACCGAAGTCCTGAATTTGGCGCAGTCGATTCTCGACAGCTATCAGACCGGCATCCAGATCAGTACTGTGGCCATTCAGAACGTTCAGCCGCCCGAACAGGTTCAAGCCGCGTTCGACGACGCCGTGAAGGCCGGCCAGGATCGGGAACGTCAGATCAATGAAGGTAATGCCTACGCCAACCAGATTCTTCCGCAGGCCCAGGGTCAGGTGGCGCGCATGCTGCAGGACGCCGAAGGTTATCGTGCCAAGGTGATTGGCGACGCGCAGGGTAATACTGCCCGCTTCACCAGCATTGAGAC
>Ga0065721_10050923_pt1 | contig 17074 bp, 12 predicted proteins | sample Mesricmetagenome_FD_59108 | JGI IMG/M metagenome (GOLD analysis project Ga0065721, IMG submission 59108) | Mesophilic microbial community from rice straw/compost enrichment Sample: eDNA_1 v2 (version 2) | ecosystem: Engineered > Solid waste > Grass > Composting > Bioreactor | place: USA: Davis... | reverse complement strand
ACAAGGAAATGGTGATGCCCGGCGACAACGTCTCCATCACCGTCAAGCTGATCGCCCCGATCGCCATGGAAGAAGGCCTGCGCTTCGCCATCCGCGAAGGCGGCCGTACCGTCGGCGCCGGCGTCGTGGCGAAGATCGTCGAGTAAACCCGGCTCCAAGCCGAAACGAAGTAAAGGCCGCAGGGGTATAGCTCAATTGGCAGAGCGTCGGTCTCCAAAACCGAAGGTTGGGGGTTCGATTCCCTCTGCCCCTGCCAAGTCCCGGTGCTGATTCCAGGCCGGGTCGAGCGGCCAGACAGCAGCCCGCACGGGAACAGAGGCCCGGCGGGCTTTGCTGCTGATGGGTGCTTCCAGCACCTGGCGAAACAAATCCGATGACTCCCAACCCCCAAGTCGAAACCGTTGCTTCCGGCGCCGACAAGGCTCGGCTTGCCGGCGCGCTGGCACTGGTGATCGCCGGCGTGACTGCGTTCTACCTGCTGGGCGCTCAGTCGCTGTGGGTGCGCGTGGCTGCGCTTTTGGTGCTGCTGGCTGCAGCTGTGGCCACGTTTTTCACTGCCGAGGCTGGCAAGCGGCTGATCGCTTTCGGCCGCGATGCCGTGCGTGAGGTGAAGAAGGTCGTGTGGCCCACGCGCAAGGAAGCGATGCAGATGACGGGCTACGTCTTTGCTTTCGTGCTCGCGATGGCCTTGTTCCTGTGGCTTACTGACAAGACGCTGGAATGGGTCCTATACGACCTGATTCTGGGTTGGAAGCGTTGAAGGAAAGCAGGCAATGAGCGATCAAGTGGCAAGCCAGGAAGGTGCCGCCCCGGCTGCACCGCCGATGCGCTGGTACGTCGTGCATGCCTACTCCGGCATGGAGAAGGCGGTGGAGCGCAACTTGCGCGAGCGCATCGAACGCGCTGGCATGCAGGCCAAGTTTGGCCGCATCTTGGTGCCGACCGAGGAAGTGGTGGAACTCAAGAATGGCAAGAAGGCCGTCACCGAGCGCCGCTTTTTCCCGGGTTACGTGCTGGTTGAGATGCTGATGGACGATGAGTCCTGGCACCTGGTCAAGCACACCAGCAAGGTCACGGGTTTCGTCGGCGGAGCGAAAAACCGCCCGGCGCCGATCTCCGAAGCTGAAGTGATGAAGATCGTCAACCAGATGCAGGAAGGCATCGAAAAGCCCCGTCCCAAGGTCGAGTGGCAGGTGGGCGAGATGGTGCGGGTCAAGGAAGGCCCGTTCACCGACTTCAACGGCGCAGTCGAAGAGGTCAACTACGAGAAGTCCAAGGTGCGCGTGTCGGTCACGATTTTCGGCCGTGCTACTCCGGTGGAACTGGACTTCTCACAGGTCGAGAAGGTTTAAGAAGTCCGGCCGCGTGGCGGTGCCCGTTTCGGGCATCGGCGTGCGGCAGGCGCGTGGTGCGTGTCTACGACGGGCACTGGGTTGGCAAGCCGATGGGTTTGCCCGTGACAGTCGGCAACGACAGGCCGGCATGAGGAGCGGCAGGTAATCAATCCTGCCGCGTTCGACTCGACAACCTAGGCTTGGCCGCTTGGGTTGCACTGGAGAAAGACATGGCCAAGAAGATTGTCGGCTTCATCAAGCTGCAAATCCCGGCGGGCAAGGCCAACCCCTCGCCGCCGGTCGGTCCCGCGCTGGGTCAGCGTGGCCTGAACATCATGGAGTTCTGCAAGGCGTTCAACGCGCAGACCCAGGGCATGGAACCCGGCCTGATGCTGCCGGTGGTGATCACGGCTTTCGCTGACAAGTCGTTCACCTTCATCATCAAGACGCCGCCGGCCACCGTGCTGATCAAGAAGGCGATCAAGCTGGAGAAGGGCTCCGGCCGTCCGCACCTGGAGAAGGTCGGCAAGCTGACGCGCGCGCAGCTGGAAGAGATCGCCAAGACCAAGATGAAGGACCTGACGGCTGCCGATCTGGACGCCGCAGTCAAGACCATCGCCGGCTCGGCCCGCTCGATGGGCGTGCTGGTGGAAGGAGTCTGAACATGGCCAAGCTGACCAAGAAAGCCAAGGCCCTGCAGGGCAAGGTCGACAGCCTGAAGCTGTACGCGATCAACGACGCACTGGCCCTTGTCAAGGAGTGCGCCACCGCCAAGTTCGACGAAGCCATCGACGTGGCCGTGCAACTGGGCGTGGACGCCAAGAAGTCGGACCAGGTGGTGCGCGGCGCCGTCGTGATGCCCAACGGCACCGGCAAGACCAAGCGCGTGGCCGTGTTCGCCCAGGGTGCCAAGGCTGAGGAAGCCCGCGCCGCCGGCGCCGACATTGTCGGCATGGAAGACCTGGCCGAACAGGTCAAGGCTGGCAACCTGAACTTCGACGTCGTGATCGCCTCGCCGGACACGATGCGCGTGGTTGGTACGCTGGGCCAGATCCTGGGTCCGCGCGGCCTGATGCCGAACCCCAAGGTCGGCACCGTGACCCCCGACGTCGCCACCGCGGTGCGCAACGCCAAGGCGGGCCAGGTGCAGTTCCGCGTGGACAAGAACGGCATCATCCACGGCACCATCGGCCGTCGCTCGTTCGACTCCGACAAGCTTGTTGGCAACCTGGCCGCGCTGCTGGAGGCCCTGAACAAGGCCAAGCCGGCGTCGAGCAAGGGCGTGTACCTGCGCAAGGTCGCCGTGTCCTCGACCATGGGCGTGGGCGTGCGCGTGGACGTGGCGTCCATCGCCGCGCAAGCGCAGGGCTGATTCGAGTCCAGCCGCGGTGCGCGAGTCTGGCGCGCAGCGGCTCAATGAATTGGTGGGCCGTGCCCGGGAGTTTCCCGGGCACGGGTCATCCAAGACCGCTGGTGGTCTCGCGTGAGGCCGTAATGGAGGGCTTGTCCCGAAGCCAGCGCAGATGGCGCACCCGCTGTGAAAGTTGATCTCGCAAGGGATTCCTGGAGCAGCAAGGTCGCTGAACGTGGTGCCCGTTCCCGAACGCCGCAAGGCCGGCTGGGCACGGGCGTTTTGTGAGGAGCAGACCTTGAGTCTCAATCGCAACGAGAAGGCAGCCGTCGTCAGCGACGTGGCAGCGCAAGCCGCCAAGTCGCAGACCCTGGCGTTGGCCGAGTACCGTGGCCTCACCGTCGAAAACCTGAACAAGCTGCGCGTGACCGCGCGTGCGCAGGGTGTGTATCTTCACGTGCTGAAGAACACCCTAGCCCGTCGCGCCGTCGCCGGCACGCCGTTCGAGGTGGCGTCGGAGAGCATGGTCGGCCCGCTGATCTACGGCTTTTCCGAAGACGCTGTCGCCGCGGCCAAAGTCATCGCCGACTTTGCCAAGGGCAACGACAAGCTGGTCATCAAGGCCGGTGCCTACGCGGGCAAGGCTCTGGACGCCGAAGGCGTCAAGGCCCTGGCGTCCATCCCCAGCAAGGAAGTCCTGCTGTCGCAGTTGGCTGGCCTGCTGAAGGCGCCGATCCAGCGTACTGCGGCCGTGCTGGCCGCCCTGGCCGAGAAGCGTGGTGGTGGTGCGGAAGAAACCGCCCCTGCCGAGGCCGCTGCGGCCTGAGCGCACCCTTTTCACTGAATCTCTGAATCGAGGAATCCCAAATGGCATTCGACAAAGACGCCTTCCTGACCGCCCTGGACAGCATGTCCGTGATGGAACTCAATGACCTGGTCAAGGCCATCGAAGAGAAGTTCGGCGTGTCCGCCGCTTCCATGGCTGCCCCGGCCGCTGGCGGCGGCGGTGCCGCTGCCCCGGCTGCCGAAGAGAAGACCGAGTTCAACGTGGTCCTGCTGGAAGCCGGCGCCAACAAGGTCTCCGTCATCAAGGCCGTGCGCGAACTGACGGGCCTGGGCCTGAAGGAAGCCAAGGACCTGGTGGACGGCGCTCCGAAGAACGTCAAGGAAGCCATCGCCAAGGCCGACGCCGAGGCTGCTGTCAAGAAGCTGGTGGAAGCCGGCGCCAAGGCCGAACTCAAGTAATTGGTTTGACCCCAGAGGGCTGGCGGCTGATTTCAGGCCGCCAGCCTTTTCCGCTTCAGGGCGTTACAGTCCTGGGCTCCATATTGAAGGCGAGAACAGCCGGAAATGGCCGCGCGCGGCTTTTTCCGAGTGTTCTCTGATCCGACTGCAGGGAACGGGTTTGGTCGGGCTCCGGTGCAACGCCGGGGTTGTCCGCCAGCGGCTGGTAGTGGCCAGCCACCAAGCTCCGGACGCAACGTCCGAGTAGGCCAGTCGCCGACGAGTGCGCGCTTCCAGGGCCCGGGGCGCGTGTTCTCGACACGGAGCATATATGGCGCAAGTTTCCCCCACGTACAGCTATACCGAGCGCAAGCGTATTCGCAAAAGCTTCGGCAAGCGTGAGAGTGTTCTCAACGTTCCCTACCTGCTGACGATGCAGCGGGAGTCCTACGTCGCCTTCCTGCAGAAGGACGTGCCCCCGCAGAAGCGCAAGCCCGAGGGCCTGCAGGCCGCTTTCCTCTCCGCCTTCCCGATTGTGTCGCACAACGGGTACGTGGAGATGAAGTTCATTGAGTACAACATCGCCAAGCCGGCGTTCGATACGCGCGAGTGCCAGCAGCGTGGTTTGACCTACGCCGCTGCGGTGCGTGCGCGGCTGCAGATGATCATCTACGACCGCGAGAGCCCGCAGGCCAAGACGGTCAAGGAGATCAAGGAGCAGGAGGTCTACATGGGCGAAGTGCCGCTCATGACCGACTACGGCTCCTTCATCGTCAACGGCACCGAGCGCGTCATCGTCAGCCAGCTGCACCGTTCGCCGGGCGTGTTCTTCGAGCACGACAAGGGCAAGACGCACAGCTCGGGCAAGCTGCTGTTCTCCGCGCGCATCATTCCCTACCGCGGCTCCTGGCTGGACTTCGAATTTGATCCGAAGGACATCCTCTACTTCCGCGTCGACCGCCGCCGCAAGATGCCGGTAACGATCCTGCTCAAGGCCATCGGCCTGAACCCCGAGCAGATCCTGGCCAACTTCTTCGACTTCGACAATTTCCGCCTCATGGACACCGGCGCGCAGCTGGAGTTCGTGGCCGACCGTCTGAAGGGTGAAATCGCGCGCTTCGACATCACGGACAAGAACGGCACCGTGATCGTCGAGAAGGACAAGCGCATCACCGCGCGCCACGTGCGCACGCTGGAGCAAAGCGGCACCACCTTCATCAGCGTTCCCGAAGACTTCGTCGTGGGCCGTGTGGTGGCTCGCAACATGGTCGACCCGGACACCGGTGAGATCGTGGCCAAGGCCAACGACGAGATCACCGAGAGCCTGCTCAAGAAGCTGCGCGCCGCGGGCATCCGTGACCTGCAAGCGCTCTACACCAACGAGCTCGACGAAGGCGCCTATATCAGCCAGACGCTGGCTTCCGATGAGACGGCCGACCAACTCGCCGCGCGTGTGGCCATCTACCGCATGATGCGCCCCGGCGAGCCGCCGACGGAAGACGCCGTCGAGGCCCTGTTCAACCGCCTGTTCTACAGCGCCGACACCTACGACCTGTCGCGCGTGGGCCGCATGAAGTTCAACGCCCGCGTGGGCCGCGACACGGCCGAGGGCGAGATGACGCTGTCCAACGAGGACATCCTGGATGTGGTCAAGATCCTCGTCGAGCTGCGCAACGGCCGCGGTGAAGTGGACGACATCGACCACCTGGGCAACCGCCGCGTGCGCTGCGTGGGCGAGCTGGCCGAGAACCAGTACCGCTCGGGCCTGGCGCGCATCGAGAAGGCCGTGAAGGAGCGTCTGGGCCAGGCCGAGACCGAGGCCCTGATGCCGCACGACCTGATCAACTCCAAGCCGATTTCCGCGGCGCTCAAGGAGTTCTTCGGCGCGTCGCAGCTGTCGCAGTTCATGGACCAGACCAACCCGCTGTCGGAGATCACGCACAAGCGTCGCGTCTCCGCCCTGGGCCCGGGCGGTCTGACCCGCGAGCGCGCCGGCTTCGAGGTGCGCGACGTGCACCCGACGCACTACGGCCGCGTGTGCCCGATCGAAACGCCTGAAGGTCCGAACATCGGCCTGATCAACTCGCTGGCCCTGTACGCGCAGCTCAACGAATACGGCTTCCTGGAGACGCCGTACCGTCGCGTGGAAAACGGCCGCGTCACCGACCAGATCGACTACCTGTCCGCCATCCAGGAAGGCAAGTACGTCATCGCCCAGGCCAACGCCACGTTGGACGAGAACGGCCAGCTGGTGGACGAGCTGGTGTCGGCGCGCGAGAAGGGCGAGTCGGTGCTGCTGTCGCCCGAGCGCGTGCAGTACATGGACGTGGCGCCGGCGCAGATCGTGTCGGTGGCGGCCTCGCTGGTGCCCTTCCTGGAGCACGACGACGCCAACCGCGCACTGATGGGCGCCAACATGCAGCGCCAGGCCGTGCCGACGCTGCGTCCGGAAAAGGCCTTCGTCGGCACGGGCGTGGAGCGCGTGGCGGCCAAGGATTCCGGCACCGTGGTGGCTGCCCGCCGTGGCGGCGTGGTGGACTACGTCGACTCCAACCGCATCGTGATCCGCGTCAACGACGAGGAGACGGTGGCCGGTGAGGTCGGTGTGGACATCTACAACCTCATCAAGTACCAGCGTTCCAACCAGAACACGAACATCCACCAGCGTCCCATCGTGCGGCGCGGCGACAAGGTGGCGGCCGAGGACATCATTGCCGACGGCGCCTCCACCGACATCGGCGAGCTCGCGCTGGGCCAGAACATGCTGGTCGCGTTCATGCCCTGGAACGGCTACAACTTCGAGGACTCGATCCTGATCTCGGAGCGTGTGGTCGCCGAGGACCGCTACACCTCGATCCACATCGAGGAGCTGGTGGTGATGGCCCGCGACACCAAGCTGGGCTCCGAGGAAATCACGCGCGACATCCCCAACCTGTCCGAGCAGCAGCTGGCTCGCTTGGACGAGTCGGGCATCGTCTACATCGGCGCCGAGGTCGGCCCGGGCGACGTGCTGGTGGGCAAGGTCACGCCGAAGGGCGAGACCACGCTGACGCCGGAAGAGAAGCTGCTGCGCGCGATCTTCGGCGAGAAGGCCTCCGACGTGAAGGACACGTCGCTGCGCGTGGACCAGGGCACCAGCGGCACCGTCATCGACGTGCAGGTGTTCACCCGCGAGGGCATCCAGCGCGACAAGCGCGCTCAGCAGATCATTGATGATGAGCTGAAGCGTTTCCGTCTGGACCTCAACGACCAGCTGCGCATCGTCGAGGCCGATGCCTTCGACCGTATCGAGAAGCTGCTGGTGGGCCGAGTGGCCAACGGCGGTCCGCAGAAAATCGCCAAGGGCACCGTGCTGACCAAGGAGTACCTCTCGGGCGTCGAGAAGTACCACTGGTTCGACGTGCGACCAGCTGAAGAGGACATCGCCAACCAGCTGGAGTCGATCAAGAACTCGCTGGAGCAGACGCGACACAGCTTCGATCTCGCGTTCGAAGAGAAGCGCAAGAAGCTCACGCAGGGCGACGAGCTGCCCGCGGGCGTGCTCAAGATGGTCAAGGTGTACCTGGCCGTCAAGCGCCGTTTGCAGCCTGGCGACAAGATGGCCGGCCGTCACGGCAACAAGGGCGTGGTGTCCAAGATCGTTCCGATCGAGGACATGCCTTACATGGCCGACGGCACCCCTGCCGACATCGTGCTCAACCCGCTGGGCGTGCCTTCGCGCATGAACGTGGGCCAGGTGCTGGAAGTGCACCTGGGCTGGGCCGGCAAGGGCTTGGGCCAGCGTCTGGGCGACATGCTGCAGCAGCAGGCCAAGGTGGCGGAGCTGCGCCAGTTCCTGGATCAGCTCTACAACCAGTCCGGCGGCAAGACCGAGAAGCTCGACCACCTCAGCGACGACGAAATCGTGGAGATGGCGCAGAACCTCTCCAAGGGCGTGCCTTTCGCCACCCCGGTGTTCGACGGTGCCAAGGAGGAAGAGATCCGCGGCATGCTGCACTTGGCCTACCCGGACGACATCGCGGCGCGCAAGGGCCTCACGCCCACGCGCACGCAGGCCTATCTGTGCGACGGTCGCACCGGCGAGCAGTTCGAGCGCCCGGTGACCGTGGGCTACATGCACGTGCTCAAGCTGCACCACCTGGTGGACGACAAGATGCACGCCCGCTCCACGGGTCCGTACTCGCTGGTGACGCAGCAGCCGCTGGGCGGCAAGGCCCAGTTCGGTGGCCAGCGCTTCGGTGAGATGGAAGTGTGGGCGCTGGAGGCCTATGGCGCGAGCTATGTGCTGCAGGAGATGTTGACCGTGAAGTCTGACGACGTGAACGGCCGCACCAAGGTCTACGAGAACATCGTCAAGGGCGAGCACTCGATCGAGGCGGGCATGCCCGAGTCGTTCAACGTGCTGGTCAAGGAAATCCGTTCGCTCGGCATCGACATCGAGCTCGAGCGCAACTAAGGAACGGACAAGGAGTTAGGCATGAAGGGACTTTTGGACCTTTTCAAGCAGTTCACCCCGGATGAACACTTCGACGCGATCAAGATCGGGCTGGCGTCGCCCGAGAAGATCCGCTCGTGGTCCTTCGGCGAGGTGAAGAAGCCCGAGACCATCAACTACCGCACCTTCAAGCCCGAGCGTGACGGCCTGTTCTGCGCCAAGATCTTTGGCCCGATCAAGGACTACGAGTGCCTGTGCGGCAAGTACAAGCGCCTGAAGCACCGCGGCGTGATCTGCGAGAAGTGCGGCGTCGAGGTCACGCAGACCAAGGTGCGCCGCGACCGCATGGGGCACATCGACCTGGCCGCGCCCTGCGCGCACATCTGGTTCCTGAAGTCGCTGCCGTCGCGTCTGGGCCTGGTGCTGGACATGACGCTGCGCGACATTGAGCGCGTGCTGTACTTCGAAGCGTATGTCGTGGTCGATCCCGGCATGACCCCGCTGAAGAAGTTCTCGATCCTCTCCGAGGACCAATACGAGGTCGAGCGCGACAAGCACGGTGACGAGTTCATCGCGCTCATGGGCGCCGAGGGCATCAAGCAGCTGCTCGAGGAGATGGACCTCGACGTCGAGATCGAGAAGCTGCGCGGCGACATGACCGGCTCGGAGCTCAAGGTCAAGAAGAACTCCAAGCGCCTGAAGGTGATGGAGGCCTTCAAGAAGTCGGGCATCAAGCCGAACTGGATGGTGCTGGACGTGCTGCCGGTGCTGCCGCCGGACCTGCGTCCGCTGGTGCCGCTGGACGGCGGCCGCTTCGCGACCTCCGACCTCAACGACCTCTACCGTCGCGTCATCAACCGCAACAACCGCCTGGCGCGGCTGCTGGAGCTCAAGGCGCCCGAGATCATCGTGCGCAACGAGAAGCGCATGCTGCAGGAGGCGGTGGACTCGCTGCTGGACAACGGCCGCCGCGGCAAGGCGATGACGGGCGCGAACAAGCGCGCGCTGAAGTCGCTGGCCGACATGATCAAGGGCAAGAGCGGCCGCTTCCGCCAGAACCTGCTGGGCAAGCGCGTGGACTACTCGGGCCGTTCCGTGATCACGGTGGGCCCGACGCTCAAGCTGCACCAGTGCGGACTGCCCAAGCTGATGGCGCTGGAGCTGTTCAAGCCCTTCATCTTCTCGCGCCTGGAGGCGATGGGCATCGCCACCACCATCAAGGCGGCGAAGAAGGAAGTCGAATCCGGCACGCCGGTGGTGTGGGACATCCTCGAAGAGGTGATCAAGGAGCATCCGGTGATGCTCAACCGCGCCCCCACGCTGCACCGTCTGGGCATCCAGGCCTTCGAGCCGGTGCTGATCGAGGGCAAGGCGATCCAGTTGCACCCGCTGGTGTGCGCAGCCTTCAACGCCGACTTCGACGGCGACCAGATGGCTGTGCACGTGCCGCTGTCCATTGAGGCGCAGATGGAAGCCCGCACCCTGATGCTGGCCTCCAACAACGTGCTGTTCCCGGCCAACGGCGAGCCCTCCATCGTGCCGTCGCAGGACGTGGTGCTGGGCCTGTACTACGCCACCCGCGAGCGCACCAACGGCAAGGGCGAGGGCCTGATCTTCTCCGACGTGCCCGAGGTGCAGCGCGCGCTGGACAACGGCGTGGTGGAGATCACCGCCAAGATCAGCGTGCGCCTCACCGAGTGGACGAAGGACAAGGACTCGGGCGAGTTCACGCCCGAGACCAAGCTCGTCGAGACCACGGTGGGCCGCGCGCTGCTGTCGGAGATCCTGCCCAAGGGGCTGCCCTTCAGCAACATGAACAAGGCGCTGAAGAAGAAGGAGATCTCGCGTCTGATCAACGCCTCCTTCCGCAAGTGCGGCCTGAAGGAGACGGTGGTGTTTGCCGACAAGCTGCTGCAGTCAGGCTTCCGCCTGGCCACGCGCGCGGGCATCTCCATCGCCATCGACGACATGCTGGTGCCGAAGGAAAAGCACGGCCTGATCGAACGCGCGGAGCGCGAGGTCAAGGAGATCGAGCAGCAGTACGTCTCGGGTCTCGTGACTGCCGGCGAGCGCTACAACAAGGTCGTGGACATCTGGGGCAAGACCGGCGACGAAGTTGGCAAGGTCATGATGAGCCAGTTGGCCAAGCAGAAGGTCATGGACCGCAACGGCAACGAGGTGGACCAGGAGTCGTTCAACTCCATCTATATGATGGCCGACTCCGGCGCGCGGGGCTCCGCCGCCCAGATCCGCCAGCTCGCGGGCATGCGCGGCCTGATGGCCAAGCCGGACGGCTCGATCATCGAGACGCCCATCACCGCGAACTTCCGCGAAGGCCTGAACGTTCTGCAGTACTTCATCTCCACGCACGGCGCCCGTAAGGGCCTGGCGGATACGGCGCTGAAGACGGCGAACTCCGGCTACCTGACGCGCCGTTTGGTGGACGTGACGCAGGATCTGGTGGTCACCGAGGACGACTGCGCTACCGAGCACGGTATCGCCATGCGTGCGCTGGTCGAAGGTGGTGAAGTCATCGAGTCGCTGCGCGACCGCATCCTGGGCCGTGTCGCGGCCGTGGAAGTGGTGCACCCTGAGACGCAGGAAGTGCTGGTTCCGGCGGGCAGCATGCTCGACGAGGACGCGCTGGACGCCATCGAGGGCGCCGGCGCCGACGAAGTCAAGGTGCGCACGCCGCTGACCTGCGCCACGCGCTTCGGCCTGTGCGCCAAGTGCTACGGCCGTGACCTGGGCCGTGGCGGCCTGGTCAACGTCGGCGAGGCCGTGGGCGTGATCGCCGCGCAGTCGATTGGTGAGCCGGGCACGCAGCTGACGATGCGTACCTTCCACATCGGTGGCGCGGCCTCGCGTGCGGCGGTGGCCTCCAGCGTGGAAGCCAAGTCGGACGGCATCATCGGCTTCAACCCGACGATGCGCTACGTGACCAACGGCAAGGGCGAGCTGGTGGTGATTTCGCGTTCGGGCGAGATCGTCATCTCCGACCAGCATGGCCGCGAGCGCGAGCGCCACAAGGTGCCGTACGGGGCGACGCTGAACGTCAAGGCGGACCAGACCATCAAAGCTGGCACCGTCCTGGCGAACTGGGACCCGCTGACCCGCCCGATCATCACGGAATTCGCCGGCAAGGCGAGGTTCGAGAACGTCGAGGAAGGCGTGACGGTGGCCAAGCAGGTGGACGAGGTCACCGGCCTGTCCACGCTGGTGGTGATCGACCCGAAGCGCCGTGGCGCCGCCAAGGTGGTGCGTCCGCAGGTGAAGCTGCTCGACGCCATGGGCCAGGAAGTCAAGATCCCCGGCACCGACCACTCGGTGACGATCGGCTTCCAGGTCGGCGCGCTGATCCAGGTGCGCGACGGCCAGGACCTGGCGCCTGGTGAAGTGCTGGCGCGTATCCCGGTGGAAGGCCAGAAGACCCGCGACATTACCGGCGGTCTGCCGCGTGTGGCGGAGCTCTTCGAAGCCCGGTCACCCAAGGACAAGGGCATCCTGGCCGAGATCACCGGCACGGTGTCCTTCGGCAAGGAGACCAAGGGCAAGGTGCGCCTGCAGATCACCGATCCGGACGGCAAGGTCTACGAGGAACTGGTCCCCAAGGACAAGAACATCCTCGTGCACGAAGGCCAGGTGGTGAACAAGGGCGAGTCCATCGTGGACGGTCCGGCCGATCCGCAGGACATCCTGCGCCTGCTGGGTGTGGAAGAGCTGGCACGCTACATCGTCGACGAGGTGCAGGACGTCTACCGTCTGCAGGGCGTGAAGATCAACGACAAGCACATCGAGGTGATCGTTCGCCAGATGCTGCGCCGCGTGCAGATCGTCAACCCGGGTGAGAGCTCCTACATCGCCGGCGAGCAGGTGGAGCGCTCCGAGCTGCTCGATACCAACGACAAGCTGCGTGCCGAGAACAAGGTGCCCGCGACCTACGCCGACGTGCTGCTGGGCATCACGAAGGCGTCGCTGTCCACCGACTCCTTCATCTCCGCCGCCTCGTTCCAGGAGACGACGCGGGTGCTCACCGAGGCTGCCATCATGGGCAAGCGCGACGAGCTGCGCGGTCTCAAGGAGAACGTCATCGTCGGCCGCCTCATCCCGGCGGGCACCGGCATGGCGTATCACCAGGCGCGCAAGGCCAAGGAGGACATGGACGAGAACGAGCGCCGCGCCATTGCGATGCAGGAAGCGCAAGAGCTCGCCGCCGTGCAGCTGGCCCACGTGGACGAGGGCGAAACCCCGGCCGCGCCGTCCGGTGAAGGTCAGGGCTGAGCAGCTTCGGGCTGACTCTCCAGCAAAAGGCGGCTTCGGCCGCCTTTTTCATTGCCGGCGCGGCGGGCTCTTCAGCCCGGCGCTGCCGTTGTCTCCAGCGACCACTGCGCTGGTGTGAGGATCAGCAGCCCGCGCTCGCGGGCGCGGCGCCGCAGCTTCAGCAGGGCGCGGTCACGGCTCACCAGCCAGCGTGCGCTATGTGCGAGCGCGACGGCCAGGAACTTCTGGTCATCGCCGTCGGTGCAGCGCAGACCGGGCGGCGGTGGTGCGTCGGCAGGCGGCTCCACCAGGCAAGTCAGTTGTTGCCAGGTCTCCCAGAGCGGTCCGGCGTCGGCCTGTGGACGGCTGCGCAGGCCGCGAGCCAACACGTGTTCGAGTTCATCACGCAGCGCCGACGTCACGATCCAGCGGCAATGGCCGGCGCGGATGGCTTGCCCCAGCCGCTGCATCGACGGGTCGCCGAAGAGCAGCCAGTCCAGTACGGCGTTGCTGTCCAGCACGGCGGCCGGGATTTCTCCGTTCCTGGTGTGCGCCGTCCGCGGCAGGGCGTGGCCCGCGGTGATGGGAAAGGACGGCGCAGACAGTGTGTCGGACATGGCAAAGGCTTCTGGAACGGGCGGGAAGAGGCGGTTGGCGAGGCCGCGGGCCAGGGCGTGCAGATCTCACATGCAGAGACTGGTAGCGGCTTGTGGACAACTTGCACACAGCTAGATGCTCGGACTATAATCGCCGGCTTTTCGGCAGACCCTGCTGCGCTCTTTGTCGGGCGGCTCACCGCGAACACTTTGCGGCTTCGGGCCCGTCTCCAGAACTTGGAGTGCTCGGCCTCTTCCGGAAGAACAAGACGCCATCGCCCACTGCGACGCCTAACCCCAGGTTAGGCCGTTGTGGTGGGTGGTGGCGCAGGTGTGACTTCAAACGGGAACAAGTCCTATGCCAACCATCAACCAACTCGTGCGCTACGGTCGCGAGACCGAGCCCACGAAGTCCAAGTCGCCTGCCATGCAGGGCGGCCCGCAGCGCCGTGGCGTCTGCACCCGCGTCTACACGACGACCCCCAAGAAGCCGAACTCGGCGCTGCGTAAGGTCGCCAAGGTGCGCCTGACCAACGGTTTCGAGGTCATCTCCTACATCGGCGGTGAAGGCCACAACCTGCAAGAGCACTCGGTGGTGCTCGTGCGTGGCGGCCGCGTGAAGGACCTTCCGGGCGTGCGCTACCACATCGTGCGCGGCTCGCTGGACCTGCAGGGCGTCAAGGACCGCAAGCAATCGCGCTCGAAGTACGGCGCCAAGCGGCCCAAGAAGTAATCGGGGTCCGTCAATTGCCGGGATGGCGGTCGAAAAGGCCGTTGCCGGGCGTGTCGCGGTTGTCCTGAAATCCTGAGTGAAGTCAGGCGGCCGAGTAAGTGGAGTGCCGGTGAGCGGTCTCCGCGGCAGGCAGCAAGCAGTCAACACAGCGCCTGCCAGCTGAAGTCAAAGGAATAGAAATGCCACGTCGTCGCGAAGTACCCAAGCGCGAGATCCTGCCCGATCCGAAGTTCGGCTCGGTCGATCTGTCCAAGTTCATGAACGTCGTCATGGAGTCCGGCAAGAAGGCCGTGGCCGAGCGCATCATCTACGGCGCGCTGGAGCAGGTCGAGAAGAAGGCCGGCAAAGACCCGCTGGAGGTCTTCATGATCGCGCTGAACAACGTCAAGCCGATGGTCGAGGTGAAATCCCGCCGCGTTGGCGGTGCGAACTACCAAGTTCCCGTGGAAGTTCGCCCCGTGCGCCGCGTGGCCCTGGCCATGCGCTGGCTCAAGGATTCGGCCCGCAAGCGTGGCGAGAAGTCCATGGCGGCGCGTCTGGCAAACGAACTGCTGGAAGCTAGCGAAGGCCGTGGCGGCGCCATGAAGAAGCGTGACGAAGTGCACCGCATGGCCGAAGCCAACAAGGCCTTCTCGCACTTCCGCTTCTAAACTCGTCTGTTCCGGCCGCCCAAGGGTTAGTACCAACCCGCGGGCGGCCCCTGTATTTGGAGTGACACCATGTCCCGCAAGACCCCCATCGAGCGCTACCGCAACATCGGTATCTCGGCGCACATCGATGCCGGCAAGACGACCACGACCGAGCGGATCCTGTTCTACACGGGCGTGAACCACAAGATCGGTGAAGTCCACGACGGCGCTGCCACCATGGACTGGATGGAGCAGGAGCAGGAGCGGGGCATCACCATCACCTCCGCTGCGACCACCTGCTTCTGGAAGGGCATGGACCTGTCCTATCCGGAGCATCGTTTCAACATCATCGACACCCCGGGCCACGTGGACTTCACCATCGAGGTGGAGCGTTCCATGCGCGTGCTCGACGGCGCCTGCATGGTGTACTGCGCCGTGGGTGGCGTGCAGCCGCAGTCCGAGACCGTCTGGCGCCAGGCCAACAAGTACAAGGTGCCGCGCCTGGCCTTCGTCAACAAGATGGACCGCACCGGCGCCAACTTCTTCAAGGTCTATGACCAGATGAAGACGCGCCTGAAGGCCAACCCCGTGCCTATCGTCGTGCCCATCGGTGCCGAGGAAAACTTCAAGGGCGTGGTGGACCTGCTCAAGATGAAGGCCATCATTTGGGACGAGGCCTCGCAAGGCATGAAGTTCGACTACGCCGACATCCCGGCGGACCTCGAGGCCGACTGCCAGAAGTGGCGCGAGAACATGATCGAGGCCGCTGCCGAGTCGTCCGAGGAACTGATGAACAAGTACCTCGAGACGGGCGAGCTGACCGAGGCCGAGATCAAGCAGGGTCTGCGTGCGCGCACCATCGCCACCGAGATCCAGCCGATGCTGTGCGGCACCGCGTTCAAGAACAAGGGCGTGCAGCGCATGCTCGACGCCGTCATCGACTTCCTGCCGTCGCCGGTGGATATCCCGCCCGTGGCCGGTACGGACGAGGACGACAAGGAAGTCACCCGCAAGGCTGACGACAACGAGAAGTTCGCCGCGCTGGCGTTCAAGCTGATGACCGACCCCTATGTCGGCCAGTTGACCTTCGTGCGCGTGTACTCGGGCGTGCTGAAGTCGGGCGACACCGTCTACAACCCGATCAAGGGCAAGAAGGAGCGCATCGGCCGCATCCTGCAGATGCATGCCAACCAGCGCGAAGAGATCAAGGAAATTCTGGCCGGCGACATTGCCGCCTGCGTGGGCCTGAAGGAAGTCACCACGGGCGAGACCCTGTGCGACCCTGAAGCCATCGTCACGCTGGAAAAGATGGTCTTCCCCGAGCCCGTGATCGCGCAGGCCGTGGAGCCCAAGACCAAGGCTGACCAGGAGAAGATGGGCATCGCCCTGAGCCGCCTGGCCGCCGAAGACCCCTCGTTCCGCGTCAAGACGGACGAAGAGTCGGGCCAGACCATCATCTCCGGCATGGGCGAGCTGCACCTGGAGATCATCGTCGACCGCATGAAGCGCGAGTTCGGCGTGGAAGCCAACGTCGGCAAGCCGCAGGTGGCCTACCGCGAGACCATCCGCAAGAAGGCCGAGGACGTCGAAGGCAAGTTCGTGCGTCAGTCCGGCGGTAAGGGCCAGTACGGCCACGTGGTGTTCACGGTCGAGCCTCAGGAGCCGGGCAAGGGCTTCGAGTTCGTCGACGCCATCAAGGGCGGTGTGGTGCCGCGTGAGTACATCCCGGCGGTGGAAAAGGGCGTCATCGACACCCTGCCGAACGGCGTGCTGGCCGGCTACCCGGTGGTGGACGTGAAGGTCACGCTGACCTTCGGTTCGTACCACGAAGTGGACTCGTCGGAAAACGCCTTCAAGATGGCCGCCTCGATGGGCTTCAAGGAAGCCTGCCGCAAGGCCAGCCCGGTGATCCTGGAGCCGATGATGGCCGTCGAGGTGGAAACGCCCGAGGACTACGCCGGCTCCGTGATGGGCGACCTGTCGTCCCGTCGCGGCATGGTGCAGGGCATGGACGACATGGTCGGCGGCGGCAAGATCATCAAGGCGGAAGTACCGCTGTCCGAGATGTTCGGCTACTCGACCACGCTGCGCTCGATGTCGCAGGGCCGTGCCACGTACACCATGGAGTTCAAGCACTACGCTGAAGCTCCGAAGAACGTGGCCGACGCCATCATCACCGCTCGCGGCAAGTAAGCCGAGCCGGTGTGTGGGTGTGCCTTGCGGCGCGCCCTTCAAGCCTGCGGCGCGGCTCCGGCCGCGCCCAAAGAATTCAAGCCGGTCTCCGGTGGGTGCACCGTCTGCTGCCAGTGGCAGGCGGCGTTCAGCACCGCCGCGAAACCTTAAACACGAGCACTGGCACTGCTCTTTGATCAGGAGAGAACAATGGCAAAAGGTAAGTTCGAGCGGACCAAGCCGCACGTCAACGTGGGCACGATCGGCCACGTGGACCATGGCAAGACGACGCTGACGGCGGCGATCACGACCATTCTGTCGGCCAAGTTCGGCGGCGAGG
>Ga0065721_10005029_pt1 | contig 17075 bp, 14 predicted proteins | sample Mesricmetagenome_FD_59108 | JGI IMG/M metagenome (GOLD analysis project Ga0065721, IMG submission 59108) | Mesophilic microbial community from rice straw/compost enrichment Sample: eDNA_1 v2 (version 2) | ecosystem: Engineered > Solid waste > Grass > Composting > Bioreactor | place: USA: Davis... | reverse complement strand
CAGCACACCTACCTGTACTGGGAGTTCTACGAACGCGGCGGCGCTCAGGCCGTCCGCATCGGCAAGAAGTGGAAAGCCGTCCGCGCCGGGATCGCGGAATCCAAGAACCCTGTAGAAGTCTACGACCTGGAGTTAGACATAAGTGAGGCGCGCGATGTGGCTTCGTCCCGCCCGGAGATCGCGGCATACGCCCGTTCGCTCATGGCCGAAGCGCACGTTCCCTCCCCTAGGTGGCAGGTGGCCGCCCCGCGCCCTGCTGCCGGTACGTCCTGAATAAGAGATGAACGAATCCAACAATATGATCCTGGTGGCAGGGGCGAGCGGCGTGGTCGGACGCCGGCTCTGCCGCCTGCTTCTTGAAGACGGCTGGCGCGTGACCGGAACGACGCGAACGCCGGAGAAGGCGTCCGAACTCGCGGCGCTCGGGGTCCTGCCGGTGGTCGTGGACGTGTTCGACGCGGCGGCGCTGCGTCAGGCGGTTGTGGACGCCCAGCCCACGGCCGTGGTCCACCAGCTCACGGACCTTCCGGACGGACTCGACCCGGCGCAGATGGCCGAGGCCCGCGTGCGCAACGCCCGCATTCGGGACGAGGGCACGCGCAACCTGATCGCGGCGGCGGTCGCCGCGGGAAGCGTACATCGGTTTGTTGCCCAGAGCATCGCCTTCGCCTACGCACCCGGCCCCACGCCCTATGTCGAAGAATCCCCCCTGAACTTAAACTCTCCCGACGACGGCGCGGCCCTGTCCGCCCGCGCCGTCGCCCACCTGGAGCGTCAGGTGCGGGAATCCCCTTTCGTCGGCATCGTCCTGCGGTACGGCAAGTTTTACGGCCCCGGGACGGGCTTCGACGCTCCCCCGCCCGGCGGCCCCGTACATGTCGATGCCGCCGCCGACGCGGCCCGCCGCGCCCTCACCCACGGAACGCCCGGTGTGTATAACATTGCGGAAGAAGATGGTACTATCTCCAGCCGCAAAGCGACAGAAACCCTCGGTTGGGACTCCGGATTCCGAATCCTCTGACCGGCTTTGAGGAGGCAGCAAACCTAGTACACCGATCCGGCCCCCTGCTCGCCTCATCGCGCGGGACGAGCCGGCGGTAGACTGTGACGCCGAGATGGCCGTGCGGTTACGGAGTGTCCTGCGCTTCCTGGAGCGACTTCGGGCCGTCGAAGCGGTCGAGGAGGATGGCGACGAGCATGTCCGCCATGACGTTCACGCCGGAGCGGACACGGGCGATGATCACGTCCACCGGGAGCAGGAGCGGCAGGGCAACCGCCACGAGGGTTTCGGGCAGACCCGCCGCGCCGAGGACGAGGGGCAGGACGATCAGGCCCGCCTCCGGGATGCCGGCCACACCCGCAGCGGCGAAGATAGCCGCCAGGACCACGGTGAACTGCTGGTTCAGGCCCAGCCCCATCCCGATCGCCTGCGACAGGAACAGCGCGGCCATCGCCTCATAGAGCGTGATGCCGTCGTTGTTCAGGTTGGTGCCCACGCAGGCGGCGAGGCGGGCGGAGGCGGGGCGGACACCCATGCGGTCGAGCGAGCGCAGCGTCAGGGGAACGGTCGCCAGGCTGGAGTTCGTGGAAAGGCCCGTCAGGATGGCGTCCGCCCCCTTGCCCAGGAACTCGCGCGGCGACTTGCGCCCCACCAGCCACGCCATCAGCGGGTAGTAGATCAACGCGTGCAGCGCCATCCCGAGGAGGACCACCCGCAGGAAGACCCACAGGATGCGGAAGACGTCGATGCCTGCCCCCCCCACCACCTGCGCGATGATACCCAATACGGCGAACGGAACGCACGCTACGACCCATTCCAGCATCTGGATGAACACCTCGTAGGTGCCCTCGATGAAGTCGCCCACCGCGCGAATACTGTTGCGCCCTTCGCGCGCCTGCTTCTCCTGCACCGCCCGGATGGCCGCGCCGGAGAGCACCGCGATCAGTACCACGGAGATGATGTTGTTGTAGACGAACGGTCGTACGATGCTGGACGGGATGTAGTAGGCGACGTTCGGCAGAACCTCCAGGGTCGCGCCCGGCGCCTCGGGGTCCGCGCTCTTTTTGGCGGTTATCTCCCCCGGCTTTACGGCGGCACGGATCTCCTCGATGTGGTCGCGCCACGCGTCCCCGGGGCGCAGGGTGTTCATGATGGTCAGGCCGATCGCCATGGCCACGGAAACGTTGACCAGGCAGATAGCGATCAGGCGCAGCCCACTCTTCGCGGAGATGCGGGTCTTCACGAACGCGTCGAGGATCGCAAACAGCACGAGCGGCACGGCAAGAGTGCGCAGGAGCTTGATGACCAGCATGCCCAGCGCCCCGAGCGTCTCGTTGGTAAGGCCGAAGAGGTACGGGCGGTCCTTCCCGAAGGCCAGCCCGAGGATGATCCCGAGGATAACTGCCAGGAGAACCCGCATGTAGAGCGGGAACCGTGCCCGGTGCGGCTGCCCCGCCGCTGCCGACTCCCCCCCCACTTCCGCCGCTTCTTCTTCGCTACCGCCCGGTACACCCTCGTCCCGCATGCCTTATGCCTTCTCCTTAGCGCAGCGCCACGCGCCGCACCCGGTGGTTTTCCGTGTCTGCGATGTACAGCGCGCCGTCCGGACCCACGGCCACCCCGTGCGGGCGCCCCAGCTCGGCGCGCTCGGCGGGGCCGCCGTCGCCGCCCCCGCCCTTGCGCCCGCCGGCGAACGTCGTGATTATGCCGGTCGTGCCGTCGATCTTCCGGATGGCGTGGTTCTCCGTGTCCACCACGAAGAGGTCGCCGGTCTTCGGGTCCACGCAGCCCCCCTTCGGCCCGCGGAACGAGGCGCGCAGGGCGGGGCCGCCGTCCCCCTCGTAGCCGGGTGTGCCGGTCCCGGCGATGGTGGTCACCACACCGTTCGCTGCCACCCTGCGGACGCGGTGCCCTTCGCGTTCGATAATGTAAAGCACGCCGCCCGGCCCGGCCGCGACGGCACGCGCGCCCTGGTAGCTCGCCTCCGCCGCCGGGCCGCCGTCGCCCGCGAACGCCTTCCGGCCTGTGCCCAGGGTGCGCCGTACCCGGCCGGTATCGACACTGAACTCGTAGACCTTGCTCGCCGCGACATCCGCGACGTAGACGGTCATCGGTCCCCCGCTGCACACGTCGTGCGGTTCGCGGAAGGGTACCGCCGCATTCACCTCACGTCCCTCCGGAAGGAGCCGCACCCGCTTGCTCAGCCGCTCGGCGATGCAGAACGCGTCCGGCGGCCCGTCCGAGAAGCCGGCGGCGATCGCCACCACGTCCTCGGGCGGCGCCGTGGTCGGCCCGTAGACCGTGGAGATGCGCCCGGTCCCGTCGACGCGGCGGACGCAGTTCGTGCCGGCCTCAGTAAACAGGAGGTGACCGTTCCGGTCAAACGCGACCGTGAACGGGCTGTCGATACGCGCCCGGGCGGCGGGGCCGCCGTCGCCGTCATGCCCCTTCTCGCCCGTCCCGACCACCGTGGTAATGACGCCCGCTTCGGCTGCCCGCATAGCGGTCTGGCTCCCCTCTTACTCTTCCGGGACCTCGTGATGGCGGCGGCAGCGGGCCTCGTAGTCCTCCTGCGCACCGACCAGAATCGTGGGGGCGCTCGCCGGGGCCGGCCTCCCGTCAATGAGCCGCTGCGAGCAGTACGCCTCCGCACCGCAGACGGTACAGATGGCGCGCAGTTTCACCACCTCATCCGCCACCGCCATCAGGGCGGGCATGGGACCGAAGGGATAGCCGCGGAAGTCCATATCGAGGCCCGCCACGACCACCTCGTACCCCCGGTTCGCCAGCACCTGACAGACTGCTACCACACCCTCGTCGAAGAACTGCACCTCCTCGACCGCGATCACATCCGTATCCGGGCAGACCGCCGCGTACAGTTCGCTGCTGTCAGCCACGGCCACGGCCGCGTGCGGGACGCCGTTGTGGGACCGGATTACGGTGTCATCGGTACGGGTGTCCAGCGAAGGCTTGAAGACCTGCACGGTGCGCCGGGCGTAGAGCGCGCGGCGGACGCGACGAATCAGCTCCTCGGTCTTGCCGGAGAACATCGAGCCGGTGATAACGACGAGTGAGCCGCAGCCGGGGTGCGGGAAACCAGGGGCGGAGCGGGGAGCGGGCGGGGCCATACGGCGATTGTAACAACCCGGCGGGCGGGCGTCAAGCGCCCGCCCCCTCAGTCGAAGGGCAGGTCGGGTGGCGGGAGGACACGGCCGGCCGCCGCGCACGCCCGGAAGTATGCCGCCGTGGCGTCCAGGTCCGCCTCCGCGCCCGGTGGGAACAGGTCGGGCGAGACGCACGTTTCCGGAAGCGGGAGCGCCAGCGGAGGCTCCCCCAGGGAGTGGACCAGTTCCACCTCGGCTGGCCCCGGGGCATGCAGCGCGCGGGCCGCGGACAGCGGCAGGCGGTCGGGGATCAGAACCTCCAGCGAGGGGTAGCGCCCGGCCCGGTGCTCCTCCAGAAGAGCGGCCCTGCCCTCCGGGTCGGTGACCGGAACAAAGTCGTCCCGATGACGCCAGGCTTTCGTATTGTATTTAAGGAGAGACACCCCGGGAAATTCCAGCAGGTTCGCCGGAAACTGCAGGAGGACGTGGGGCCAGCCGCGCCCGCGCTTGTCGGCCAGAAGCGGCGTCCGCGGCGAAAGTGAGAGGTGGACGTAGCCCGCGAGGCCGAGCCGGCGGACGCGCGCCGCGGCGGTGGGCCGGGGCCGCACGGGCAGATGCTCTGCCGCCAGCCGCGCCTGACTCAGAAGCGCCCCGGTCGCCAGAAGGTGCGGAACGTAGTGCAGCGGCGTGGCGTGCCACAGGAGGTAGGACGGCGCGGGTTCGGGAGCCGACATGAGAGAAAAAAAACCGCGCAAGACACCAGGCATTCACCCGGTCACGTCCTGAGCGGCGTAAGGTCTCGTCTTGATTATTACAACAGTATACCGGGTCGTTCAGGTTCTCTATGGCTTCTTGCTCAACATTCCAGAAAAACAGGTAATCCGCCCTCTAAAGAACGGGCACCGAAGCGAGTGAATTAATGTGACACATATCACTCTACATACGATCCCCCAGAGACGCGCGCGGGGCGGGCGCATGCGGGAGCGCCAGAGCCCCGCGCAGAGGCGGCGTCTTTGCGCCCCCAGACCCTTTGCGGTACAATCCCCGGCGTCGCCCGCGGAACTTATCCGGCCGGTGTCCTGTCGGGATAAATACGATTCCTCCTGGGTATGGGAACCCGGGAGCCCCGCGCTCACGTTTTGAAGTCTGTCCTTCGCTGCGGCGCGCTGCCGCTCTTCATGGCCGTGAGCCCGCGGCCCCGTAGCAGAGTTAGAGGAAGCAATGGCCAAGTCCCTGATAATCGTGGAGTCACCCGCCAAGACCAAAACCCTGAAGGGCTTTCTGGGCCGTGACTATATCGTCGAGGCGTCCATGGGGCACGTCCGCGATCTCCCCACATCCAAGATTGGCGTGGACGTGGACCATGACTTCGCCCTGACCTACGTCCCCCTGACAGACCGCAAAGATGTCCTCAAGCGCCTGGCCGAGGCGGCCAAAGGAGCGGACACGGTCTACCTTGCCTCCGACCCGGACCGCGAGGGAGAGGCTATCGCCTGGCACATCGCCCAGGCGCTGAAGCTGCGCGCCGACCGCTTTAAGCGCATCCAGTTCAACGAGATTACGAAGAGCGCGGTGGATGACGCGTTGCGGAACCCGCGCGACATCGACCAGAACCGCGTGGACGCCCAGCAGGCGCGGCGTGCTCTGGACCGGCTGGTCGGCTACAAGATCAGTCCCCTGCTCTGGAAGAAGGTCAAGAAGGGCACCTCCGCCGGACGTGTGCAGTCCGTTGCGGTGCGCCTGATCTGCGACCGGGAGCGCGCCATCCAGGCGTTCGTCCCCGAAGAGTACTGGAGCCTGACGGCTACGCTGACGCCGCGCACGAGCCGCCAGCTCCCCTTCGACGCCTCGCTGAACCAGGTGGACGGCAAGAAGGCGGACCTGAAGACCCGTGAGCAGACCGACGCTGTGCTACAGGGGCTGGAGGGCGCCGAGTGGCGCGTCGCCAAGGTTAAGAAGAGCGAGCGCCAGCGCCGCCCCACCGCGCCGTTCATCACGTCCACGCTCCAGCAGGAGGCATCCCGGAAGCTCGGCTTCTCGTCCAAGCGTGCCATGACCGTGGCGCAGCAGTTGTACGAAGGCATCGACCTGGGCAAGGACGGCGGCACGGTCGGTCTTATCACCTACATGCGCACCGACTCGACGCGCGTCGCCGGAGAGGCGCAGGCCGAGGCGCGGCAGTACATCCTGAACACCTATGGCAAGGAGTACGCCCCGGAGCGGTTCAACGTCTACAAGACCAAGAACGCAGCGCAGGATGCCCACGAGGCGATCCGCCCGACGTCCGTGTTCCGCGACCCGGAGAGCATCAAGGGGCGCCTGACCAGCGACCAGTACCGACTGTACCGGCTGATCTGGCTGCGCTTCCTCGCCTCGCAGATGACCCCGGCGGTCATGGATGTGGTCACAGCGGACATCGCCGCGGCGAACTGCCTGTTCCGCGCAACCGGTTCGACGATCCGATTTGACGGCTTCCTGCGCGTCTACACTGAGGGCAAGGATAACCCGAACCAGGTGGACGACGACGAGAAGCCGCCGCTGCCGCCCCTGACGGACGGCCAGGCGCTCGACCTGATTCGGCTGACACCCAAGCAGCACTTCACGGAGCCGCCGCCCCGCTTCACGGAGGCGACGCTCGTCAAGGGTCTGGAGGAGGAGGGCATCGGGCGCCCGTCCACGTATGCGTCGATCATCTCGACCATCCAGGACCGGGGCTATGTCGAACTTCAGGACAAGAAGTTTGTGCCCACAGACCTCGGCTTTGCGGTCACGGACCTGCTGGTGAAGCACTTCCCGGATATCCTGGATGTCCGCTTCACGGCAGGCATGGAAGACCGCCTGGACGCCGTGGAGGAGGGCAAGCAGGACTGGGTGGCGCTGATGCGCGACTTCTACGGCCCCTTCGAGCAGACGCTCTCCAAAGCGGAGACGTCCATGGAGAAGGTGGTCAAGGAGACCGACATTCTGTGCCCGCAGTGCGGGGAGGCAAACCTGGTGGAGCGCTTCGGGCGCTTCGGCAAGTTCTACGGCTGCCCGCGCTACCCGGAGTGCAAGTATATCCTGGACCCGAGCAAGCAGGACGGGGCGAAGGCCGGAGAAGGCGGCGAGGGGGGCGAGACCCCGGCGCAGGTCGTCTCCGAGCTCACCTGCCCGAACTGCGGCCGCAACCTGGTGGAGAAGATGGGCCGGTTCGGCAAGTTCCTGGCCTGCCCCGGCTACCCGGAGTGCAAGTATATCCACAAGGAGGCCCCGAAGTCGATCGGTGTCCCCTGCCCCGAGTGCAAGAAGGGCGAGCTGGTAGAGCGGCGCTCGCGCATGGGCGTCTTCTACCCCTGCAACCGCTACCCGGAGTGCAAGTTCTCGCTGCCGGGCCGGCCCATCACGGACCGGCCGTGCCCGCAGTGCGGCGGCCTGCTGCATGAGAAGGCGTACCGCGGCAAAGTCACTGGCATCAAGTGCGCCAACAAGGAGTGCGGCTACTCCGAAGCGCTCCCGGCCGGCGGGGACGCGGACGCCGAAACGGCCGACAAGCCGGAACGCCTCGCGGCGTAGGCAGACCAGCGTCAAACGCGGCTATGCCGGAAGTTGTCATAATCGGGGGTCCCAACGGGGCGGGCAAGTCAACCCTTGCCCGCCTCGCTTTGCCTGAGGGCATGGCCTTTGTGAACGCCGACGACATCGCCCGGGCCTTGCCGGAGGATTTCGCGGGTAACCGTGACATCGAGGCGGGGCGCATGCTCCTGAGTAAGATCGATGAGCTTTCGTCGTCCGGAAGCAGTTTTGCCCTCGAAACCACTCTCTCCAGCCGATCCCTCGCCGCTCGAATCCGGAGTCTCCGTACCACCGGTTGGTCGTTCCGCTTGGTCTTCGTCTGGGTGCCCACGGCCGACGTGTCCGTAGAGCGCGTCGCCGCGCGTGTACGGCGCGGCGGGCATCACATCCCCGAAGCGACGATCCGAAGACGGTATGTCGCGGGCTTGAACAACCTCTGGGCGCTCTACTTGCCAATGGCAGATGAGTGGCTCATCTTTCAGAATGCTCGGGAGGAAGGGCCTCGCCTGGTGGCAAACGGCGGCTCGGGTCGTGAACCGATCGTCTACGACCCGGACGTGTGGGCTATAATGAAAACATCAGCCCCATGAGCAACCATGAGCAACAAGGATAACCGCGAGCAGTACTCGGTCTTCACCGACCCGGCGGAATTGACGCGCCGGTTTCGCGTAGCCGTGCGCGAAGCCCTGCGCGACCACAAACTCGCGGGCAACCCTATCGCGGTCTGGCGCAATGGGAAAGTCGTGATCGTACCTCCGGAGGAGATAACGTGGTCCGACGACGAGTACGGAAACGCTCCTCCGGAGAAGTCACTGAAGGGGAAGTAGCATATCCATCGCTCGGTAAGGAAGCGGCCCTGGCAGTCAGATGACTGCCGGGGCCGGTTGCGTTGGTCAGGCCGCCTTCGTCCCTTTGTTGCCCACGGCAGGAGATTCTCCGAAGCCCGGTGAATGCTCTGCCCGGTACCCGACATGCGACACCCGCTCACGTCCACCGCTCCCCGCGTGCTGTCCGCCCTGCTGCTGCCGGCTCTCGTCCTGCTGCTCTTTGCCGTGGGCGGACGGTCGGCCGGCGCTCAGCAGACCGTGGACCCCGCATTCGCGGCGAAGTGGGACGCCTTTCCCTTCGACAAGCGGCGTGTGGACCCGGCGGAGTTGAAGAAGCTCACTCCCGGCAAGCTCAAGTGGCTGCGGGGCATCCTCTTCGGCAAGCACGGGCGCGTCTTCGACGAACGGTTCATCCAGGACTACCTGGAGCAGCGGCCCTGGTACAAGCCCGACCCGAAGTACCGGGTGGAGGTGCTGAACGCGGTCGAGCGGGAGAACATGGACCGCATCAAGGCCGCCGAACACGCGCTTCACCAGTACATCGAGCCGGGCGACCTGAAGTTCTACCGCAACAAAACCTTCTCTGAGGCGCAGCTAGGCAAGCATACCGGCGTCGAGTGGGTCATCATGATGGCCGAGGTCGAGGCGATCCACGGTAAGACCTTCCCCGACCAGCCGTTCATCCAGGCGTTCTACGACCAGCGCTACTGGTACAAGCCCGACCCGACATACACCGCGAAGCGCCTCTCCGCCGCCGAGCGGGCGAACCTGGAGACGATGCGCCGGGCGTGGAAGAAGCAGCGCGGTCTGTCGGTCTCCCCGGGCGACATGGGCCAGTTCCGGGACCAGCCGCTCAAGCCCGAGATGCTGACCGGCCTGAGCCTTTCCGAACTGCGTCTGCTGCGCAACGAGGTCTATGCCCGCCACGGCTATAGCTTCCAGGCGTGGTGGCTGCAGTCCTACTTCTACGACCAGCCCTGGTACCGCCAGCGCCCGGACGGCGACAACACGAAGGTGCGCCTGTCCCCCGCCGAGGAGCGCAACGTCGCCGTCATCCTGAAGCGGGAGCAGGCTCTGCACGAGTCGCTGTCGAAGGAGACGATCGACGAGTCCTACATCGCCGGGCTGTACGCGGAGGATGTCCGCAAGCTGCGCAACGAGATCTACGCGCGGCGCGGCTACGTCTTCAAGGACCGCTGGCTCCGCTCCTACTTCGAGAGCCTCCCCTGGTACACGCCCAATCCCGACTTCCGCGAGACCGACCTGACTCCGATCGAGCGGAAGAACGCCACCTTCCTGGCCCAGCGCGAGAAGAAGCTGGAGAGCGTCATCCGCCAGGTGGCCGCATGAGCGGCGGCCCCCGCCCCCGCGTGCCGGGAGCCTGAAACCCTATGACAGCCCGCGAGAACCTGACGGTGGAGATGGTGCGACGCGATCTTTCCGACCTGCCCGAAGCGCCGTTGCTGCCGGGCTTCGCCTTCCGACCGTTCGCGCCCGGGGACGAAGGCGTCTGGACCGAGATCATCCGCCAGAGNGAGCAGTTCTTCATCGTCCGCGACGACCTGTACGCCGGCCAGTTCGGCCAGGACCCTGAGGGCGCCCGGGAGCGCATCGTGTTTATTCGCGATGAGGCGACCGGCGCGGATGTGGCGACCATCGCCGCCTGGTACGGTGAGGAGCGGCACGACGACCGCGCGGGTTGGGGGCGCATCCACTGGGTGGCTGTCCGCCCGGCCTACCAGGGGCGGGGCCTCGGCAAGGCGATGCTGGCGTACGCTCTGCGCCGCCTCGTGGACCTCGGGCACCACAACGCGTTCCTGGTCACGTCCACCGGGCGTCTGCCGGCCCTCCGGCTCTACCTGAACTTCGGCTTCGTGCCGGATAGGACGCGCCCCAACGCGGCGAACGCATGGGGCTCTATAGCAGGCGACCTCCCCGCTGCGACGCGGTATCTTAAAGGGCATGAGTGATAGGACGCGCGAAGACGCTTTTCGATTGATGACGGAGTGGACTCCCTCCGAGCCGCTGCGCCGCCATATGCTGACCGTGGAAACCGCCATGCGCGCCGCCGCCCGCCGCGCAGGCGAGGACGAGGAGTTGTGGGGCCTGGCAGGCCTTCTGCACGACTTCGACTACGAGCGCCACCAGACCGTGCCGGATCACCCCGTGAAGGGCGCGGAGGTGCTGCGCGCGGAGGGCTATCCGGAGCCGGTAATCCAGGCCATTCTGGGACACGCCAACGAGACCGGCGTCCCCCGCGACACCCTGATGGCAAAGACCCTGTTCGCAGTGGACGAACTCTGTGGCTTCCTGACCGCCGTGGCCTACGTACGCCCCTCGAAGAAGATCGCGGACGTGGAGGTGTCCTCGGTAAAGAAGAAGCTCAAGGACAAGACGTTCGCCCGCGGCGTCAACCGCGACGACATCGTGCAGGGCGCCGCCGAACTCGGCCTAGACGTAGACACGCTGATCGCCCTCGTCCTCGCCGACCTCCAGGAGAACGCGGAGAACCTGGGGCTGTAGAGGGCCGAGCCCCCCCCGCAGTCCCTTGGCCGTCGTGGACTGAAGTCCCGGCTTCTGTGATTCAAGCCCGCCTCCGCGAGCGAAGCTCCGCTTCGTCGGTGCGGGCTCCTACAGGCGAGGCGCAGCTACGAGTAAGCCGTAACAGCATCGAATACGGGAGCCCGCGGAGGCGGGCTTGAATCAACGAAGCCGGGACTTCAGTCCACGGCGGCCATTCAACGGCCCCCATTCGACGGCGCAGCGGCAATCATCGGTGCCGCGCCAAACTACTGCGTACGAGCATCGCGGAGCCACTTGACGTGGCCGTCCAGGAACAGACGGTTACGCCCGCCCATATGGACCGCCTTGCCCTTCAGCTCCGGCGCGACCGCGGGAATCGTGGCCGGGAAGTACGGGTCCACCGCCAGTTCCACATCCGCCGGGCCGTCCGGCATTCCCACCTGCGGATTCTCCGCCGCGCGCAGATCCTGTACCGCCTGCTCGTCCGTCTTGCCCCACAGGTTGTCCAGAGGCACCGGGTCGTCCGGGCGGTCAAAGCGCCACAGCCAGTAGCGCGTCCGCCGCGCGGCCTGGAGGTCCTCCGGGTCCGCGGAGGGCGCCCCCGCTCCTTCGCGCGCCTCCTGCACCACCTCCACCGCCTCTCTCATCACAGAGCCCTCCACGGCGGGGCAGCTCCAGAGGGCGGTATTCTTCACGTAGGGGTCCATCACGAGCGCCGCCCAGCCCGCGCGCGGGTCCGAGGCCGGCCACGTAGACCAGGGCTTATAGCCGCCCACCAGCCCCTCCTTCAGGTCGCGCCGGTCCGGCAGGCACTCGTCGTAGTCCTGCGTATAGAGCGCGAAGGCGAGGCCGATCTGGCGCAGGTTGCTCTGGCAGGATGCCTGCCGCGCCTTCTCCCGGGCCTGAGCGAAGACGGGAAACAGGATCGCGGCGAGCACCGCGATGATGGCGATGACCACGAGCAACTCTATAAGAGTAAAAGCGAAGCGATTGCCGCGGATACCGACGCGCTCCGAGCTATGCGCGGATCGTCCCTCTGGTCGGAGCACAATGGTTCGGGTCGGTGTCATATACTTAAATGTGACCGCGGCGGGATAAAATCACTCCCGCCGCGGCGTCCTTTTCGTACTGCTCAGGCCGTGCGCGGCCGGGCGAGGGGCTCCCACCCCAGCAGAGCGCGTGCCCTTTCCAGGCGCATCAGCTTCTCCTCATAGTCGCCGCTGATGTGGAACACCTGGTACCCGGCCCGGAACGTCAGCGCCGCCAGAAAGGCCCGCGCGACGTCCGATCCCGCAGTGGCGATGGTCGGCTCGCCCGGCCGCGCCTCGGCCAGCCACTGCTCGTCAGGCTGCGGGAGGCACAGGCGCAGCACGTTGACGCTCATCCCCCACTCCCGGTTGGCGCAGCGGCACACCTCCTCCCCAAACCGCTTGGTCATGCCATACACCCTCTGGGAGTCGGCAGGCAGGTCCTCGTCCACGTAGTAGCGATGCTCCCCGTGGCCGCCCCCGCCCAGCGCATGGTACACCGACAGGCTGCTCGCGTAGACCACGTGCTTCACGCCCGCGCGCCGCGCCGCGTCCAGCGCCAGGTACACCCCCTTGACACTGATGTCGAAGCAGCCGCGCACCGCCTCGTCCATCGCCCACTCGTCCCCGTTCACCCGCTCGTGCGGCCCGAGCGCCATATAGACCAGCGCATCCTTGTCCTGCACCGCGCTCGCCAGCGTCTTGCTGTCCAGCGCGTCCCCGGGGATGTACGCGACATCCCCTTCCGGACGCCGCGGGTCCAAAACGCACACATCGTGAACCGGGGTCAGATGGGGCAGCACCAGAGCCCCCACCCGTCCAGAACCGCCAATCACCAGAACCCGCAGGCGATGGTTCTCCCTCACCAACCCGTTCCCTCCTGCCGCCCCGCGGACGGCATTCCTTACGTATCCCTTACCATGTGAAGGAGGGCGCGTCCCCGGGCGGGAACGCGCCCTCCGGCGCCTGTGAAACCCTCCCGACTTACATCCGGCGCTTGCGGCGCGCGGGGGTGGAGGGGAGATTCGTGCCGCCCGGTCCCGGCGGCTCCGCGCGCGCGGGGCGATCCGCGGTGGACGTAGTGGACGCGGCGCTGCCGCCGGAAGGCCGGGACGCAGCCGGGGCAGAGGGCCGGGGCGTGGGGCTCGGACGCCGCTCGCCACCGCCACCGCTGCCGCCCGATCCACTACCACCACCGCCGGTCGCTGCGACCGGGGTCTTGCCGCCAAACAAACGCTGCCAGTCCACCACGATCTGCGCGGCGTTGAAGATCGACGAGTAGGTGCCGGAGACGATACCGATCAGCAGCGCGGCGTTCAGGGGCCGGATGGACGGACCGCCCCAGATCAGCAGCGCCGTGAGGGTCAGTATCACGGTCATGCTCGTGTTGATCGAGCGGGTGAAGGTCTCGTTGATGCTCTCGTTCACCAGGTCCGGGAACGTCATCCGGTTGCCGTGCGTCTTCAGGTTCTCGCGGATGCGGTCGAAGATGACGATGGTGTCATGCACCGAGAACCCGATCACGGTGAGCGCCGCCGTAACGAACAGCGAGTCCACCTTCCAGTTCAGGGTCAGCCCCAGGATGGCGAACAAGCCCACGAGCAGCAGCACGTCGTGCAGCATCGCGATAATCGCCGCAATGCCGTACTTGAGGCCATTGGCGAACCCGCCCATGGCGAACCGGAGCGCCAGGTAGAAGACGATGAACAGCGACGAGAAGAGGACCGATGTCAGGGCGTTTCGCGTCAGTTCCGCGGAGATGGCGGAGCCGATGAACCCGAACTCCTGACGCGTGATCGACTGGCCCGAGAACGTCTCGTTCAGACCTGCGACCAGGCGGTCGGCGTCCTGCGGGGAGATCTCGCCCTTGTCCGCGGTGCGCGGCAGACGGATGATGACCGTATTGTCCCCCGCAATCTGCGCGGACGGGTCGGCGAACCCCTGATCCTTTACCGCCTTCTCGATCTCCTCACGCCCCGGCGTGCTCTGCGCGAACTTGACAGTGACCTCAGAGCCGCCGGTGAACTCGATGCCGGGCTTAAAGCCGCCCATCCCCAACCCGATCAGACCGGGGACGATGAAGAGGAAGGACAGGACGTAGAAGACGACGCGATTCTTGACCGTGTTGAAGCGCGGCCGCCACNCCCGGTTGATACCCCAGGCGTTCATGTTCTTGCCCAGCGGCGTGTTCACGATCAGCAGCAGGAACGTGCGCGTGACCGTGATCGCGGTGAACATCGAGACGGCAACACCGATCAGGAGGGTCAGCGCAAAGCCGCGCACCGGTCCTGTACCGAAGTTGTAGAGCAGGAGCGATGTCACCGCCGTACAGACGTTGGAGTCAAAGATGGCGGAGAAGGCCCGGGAGAACCCGGTCTCGATGGCGCGCACCAGGGGCTTGCCCTCGCGCAGCTCCTCCTTGGTCCTCTCGAAGATCAGGACGTTGGCGTCAATCGCCATGCCGACGGAGAGGATGAAACCCGCAATACCCGGCAGCGTGAAGGTGACGGGAATCAGCAGGAAGATGGCGTAGGTAAAGAGCGTGTACAGGAGCAGGGCGAAGCAGGCGACGGCTCCCGGCAGCAGGTACACCGCCACCATGAACACAATCACCGCGCCCACGCCCACCAGACCGGCGATAAGGCTGCTCTGAACCGCTTCCCGGCCCAGCGTCGCCTCCACGCTCTGCTGCTGGACGATCTGGAGCGGCACGGGCAGCGCGCCACCGTTCAGGTAGTCCGCAAGCTGCTTGGCCTCCTGCAGAGTCGCAAAGGGCGAGATCTGCGCCCGGCCGTTCAGGATCGGCCCCGTGATGTTGGGAGCCATCAGGATGCGACCATCCAGGTAGATCATCAGGATCTCGTCGGTGTGGTCGCGGGTGAAGTTCGCGAACTTCTGGGTGCCCTCGCGGTTGAACTCCAGCTCCACCAGAGCTTCGGTGCCGCCGTTGGGGTTGAAGCCCGCGCGGGAGGTGGGCAGCAGGTCGCTCCCCGTCATCTCCAGGCGCGCCTCGCCCAGGAACGTGTTGAAGCCCTTCATCTCCTCGGCGAGATCGGCGAGCTTCTTGGCATCGTCCGGCAGCAGGGCCACAGTTTCACGCCCGGCGGCGGCGTTCAGGTCGGGCAGCGGCGCGGGCAGCGGCGTCTCAACCGCCCCCGTGGCGCCCTCCGCGGACGCCCGGTCTAGCATGCCCGCCAGTTCCTGGTTGATGTGGAAGATATCCCGGTACGTCTTGTTGGTCTGGCGGTCGTTGACCAGGAACTCCTCGCGCCGCCCGCCCTCGCCGCCTACCGATTCGAGCGCGTACCGGCCCAGGCGGTTCTTGTTCGTGACCCAATCCGGGCTGTAGTAGAACTGGAGCTGCGCGGTGTTCTGCAACTGCTCCAGCACCTGCTCCTCGTTGCGGATGGAGGGGAGCTCCACAATGAACTGGTCGTCACCCTTGGGCAGGATGACCGGTTCGGCGACGCCCTGGGCGTCCACGCGGTTGCGGATCGTGTTCAGGACCGCGCTGCGGGTATCCGCATCCCACTTCTTCTCTTTGGGCAACTTCTCCGTTTGGGCGCGCAGAACAACGCGCGCGCCTCCCTGGATGTCGAGCCCCAGCTTAGGCTGTGGGAAGACCTTACCCAGCGCGCTGTTTGGCGCCAGGATAGGCATAAAGACGATAGCAAGCGCGAGAACGGCGAGTGCCGCGATCAGGGCGGCGAGCTGCTGCGGTTTCAAGAGAAAACCTCGAAAGATCGGTTGGTTTCGACGCTGAAGGGAGACGCGGAGCGCGGAGCCGGTGCTGCAAGCGGGGCGCGACCCCGAGGCGTTGACGCCGCCTGTGAGGGGCGGTACAGGTCAAAGAAGTATACGGTCGCGTACAGGCAATGTCAAGAATGCCGGCAGCCCGCCACAGGCGGCGCAGGGGCATGTTTTTACGCCCATGCCCGGCCAGGTGTAGACACACCCAGCCTCCCACGGGGTATTACACCCGCACATAACTAGACATATCAGCCTAAAAAGCATATCGGTTGCCCGAACGTCTGTGCGGGCCTCGCGCGCCCGTCCGGCGATTGACAGATTCGCGCGGATGCTCGTATAATCATCCGTAACCGCGCGCAGGGTTAACATAAAGCAATGCGCGCGGTCACGTTTTTTCTACGTCCGCACGGCGTCTTCACAATCGTTCCAAAGGAGGAACTGATCGCGTGGATTCGTACTACCTCTCTCTAATGCGGGCCGTCCGCAACCGCCCGAGGGCCAGAGCGCCGCGTCGGGCGGCGGCCCTAGCCCCCGCCCCCGCGGCCCTGCTGACGGCCCTGGCTCTCATCGTCACCCTCCTGTTAGGCGACGCCCGACCCGCCGCCGCTGCGGAAGGCATCGACCTTCCCCACTTCAACTCCGCGGTCTACACCGTCCTGACCATCGTCCTCATCTCCGGCATTATCTGCGTCGGCTACGGCCTGATGCTCCAGAACCGCATCCTGAAACAGTCGCCCGGTTCGGACCGGATGCGACAGGTGGCGGGCGCCATTGAGCAGGGCGCCCTCGCCTACCTGAGCAAGCAGGTCCGCACGATGATCCCGCTGGTCATCGCACTCGCCATCGCGCTGTTCTTCCTGTACGCGCCTGTGTTCACCCCCGCCGTGGCGGGCGGCATCGCGGGCGCCTTCGTTGTGGGCGTGGCCGCCTCGTACCTGGCAGGCTACGCGGGCATGGGCATGGCGGTGCGCGGTAACGTCCGCACCGCGAACGCCGCGCTAACCTCCTTCAAGAAGGCTCTGGAGGTCGCGTTCCAGAGCGGCGCCGTCTCCGGCATGTACACCGTGGGCCTCGGCCTTCTGGGCGCCACCGCCATCTTCTTCCTGTTCCGCGAGGAGGCGATGAAGGTGCTGATCGGCTTCGGCTTCGGCGGGAGCCTGGCGGCGCTCTTCATGCGCGTCGGCGGCGGCATCTTCACCAAGGCGGCCGATGTGGGCGCGGACCTGGTGGGCAAGGTCGAGGCGGGCATCCCCGAGGACGACCCGCGCAACCCGGCCACCATCGCCGACAA
>Ga0065721_10050922_pt1 | contig 17079 bp, 16 predicted proteins | sample Mesricmetagenome_FD_59108 | JGI IMG/M metagenome (GOLD analysis project Ga0065721, IMG submission 59108) | Mesophilic microbial community from rice straw/compost enrichment Sample: eDNA_1 v2 (version 2) | ecosystem: Engineered > Solid waste > Grass > Composting > Bioreactor | place: USA: Davis... | reverse complement strand
CCCGCCGCCCCGCCGATCGCGAGCGCTACGGAGGCGGGGTCTATCTCGTGACGGGAAAGGACCCCGGCGAATCGCCGCGCCAGGCGCTCACGGGAGGCCACGTCGTCCGGCTCCGATCCGAGCGTCCCCCGGTCGAGGACGCCGAGCACGCAGTTGCCACGCGAACCGAGCAGCGCGGGGCGGTCGGGCTCGGACATCGCCGCCCGCACGGCCGGCAGCAGCCCGGCCCACGCCTCCTCGGGGCCGATCCCCTCGTCGACGGCACCGGACCTCCAGACCGCGGCGATCGGGACCAGCCGCCCGTGACGGCGCGGAAAGCCCAAGGTCGAGGCGCGTCGGGCCGCCGCGAGAGGCTCCATCAGGCCGGCGGCGAGCTCGAACAGCAGGTTCCCCCGGGAGCGCGCCCTGAGTTCGGCCTCCTCGCCGCCCCGCATCAGCCCGAGCCCGACCGCGACCGAAGCGCGTTCGAGCGCGATGGGGGTGAAGCGGTCGAACTCGGCGTCGGTCTGCAACGCGATGACCCGGCCCCAGTTCCGCCCCCGCACCACGACCTGGGCCGCCGAGGCACCCTCGGCCTGGCCGGGGTCGCGGTCGGACCACTTCAGGCGGGACCAGGTGTCCACGACCTCGTCCTCGCGGCGGGTCACCGAGCCCACCGCGACCAACTCTCCGCGCGCGTCCTCGAGCACGACCGGGTTCGATATTCGTCGCGAAACCTCCGCGAGCACGGTCTCGGCACCCTCCCCGGCGAGCACGAGCCGGTCGAGGTTCCGGTGGAGCTCCTCGCCGCGCCGGGCCAGGGCGTGGCCGGAGTCGAGCAGGCTGCCGTTGACCGACTCGGACACCTCCACGAAGCGAATCCCGCGACGGAACGCGACCATCGGGAGCTGGCGGCGATCCGCCTCGTCGACCAATGCCTTGGGCAGCTCGCGCTGCCACGCGAACCCGAGCTCGACGGCGATCCCAACCGCTCCCTCGGCGACGAGGTCCCGCACGAAGCGGCGCTGGGCGGACGCGTCCTCACCGATCGATACCCCGGTGGTGAGGATCATCTCCCCCCCGCGCAGCAGGTCCGAGACGTCCGGCACGTCGAGGGGGTGGACCCACCTGACCTCGGCCCCCAGCCCCGCCTCGCCGGCGACGAGCTCCGGGAGCCCGGCCTTGACGATCGGCAGCTCGATGAACTCGGCGACGGTCAGCTGCGGGGCCATGCCCCGAATCGTCGCAGACCCCGGCTCAGCCGTTGCGCTTCTTCCGCTTGCGGCGCTCACCCTGCGCCCCCTCGGGGGACCCGGGTTCCGCCTCTCCCTGGCCGAGCGCGTCGGGCTCGTCATCGACGGGCTCCGCGGAGCCCTCGATCACGTCGTCGTCGGATTCCTCCGTCCGGGCCCCGGGTCTGGGCGGCGCGACGGCCTCGCCGGCGGCCCAGGCACGCGGCCTGCCGCCGGGGACCCAACCGGCCAGGAGCAGGCCGACGTAGATGAACCAGACGAGCGTGAACAGGGTGAAGAAGGCGAATACGGCGCCCAGGGCGATCCCGAGCGAACCCCAGAAGCGCGAGAGGAGCCCGGTGCGCATGGACCAGAGCGAGACGTAGATGACCGCCACGGTGAAGCCGAGCAGCCCGGCCAGGCCGATCCCGGTCTCCAGGGGCGCGAGCGAGGTGTCGGCGCGGATGTCCTTCGCCTGATCGTCCTCGCACTCCTCGCGGATCTCTTCCGGGGTGAGGTCGTCCGAGTCCTCGTCCTTGGCGGCGTCCGCGGTCTTCGTCTCGACGCACTTGGTGATCGCGGCCTGGTCGACGTCCTTGAAGTCGGTGGCGGCCTGGAGCACCGAAGCGGCGCTCAACACGCTGCCGATCCCGATCAGGACGGGAGCGACGATCATCACGCCGATCAGCGCGGAACGTACCTGCGGGGCGCGGGCCGCGGCGGCCTTGAACATGAAGAAGAGGGGGACGGCGAGCAGAAACCACCCGACCATCTGTCCGATGCTCGAGACCATTAGACCGGAGCGGTCCCCGTCGACGTCGCGCAGCTTCTCCGCCAGACCAGACCCGGCGCGGACCGCGGCCGAGGAGTCGCCGAAGGTGACCAGGATGAGTGCCACGCCGGCGACCGAGGCGATTCCGGCCAGCAGCGTCCACTTCTTCTCGCGCGCGAGTATCTGAGTCTTGGAGATCATCGGTCGGGTGCCCGGAGGCGGGGCAAGCCTATCGGCCGGTCAACCCTCGGGGCTTTCCTCGTCCTCGTCCCGGACCGGGTAGTACTCGTAGTCGACCGGCTCCGCGATGCGGGAGATCCTTTCGCCGACCGCCAGCACGGCATCCAGGAGAGGCGAGGCGGCGACGATGGCCGATTCGATCTTCTCTCCCAGGGGGTCGCGCGTGGAATCGGAAGATGTCACGGCCCAATACGCTACAGCGAGCTTGCCCGTCGATCTCCCCCACGTCCCCCTCGAAGCCGGCGCCGGACCCGAGAATCCTCCCTGCCCCGCCTGCTCGGAGCCGCTGTTCCCGTGGGTCGGGATGCCGGTCGGTTCCGGGATCGCGCACCGCTGCGAGGCCTGCGGGCTCGGGGTCCTCGTCCACGGCGAGAAGTTCCGGTTCGGCTCCGACGGCCGGGAAACGCCGTACCGGTTCGACCCGGGCACCGCGGAGGACGCGCTCCGCGAGCTCGATCTCGGTCGGGAGGAGGACGGCGCGATCGTGTTCGACAATCGGGCGTCCCTGCAGGGCTGGATCACGGGAGGCGCGTGGGTCGGGCTGGGCACCGACCGCCGCTACTGCTTCACGCCGGACGCGGTCACCCGTCTGGTCGCGACCAGGGACCAGATCGTCACGGGCGTGCGGTGGCGGACGCTCCGCGGGATCGCGACCATGTGGCAGTCGGGTGTCAACATGTTCACGTTCGGGCAGAACCTGGTCCTGGGTTCGCTGGGCAAGGCGCACCGCGTCGAGGCCGACCGCCCGTGGAAGCGAGCCCTCGATTGGTTCATCTCGATCGCGGTGGCGCTTCCCGCGATCGTCGCGGCGGTTCCCCTCGAGCTGGTCGGGATGCTCTTCCGGCGCGGCGGCGCGGCACGCGCCCGGCTCCAGGTCCTCTAGGACTCAGGCGAAGAGGCCCGGCACCGCGGACACGCCGTCCCGGGTCGCCCGGACCGCCGTGGCACCGGGAACCCGCTCGACGACCGTTTCCGCGGCGCTGGCCAGCAGGGCCGGCGTCGACGGCAGCGTGACCACCGCCACCTCGGCCTCGAGCCCGGCGAGCCGAACCGGATCGAGGGGCCACGCCGGCACCGCCGGCAGCTCGACGAGGAACGCACGCGCCGCGTAAGGGCCGCGGTCCGCCTCGGCCGCGAAGCGCTCCGCTCCGGCGCCGAGGGTCGGCAAGCCCCCGGCCAGATACAGCTCGTATGCGGCCTCCTCGCCACCGGCCTCGGCCGCGGCGCGGATCGCCTCCACGTCCGCCGACATGCCCTCCGTCGCGGCGCTCAACGCGCCGAGCACGGGCGGCTCGATCATGAAGGCCCGATCGACGAGGCCGGGGTCGGCCAGGGCGAGCTCGAGCGCGACCACGGCGCCGAAGCCGAGCCCGACCACCGAGAGCGGTCCCACCTCCAGCTCGCGCACCTTGCCCGCCACCTCGATCGACTGCTCGGCGATCGAGGTGCGCCGGTACTCCTCCGAGGGCACGGACCGCCCCCAGCCCCGGCGGTCGGGGGTGATCACCCGCCAGGAGCCGGCGAGCGCGCCCGCCGCCTCGCCGAAGATCGAGGAATCGGTGCCGGTGCCGTGGATGAGCAGGACCGGCGGACCGCTGCCGCGGTCGTCTGCGAACAGGTCGCTCAGCGGAGTCCCTGGCGGGCTTCCCTGACCAGCGTGACCGCCTCCGGGAAGACGACCCGGATCGCGTCCCTGACCTGCATGGCCTGCTCGTCCGAGGTGCCGGTGAGCTCGAGCCGGCCGATCGAGGCGACGGTCATGTCGACCGCCAGCTTGATCGCGTTGTCCGCCCAGGCGACTTCCTGCGACGACTGCATCTGTTCGGCCATCTCCTGCATCCGCGCCCGGAGTTCGTCGGGATCGCCAAACATGTTGAACGGGGAACCTTCCATGGAACAAATCTAGCGACCGGGGGACCCGGCCGCCGTGCGTCACGCAATGTTTGCGCCCATCGCGCCACGGTTGAGCGGCGCCGATCTAGTTTCGACGGCATGAGAGCGTCGAGCCGAGACGACCGGGGTACCGCGACCGTTGAGCAGGTCGGCGTCGTCCTCCTGCTCGGCGCCGTGCTCGCCGCCCTGGTGGCGTTCCTCCTGACCGACCCGGGAGATCGGCCGGGTCACGGGCTCGGGATCCGGATCGCCAACCGGATCGCCTGCGGCCCGCGGGAGCCCGGGACCTGCAGGCAGCACCCGACCGTGTCCGCCTACGGCTGGGATCTCGCCCGCGCGGTCCGCCTGCTGGCCCCGGAACCCGGGGCGAGGGCCGGTGCGGAGGGCCCTTCGCTCGTCCCGGTCGACTTCCGTCGCTGCCAGCGGCCGAGTTGCGCCGTGCCCACGGGCGACGGGCGCCTGACCACCGCCAACCGCAGGATCACGCTCTTCACGGAGGTCCGCCGGGCGGAAGCCGCCTGGGAGATCGCCTACTGGTCGTACCGGCCGTCGCTCGGCTGGGAGCGGACGGTCCGGCGAGCCGGGGAGGCCGAGATCGAGGCCGCGTCGGGCACCCGGCTCACGCTCGAGGACAGCCCGCGGCTCGTGCCGCTGGAGATCCTGCCGGGCAAGAACCACTACGAACTGCCGCGGGGGGACGAGCCTCCGTGGCGCTGGCGGGTGCTTGGCAGGCACGACGGCTGGTCGGCCTGAGCGCCCTCACCAGGCGACCCGGTGCTCCTCCATGACCCCGGCCCCCGCCTCGAGCTCGATGTCGTCGAGATGGCCCCCGAACGTGCCGAACCGGTGAACGTAGTCGGAGCGGATCACCCGGAAGTCGTCGTGTCGCCGACGCTCGGCGCCGCCGAACTCGAACTCGAGGTCCCGACCACCTTCGAAGCCCACCCGGTCCAGGCCGTCGAAGACCACCGGGCCCGGCTCGTAGGGCTCCCCGTCGACCCATATCGCGCGCTCGCTCGCGGTCGGTGCGTCGTTTATGCCCTCGACCAGGTTCCAGCCGATCCCCCGGCCGTCGGTCGATTCTCCGACCCCGGCCGACCATTTCCACTCCACGTGCCGCTGGTGGTAACCGGCCGACTCGTCGTCGACGCCGAATCCCTCGACCGTCCGCGTCTCCCCGTCGAGGACCACGCGCCCGCTGACCGGCACCCCGGCCCGCTTGCGGGTCCAAGCCCAGCCTCGCCCGCTCGGCGCGACGACCTCGATCGGTTGGGATTCGCCGAACCGGAGCGCCGCCCGCACGTTGCCGGTGCGGATCTCGACCACGGGCCCGTCGAGCACGACCTCCGTTCCGCCCGGGCGCAGCCTCGTGTGTTCCCAGGCCCTCCCCCGGGCACGGTCCCAGACCGACCAGAAGGTGTGGCTCGCGACGCCGATGCGGACGACCGCGGCACAGAGCATCAGGTCCTCGCCGTAGAACCCGACGTAACGCCAGCGCTTCCTCATCAGGCCCTTGTGGAGCAGGGGCTGTCGCGCCGGAGGGATCGGCAGGACGGGGCGGTCGCCACCCGGACCGCGCCACGGAAGTGTCTGCCCCTGGCTCGCCGCGGGTGGTGCGGAGGGCGTGGGTCCCGCCATTCCCGGCTACACTACTCCGCCGTGTCCGAAACCGCCAAGACAACCGTGACCGCCCCCGAGGCCACCTACGACCCCGCCGACGACGCGATGTGCTCGCGCGCCCGCGAGCGCTTCACGGCGGATCGCAACCGGCGGCTCCCCCGCCGCAAGGGCAAGAAGGCCACCCTCCCGAACATGATCATCATCGGCGGCCTCAAGTGCGGCACGACCTCGATCCACCATTACCTCGGCCTCCATCCGGAGATCCACATGTCGAAGCCGAAGGAGCTGAACTTCTTCGCGGCCGAGCAGAACTGGGACCTCGGGTTCGACTGGTACGAGAACCGCTTCGACAACACCGTCAAGATCAACGGCGAGTCCTCCCCTCACTACACGAACCGCCCTCGCTTCAACGGGGTCGCCGAGCGGATCCACAAGCACATCCCCGACGTCAAGCTGATCTACATGGTGCGCGACCCGATCAAGCGGATCCTCTCGCACTGGGTCCACGCGACCGGTGCCGGCTACGAGACCCGCGAGTTCGAGTCGACCCTGGCGCTGCCCGACACCTCGTACATCCAGCGCTCGATGTACTGGATGCAGCTCCAGCCCTACCTGGAGCTCTTCGACCGGGAGCAGATCGAGATCATCACCCAGGAAGACCTCGGCAAGAAGCGCGACGAGACGATGCGGCAGGCCTTCCGGTTCCTCGGCGTGGACGAGGACTTCACCTCGGAGCAGTGGGACCGCCAGTGGGAGAAGTCGGCCGCCAAGCAGGACGACAAGTACCAGTTCATGGAGAAGCTGATCAAGCTCCCGGGCTTCCGTTCCTTCGACCGGAACTTCGACCGGCTGCCCGAGTCGATGCGCTGGATGGTCGAGAAGCTCGTCCACGACCCGGACAAGCCGCCGGCACCGAAGCCGGAGATTCCCGACCACCTGATGGCGACCCTGAAGGGTCGGTTCCGGGAAGACGTGGCCGGCCTGAAGGAGTGGTCGGGCCGCGACTTCGACGGCTGGCACGACTACTCCTGACCGGGTTCGCCCGCCGGACCGCGGGTAACGTAGGCGCATGCGCCGGCTGATCCCCGACCCGGGCGAGACGGACCTCGAGACCGAGCTCGGCCGATACAGGCCCTTCGAGCACCCCCACGACGACCGACCCTGGGTGGCGGTCAACATGATCTCGACCCTCGACGGTCGGGGCGCGCTCAAGGGTGACACGAAGGGCCTGGGCTCGAAGGCCGACTCGCACCATCTCCTCACGCTGCGGACGCGGTTCGACGCGATCCTTATCGGAGCCGGGACGATGCGCGCCGAGCGCTACGGGCGGATCAGCTCGCGGCCCGAGTTCCGTGAGGCAAGGGAACGGGAGGGCCTCGCCCCCGACGCCCTCGCCGTGATCATCAGCGGCGACCTCGACGTCCCTTGGGACGCGCCGCTCTTCACGAACGGCGGCGGGAAGGTCCTCGTCGTGACCCGCTCGGGAGACGACGCGCCGGAGACCGAGACCCCGGTCGAGATACTGCGGGACGCAGACGGCATCGAGCTCGTCGACGTGCTGCGGGCGCTGCGGCAGGACTACGGGGTCAGGGCCCTCCTCTGCGAGGGAGGCCCCAGCATCCTCGGCCAGCTCGCCGCCGCCGACCTGGTCGACGAGTTGTTTCTCACCTTCACCCCGCTCCTGACCGGCGGCCCCGCCCCCCACATCCTCGAGGGCGTCCTGGACGTCCCGAAGGAGATGGCCCTGACGAGCCTGCTCGAAGCCGAGGGCGATCTCTTCACGCGCTACCGCCGGGCGGACTGAGCGGGGATTCTCCACAAGGGCGGTGCGGTTCTTCCGGGCGCAACACTCTCCCGTTAAGTAGCCTGCCCCCATGGACTTCGATCCCGGTTCGGAAGTTGAAGGGCTCCTGGAGCGCGTCCGCTCGTTCATGGACGAGCACATCTATCCCCGCGAGGCCGAGCTCCACGAGGCGCTCGACGCGGAGGTCAAGGCCGGCGTCCCCTATCCGACCGCCCTGGTCGAGATCCGCGAGAAGGCCAAGGCCGAAGGACTGTGGAACCTCTTCCTCCCCGACGAGGAGTACGGCGCCGGCCTGAGCAACTGGCAGTACGCCTACCTCTGCGAGGAGATGGGCCGCAGTCCGCTGGTAGCCCCCATGGCGTTCAACAGCGCCGCCCCGGACACGGGCAACATGGAGATCCTGCTCGAACACGGCACCGATGAGCAGAAGACGAAGTTCCTTCAGCCCGTGATCGAGGGGTCGGCCCGCAGCTGCTTCTCGATGACCGAACCGGAGACCGCGGGCTCGGATCCGACCGGCCTCGCCGCCCGCGCGGAGCTCGACGGCGACGAGTGGGTCATCAACGGCCACAAGTGGTTCACCTCCGGCGCCGTCGGCGCCGATTTCGCGATCGCGATGGTCAATACGGAGCAGTCCGCGAATCCGTACGCGAACGCATCGATGATCATCGTGCCGGTGGACACCCCGGGTTTCGACCTGGTCCGGCCCATCCCGGTGATGGGCCACGACGAGGGGCCCGGCCACTGCGAGATCCGCTACGAGGACTGCCGGGTGCCGAAGGAGAACCTGCTCGGGCCCAGGGGCGCCGGGTTCCTGGTCGCCCAGGACCGTCTCGGGCCGGGTCGCATCCACCACTGCATGCGGGCGATCGGGACCGCGGAGCGCGCCCTCGAGCTCATGTGCCTCCGGGCCGCTGACCGCGAGGCCTTCGGCGGGCCGCTCGCCGACAAGCAGTTCGTCCAGGATTTCATCGCCAAGTCGCGGATGGAGATCGACCAGGCTCGCCTCCTCTCGCTCAACGCCGCGTGGAAGATGGACACGATCGGCAAGCGGGCCGCCCGCCAGGAGATCTCGATGATTAAGGTCGTCGCCGCCAACATGGTCATGGACGTCCTCGACCGCGCCGTCCAGGTGCACGGCGCCCTCGGCATGACCGACGACACCCCGCTGGCCGCGATGTGGCGCTACAGCCGGATGCTCCGGCTCGCGGATGGACCCGACGAAGTGCATAAGATGGTTATCGCAAGGCGGGAGGTCGGTCGCTTCCTGAAGAAGCGGGCCGCCTCGTCAGAGGCCTGAACCGACCTCCGCCCGAACCATCCAACAATCGAAATCATTGGGGGGATCGCGAACTCGATCAGGAAGCATTTGAGTTTTTCGAACGTGATCGCATGTTTGGCGCTGTTCGCCGCGCTCGGCGGGTCGGCCTTCGCGGCGACCAAGATCGGCACAAAGCAGCTGAAGAACAACGCGGTGACGTCCGCGAAGATCAAGAAGAATGCCGTCACGTCGGCCAAGATCAAGAACGGCGCCGTGACCACCGTGAAGATCAAGAACGGGGCGGTCACCGGCGCGAAGGTCGAGGTCTCGAGCCTCGGCAAGATACCGTCGGCCGCGCAGGCCGACAGCGCCGGTACGGCGAACGCGGCCGGGCTGGCATCCGCGCTCGAGGGCCAGCAGAGCGTCTTCGTGAAGCTGAGCGCCGGCGAGTCGAAGACGCTGGTCGAGAACGGCTCGGTCTCGCTCGTGGTTTCATGCGTCAAGAACGACAGCGGCTACGACTACATCTACGTCCATGGCGCGACCAAGCAGAACGGCTCGATCCTCGCCGGCGAAGACAACCTGAGCGGCACCGACCCGGGCGACTTCCTCAACACGAACACCCCGGCGGACGACCGGGACTTCGAGTACACCTACGTCAGCACCGGTGAAACCAGGGTCGAGCGCGACATCGACTCGGGCTTCGTTCTGGGGCCGGACGGCAAGATGATCTCCGCCAACACGGAGGGCATGGCCATGGGCCTCAACTACCTGGGCGCCGACTGCTTCGTGGCGGGCGTCTTCAACACCCTGAGCCAGTAGCGCAGGCGAACACCTCATTGACGAAGGGCCCGGCGAGTACCGCCGGGCCCTTCTCCTTACGCGATCCGGTCGATCGCTTCCGATGCCTGGTTGACGAGCAGGTCGATCGTCGCCCGTGACTGGTCGACGACCTCCCCGATCTCCTCGCCGTACTGGCCGGCCGCGAAGCGGGCCAGGACGCCCTCGGCGATGATCGCGAGCTTCCAGAACCCGAGCGCGACGAAGAAGTCGAGCTTCGAGATGTCGCGGCCGGTCATCTCGGCGTACCACCCGGCCAGCTCCTCCCGGGTCGGGAAGCCCGGCTCCGTCGTCGCCGGAGTGAGCAGCGGGATCGCGGCGTCCCCGGCCTCGCGCCAGTAGACCATCAGGAGACCCAGGTCGGCCAGGGGCTCGCCGATCGTGCAGAGCTCCCAGTCCACCACCGCGGCGACCTCCCCGGTCGGGCCGTAGATGACGTTGTCGAGGCGGTAGTCCCCGTGGACGAGCGTGGTCGCCGACTGGGGCGGCGCCAGCTCGACCAGCCGGGCATGGACCTCGTCGACCAGGGCCAGCTCCCGGGTCTTCGACTTCTCCCACTGCCCGTGCCAGCGCTTCAGTTGGCGCTGGACGTAGCCGTCGTGGCGGCCCAGGTCGGCGAGCCCTACCTCGCTCACGTCCACGGTGTGGATCTTGGCCATGGTCTCGACCAGCCCGCGCCCCAGCCGACGCCGTTGATCCTCGCCGGGGAACGCGGCGGCCTGTTCGGGACCGCGGATGACCGGCCCCTCGACGAACTCCATCACGTAGAACGGGGCGCCCGTGACCTCAGGGTCCTCGCAGTAGCCGACCACCGGCGGGACCGGCACACCGGTGCCCTCCAGCGCGGTCACGACGCGGACCTCGCGACCCATGTCGTGGGCCGAGCCGAGCGTCTTCCCCAGCGGGGGGCGGCGCAGGACCCACCGCGAACCGCCCTGGTCGGTCACCAGGTAGGTCAGGTTCGACATGCCTCCGTGGATCTTCTCGTAGTCGAGCGGGGGCTCTAGGTCGGCCACCCGCTCCCGGAACCATTCCTCCAGTGGACCGTGCGAGATGCCGTCGGTTTGGGCGTTCATGGCAGAGAGACTACGAGGCACACGCCGGGTGGGGCTGGCTAGTCTCCCGGCATGGGACCCAAGGACGGGAACGGGGAAGAACGGGCCGAGCTGATCAAGCGATCGCATGACGCCCTGCCCAGTGCGATCCTCACGCTCGACCGCGAGGGCCGGGTCGTCCTCACGAACGCGACGGCCCGGCGGATGCTCCCGATGGTCACTCCCGGAATCGAGCTGCGGCCCCTCCTCGAGGGGATGACGAACGTGGAGAAGGTAGACCGGCTCCTCCACCACAGGGCGCTCGTCACCTTCGCCCCGGAGCCGGGCGGGCCCGAGCTTCACTGGATGGCCTGGGAGATGCCCGGCCCCGAGGAAGAGATGGTGCTCACCGTCTGGGAGACGGACTGGAACGGTGATCTGAACGAGAATCGCGCCGCCTTCGCGATGGCCGCCTCGCACGAGCTCCGCGGCCCGCTCACCACCTTGCAGGGCTTCGCCGAGATCCTCGACATCCAGCGCGACAACCTGACCCCCCAGCAAGTCGAGGCGGTCGAGATCATCGAACGGACCGCCAGGCACCTGGCGGTACTCGTCGACGACGTGTTCGACATGAGCCGCAACAGCTTCGGCGAGCTGCGGCTGAACCTGGACGAGACCGATCCGGGCGAGGTCGCCCGTTCCGTGGCGGCGACGCTCGAGCCCCGGATCGCCGAGCGGGGGCAGCGCCTGGCAACCATCCTGGGCCCGGCGCTCCCGACGATCGAGGCCGACGAGGCGCGCCTCACCCAGATCGTCATGAACCTCGTGAACAACGCCTCGGTCCACAACCCGTCGGGAACCCGGATCGAGGTCGCGGTTCGCCGCCACGGCGAAGCAGTCGAGATCGTGGTCGCCGACGACGGTGTGGGCCTGCCGTTCGACGACCTCGACGACGTGTTTCACAGCTTCAGCCGGGGGGAGACGGCCGAGGAGGGCGACCGGACCGGATCCGGGATCGGCCTGACGCTTGCCCGCCTCCTGGTCAAGCTCCACCTCGGCGAGATCGCGGTCGAATCCCAGCCCGGGGAGGGAACCGCGTTCACCGTCTGGCTGCCGGTCGACCGGAGGGCCGGGCTCGAAGGCGCGGCCCGGGATCGCTCGTGAGCAGGATCCTCATCGTCGAGGACTCCGACTCGATCGCCCTGCTCCTGCGCCGTCGCCTGGAGATGGCCGGCCACTCGACCGTTCGGGCCGGGAACGGCGCCGAGGCCCTCGAGACGCTCGCCGGCGGCGAGCGGGTCGACATGGTGCTGCTGGACGTCACCATGCCGCGCCTGAGCGGGCCCGAGGCCCTGACGGAGCTGCGGATGACGCATCCGCGCCTGCCGGTGGTCCTCGTGACCGGCACCCGGCCGGACCGGGAGCTGGAAGAGCGGGCGGATGGGGTGGTCAAGAAGCCGATCGACTTCGACGAACTGCTGTCGTCGGTCGACCGGCTGGCTTGACCGGGATCAGTTGCGGGCGATCTCGACCCGGATCTCGGAGTCCTTGAGCCTGGTCCCGTCGAGGTACTCCACGGTGCGCTCCGCGACGTCCCCGTCGACCTCGACGAAGGAGAAACGCTCCAGGACCCGCACGTCGGCGATCTGCTCGTCCTCGAGCACGGCTCCCTCGCGGAGCGCCCAGCGCAGATCGGCCTCGGTGAGGCCGGACCTGCCACCGCGGTTCACGAAGAGCTTGACGGCACCATCCGGGGTCTCCGGGATGGCTTCGCCGGAGGTCTCGGGCTCGTCGGAGAGCGGCGTCTCGACCACCTCGTCGAACTCCTCCACCTCCTCGACCTCGACCTTCGGCTGATCGTCGAGCGGCGCGGGCCGCTCGCCCCGGCGGCGCCGGCGCGGCGGACGGGCGTGCTCGATCCGCGCCTCCGGGGCCTCCCACGCGGAGATCGACGCCTTCACGTCCGACTTGATCTGCTCGAGGTCACGGCGCTGGTCGGGCGTCACGAAGGTGATCGCGCGGCCCGTGCGCCCCGCCCGGCCCGTGCGGCCGATGCGGTGGACGTAGGTCTCGGAGGAGTTCGGGATGTCGTAGTTGATGACGTGGGTGACGTGGTCCACGTCGAGACCGCGGGCCGCGATGTCGGTCGCCACCAACAGCCGGCAGCGGTGGTTCTTGAAGGCGAGCATCACGCCGTCGCGGACCCCCTGGCTGAGATCGCCGTGGAGCGCCTTGACGTCGAGGCCCCGATTCTTGAGGTCGCGCTCGAGCCTGGCACAGCCGAGCTTGGTGCGGCAGAAGAGGATCGCCTGCTCCGGGTCCTCCGCCTTGACGACCTCGATCAGCTTGTCCACCTTCGCCCGCCCAGGCACCTCGACGTAGGCCTGCTCGATCGCGTCGACCGTAAGCGTCTTGGGGGTGATCGAGATGGTCACCGGGTCGTACATGAAGGTGTCGGCCAGCCGCTTGATCGGCGGCGGCATCGTGGCCGAGAAGAGCGCCGTCTGGCGCCCGCTCGGGCACATGCGGAGGATCCGCTCGACGTCCTCGATGAAGCCGAGGTCGAGCATCTCGTCGGCCTCGTCGAGCACCACGAACCGGGCCGCGGTGAGGACCAGCGACCGGCGGGAGATCAGGTCCTTCATCCGGCCGACCGTCGCCACCACCACTTGCGCACCCGAGCGGAGCTGCGCCTGCTGGCTGCGGATCGGCGCGCCGCCGAACACGGCCACGATCTCGATGTCGAGGTGCTCCGCGTACGAGCGGAGCGCCTGCGTCACCTGGATGCAGAGCTCGCGGGTAGGGGTGAGGACGATCGCCTGCACCTCGTCGTTGGAGGGATCGAGGTACTGGAGCATCGGCAGCCCGAAGGCGGCGGTCTTGCCGGTACCGGTCTGGGCCTGCCCGATCACGTCGTGCCCCGCGAGGAGCTCCGGGATCGCCTCGGCCTGGATCGGGCTCGGCTTCTCGAAGCCGATCTCGTCGATCGCCTGCTGGATCGCCGGGCTCAGCCCGAGATCCCTGAAAAGTTTCTCTTCTGTCTGTTCAGTCTGTTCTGTCATCTGGTTGGGTCGAGCAGCAGTTTGCCGATTGTCTTGCGCCCGGCGATGTCCCGATGGACCTGGCGCACCTCGGAAAGGCCGTAGGTGCCGCCTACCACTGCTTCCAGGTCGCCTCTGGCGGTGGCCTCGAACACCCGGTCGATGGAGACGCGGGCGAGCTCGGGGCGGGCCAGCAGATGCATGAGCCAGAAGCCGGTAACGGTGAGGCTGCTCTTGAGCAGTTTGCCAGTCCTGACCTGATTCTGCTCGCGGGTGGCGATTCCGACCACGACCATGCGCCCGAACGGAGCGAGGGTTCCGAGCAGCTGCTCGAACGATTCGCCGCCCGCCATCTCCAGCACCACGTCGACCGGGCCGCCCGCGGCCTCGAGCACCTCTTCGCGCAGATCGGGGCTCCGCGAGTCCACGACCGCGTCGGCCCCCAGGTCGAGGACGAGCTTCTGCTTCTCTTCGCCCGAGGCCAGGCCGATCACCTTGCCGGCGCCCATCGAGCGCGCCACCTGGACCGCCAGGCTGCCCGTGCCGCCCGCCGCGGCACCGACCACCACGGTCTCCCCCGGGGCGAGCCGCCCCGAGATCCTCAACACACCGTCGGCGGTCACGCCCTGGATCATGATGCCGGCGGCCTGCTCGTCGTCGATCTCGTCGGGGATCTCCACCAGGTCGGACTCCGGGACGGCGATCTTCTCCGCGTAGGCCCCGTGCGGGACGACCGCGGCGACCCGTCGCCCGTCCTCCGCCACGCCGACGAACTCGATGCCCGGGACGAGCGGCAGCCGCTGCCTGGCCACGTACTGGTCGTTGGTGATGTGGGTGTCCGAGAAGTTGACCCCGGCCCGGGAGATCGCGACCAGGGTCTCCCCCTCCGCCGGCACGGGATCGGGCAGCTCGACCAGCTTCATCACCTCGGGGCCGCCGAATTCCTCGATCTGGATCGCCTTCACGAGGTCATCCTTTCACGCTGACCAATACGATCCCGCGCATGTCTCTGACCGTGGTCGGTTCGATCGCCTTCGATGCCGTGGCAACCCCGTTCGGCGAGCGCGAGCGCATGCTCGGCGGCTCCGCCGTCCACTTCTCGCTCGCCGCGAGCTTCTTCACCGACGTCCGGATGGTCGGCCCGGTCGGCGACGACTTCACGGAGCGGGAGCTGGGCGTGCTCGAGGGGCGCGGAGTGATCACCGACGACATCGAGCGCGTGCCGGGAGAGACCTTCTTCTGGAAGGGCCACTACGAGTACGACCTGAACACCGCCCATACCGACGACACCCGCCTCAACGTGTTCGGGGACTTCGAACCGAAGCTGTCGGAGGAGTCAAAGTCCTCCGACATGCTCTTCCTCGCCAACATCCAGCCCGACCTTCAGCGGCAGGTGCGCGCCCAGTGCGGCGGCCCGTCCTTCGTCGGACTGGACACGATGAACCTCTGGATCGACACGGCGAGGGATTCCTTGCTCCAGGCCATCTCGGAGGTGGACTGCGTGCTCATCAACGACGCCGAGATCCGCCAGCTGACCGGCGAACCGAATCTGGCCCGGGCGGCCGCGGCCGTGATGGCGATGGGCCCCAAGGCCGTGATCGCCAAGCAGGGCGAGTACGGCGCGGCGCTCTTCACGCCGAACGGTTTCTTCGCGCTCCCGGGCTTCCCGCTCGAGGACGTCCGCGATCCCACGGGGGCCGGCGACTCGTTCGCCGGTGGCTTCCTCGGCTACCTCGACGGCGAGGCGGGCGAGGTCACTCCGGACGCCCTCCGCACCGCGATGGGATATGGCACGGTCCTCGCCTCGTTCAACGTGGAGGAGTTCGGCACCGAGCGGGTCAGCCGGTTGACCCGCGAGGAGATCGATTCGCGGCTCGTCGCCCTGCGCGCGATGACCGACTTCTCCGTCGGGGACTGATCCCGACCCGTCGTTCGCCGCCGGACCGAGGCGTCCGGCCCTCCGGGGAGCGGCTCTCCGGGGCCCGGATTTCACCGGTTCGGAGGGGAGGTCGACCTCCGGCGGGTCGAGCGGCGCCTGAACGGAGAGGCGAACTGAAATACTGGACGGGAAAGGGATCAGAGCCAGAGCAACGAGGAGAAGCATGTCGACCGAACAGCAGACCGAAGCGCCCGCCGAGGGCGAGGACGGTGGAGTAGCCACCGGGGCCGACACCCTCACCGTCACCGACAACCGCACCGGGCGCACCTACGAGCTGCCGATCGAGGACGACACGATCAAGGCGCTGGACCTCCGCCAGATCAAGGTCCACGAGGACGACTTCGGGATGATGGCCTTCGATCCCGCCTTCACCAACACCGCCGCCTGCCGTTCGTCGATCACCTACATCGACGGCGAGGCCGGGATCCTCGAGCACCGGGGCATCCCGATCGAGCAGCTGTGCGAGCACTCCACCTACCTCGAGGTCGCCTACCTGCTGGTCTTCGGCGAGCTGCCGACCCGGGCCCAGCTCGAGGCCTGGGTCCACGACGTGACCCACCACACCTTCGTCCACGAGGACATCAAGAAGTTCCTGACGGGCTTCCGGTACGACGCCCACCCGATGGGCATGCTGCTCGCCTCGACCGGGGCGCTCTCGACCTTCTACCCGGACGCCAACCAGATCCTCGACCCGATCGAGCGGTACCTCGCGACGATCCGGCTGATCGCCAAGATGCCGACGCTGGCGGCGTTCTCTTACCGGCACAACATGGGTCTGCCGTACGTCTACCCGGACAACGACCTGACCTACCCCGAGAACTTCCTCTCGATGATGTTCAAGATGACCGAGACGAAGTACGAACCGGACCCCCGCCTCTCCAAGGCGATCGACGTTCTCTTCATCCTCCACGCCGACCACGAGCAGAACTGCTCGACCAGCGCGGTCCGCGGCGTCGGCTCCTCCGACGTCGACCCCTACTCGGCGGTCGCGGCGGGCATCGCCGCGCTCTACGGCCGGCTCCACGGCGGCGCGAACGAGGCCGTCCTCAAGATGCTGCGCCACATCGAGAAGGTGGAGAACATCCCGGACTTCCTCGAGAAGGTGAAGAGCCGCGAGGAGAAGCTCATGGGCTTCGGCCACCGGGTCTACAAGAACTACGACCCGCGGGCGCGGATCATCAAGAGCCACGCCGACGAGGTCTTCGAGGCGACCGAATACAACCCGCTGGTCGAGATCGCGACCGAGCTGGAGAAGCGGGCGCTGGACGACGAGTTCTTCACCTCGCGCAAGCTCTACCCCAACGTCGACTTCTACTCGGGGATCATCTACGAGGCGCTCAAGATCCCGCCGGGCATGTTCACCGTGATCTTCGCGATCGCCCGGACCGCGGGCTGGATCGCCCAGTGGCTCGAGATGACCGACG
>Ga0065721_10050921_pt1 | contig 17083 bp, 14 predicted proteins | sample Mesricmetagenome_FD_59108 | JGI IMG/M metagenome (GOLD analysis project Ga0065721, IMG submission 59108) | Mesophilic microbial community from rice straw/compost enrichment Sample: eDNA_1 v2 (version 2) | ecosystem: Engineered > Solid waste > Grass > Composting > Bioreactor | place: USA: Davis... | reverse complement strand
CTTTTCCATACTGCACATTTTATCGGTTTATTGTATTTCCCTATGCGACCATCGGGAGCATAGGGCGAGCGTGTTTTTGGCCTTTGAATGTTTTTGAGGCGACAAAAACACCGCTCGCCTTAAAAACTTCGAAAGGTCATCAGCGTATTAATCAGCTTTCTCCTGCTAAAAAAATCATTATAAAATTTGAAAAGATTACGAGCCGTTTGCATGTTTAATAGCATACTTTTTCTTTTCCGAAACATTGTTTTCCGCCGGTTTCTCCACGTTAAAAATCTTTGTGCTGTTAATGCCATGTTGCCGGATACTGTCTTTAAAATCTATCCACAACCGGATGTTGTAGTCCGCGATTTCGTGCAGTTCTTCGGCGGTTAACTTGTATGGATTGGCTACTGAATAATTTGTTTTTCCGGAATCTTCCTGCTCAAAACAGGAAAAAATGGTGGGCGCTCCACCTTCGCCGATTTCAAAACTTTTTCCGATAGCCAGGCTGTTGCCGAATAGTTTCAATTGTTTGCCCGTGCTAAGTATTAGCGTTCGTCGTTTTAATTCTGCCATTGTTGTAAATTTTTTGTGTTAGAGAATGTTGATTTAAATCTTGCTATCTCCTTAAGCCGCCACCTTTTCTGTGCAGACGCCGGTCGATTTTGTTCAGTAGATTCTCCTGGATCAGGGAATTTCTCTCTATCAGCCACTGATTGAGATCCTGCCCGTTTCGGTACAAACTGCTCCGGTCTGTGTACTTTTTGCTATCCCATTGCAAGGCCGTTTGCGTACATGCCATTCCCATTTTGTTGCGGTCGAGGTAAAGGTTTACGGTTTGGTACTGGTCCATCACTTCCCCGGAACGGTGGAAAAAGGCCAGGGAATTAAGGATCAGGAAGTCCGTAGTTCCTTGTGGTTTTTCTGCGGCTATTACCTGATAAGAAAGGAAATCAAAAAAACCTTCCAATACGGTGAGCTGGTTGCTGCCATTGCGGAATGTGGTAATTGTCTTGGGAGAACTGCAGCCTTTGAAATGCGGACTTCTCAACTCATACCCTCCGGCGTTGTTGGGAAAACCAATGGCGGTTTGCTTTTTTTCGTACAACTCAAAATCCACCTCCACACAGAAGCGGCCGGCCAAATCCGAAGGAATACACCGGGCGACCACATATTCAATTAATGAAGTGTCAATCAGCGGCCGGGTATCCGTTATCAGGATTTTTCCGGTTGTGGTGGTGTCTTTTTCTTTTTCACCCGCATTGGAAGCTGTGGCTACTGCCGGGTGAGCAGGCGGGTGAAAAGAAAAGTTTTCATTTGGCTGAAAAGTAGAGAGGCGGTTCAGGAAATCAGCAACGGAGCATTTGAAATACCGAATGCCGAAATCTATAATGGTTCCTCCTTCTCCGGTTCCATGATCGTAGTAAGTATTCTTTTTCCGGTTTACCTTAAAGGAAGCCGTTTTTTCTTCCCCGAGTGGTGAGCGGTACCAGTAATCTGTGCCCCGGATTTGTTGGGGCTGAAACCCCAATGCGGCCAAATAATCCACCAGATCAATTTGCCGGGCATCGGCGCAGGATAACTTTCGCATAGGCGTTATTATTTTTGTTTTTAAGAGATTGGGCAAATGAAAAGGAAATGTTAACGCTGTTGGTCAATCTGCAAAAGCTGTTGAATATCCTGCGAAAGAAAGTATACCCGCGACCGGACTTTGTACGGTTTTAGCTTGCCGTGTTTAATCCATTCGTAAATGGTGGGCCTGGTTACCTGGAACAAGGTGCAGACCTCGGCTATCTTGTAGAGGGGTTTGTACGTCATGCCCGGCGTTTCAAACATTGGTGGCGCCGGCTTCTCTTTTTCAAGGTTGCTTACTTCTTCCCGTATAATTTGGCGGATTTGCTGCCAGTACTGGTTGGGGTCATAAGGGAACAGCATGGGGGCCGGGTTCCCGTTCACTTTTACATATTCTTTCATCACTTACTGTTTTAGGCTACGAACATAGCCCGGCGGGTAAGCGAAAAAAAGCTAAGTATACTTAGAAGTTGGAAAAAGTTGCAATGGTGTAGATTGTTTTGCTGTTTTTAGTAGATTGGCTAATCATTTTACATGTACAAGAAAAATAGAAATGATGCCAAGCCTTGAAGTAACTGAAGCCAATACTTATTTTGGCCATAATCCTGTATTTACTATGGACACTCTTTTTCAGTAGTGGTCTGCAAAGGGAAGATTTTCCTTTCTTCAGACCATGATTATAGGCTTTTTCATACCCTAACCTATTGACCGCTTTTTTGAACCTTCAGTTCCAGTTCATCCAGTATGTCATTTGCCGGGCGATGTTCCAACGCCTCAAAAAAGGCCCGTGCCTGGTTGATTCCCTTTTGAACTTCGGCTCTTTCCCTTACTGACAGGGTGGATAATTTATACAAGCGCCGCAGGTTTTCCTTTATCTTGTCTTTGTCGGAGCCATACAGGTTATTCAAAAGTTCGGCCGACCTGTCCGTGCAGGCAGGGAAAGGAAAGCCGCAGTTTTTGGAGAAAACGTATAGTATGATGGTTAAGGTGGGAATGGAGAATTGAGTACGGCGGCATTTTTCGAGTTTCTTTTCACTCATAGTTTCCTGTTCATGCCGGGCAACAATGGAATCGAGTTTGGGTAGAAAGTCGCTATAAAAGGAGGGCCAGTAATGCAGGGTAAACAGCACAGCAAAGGCGAATAGACCCGTTGAGAATACTGCCATTAAAAACATGAAATTGGGGCAATTTACCAATAATCCGTATAATGCTGCAATCCCAACAATAGCACTAAAGTGAATAAGTACATCCCGAAACCAATATGAGGCTATTACTTTCCGGCGAGTTCCACTCAGGCACCAATGTGCATCAACTATTTTGTAACGTTTATGGGTAATTATAAAAAAATGGCTTATATACCGATTATCTAACGGGGAGTCGAAAGTTATAAATAGCTCAAACTTCTTCAATACCTTCCTCATCACACTGACTTTCCTTAAAATTACGGAATCTTATTGCAGAAATCAGTATAGATTTCCGGGTGCAATACAATTTTATGCGATTTCTGTTTGTTTGTAGCCGTTATCTGTAATTTCCTGTAAAGAAGTGTTAGGTGGATCAAAGTACAAACTTAGGGATGGCGGGTAGCTAATTGATTGGCACCTAGCACGCTAAGCAGTCAGGAAGACCCGCAAGGGGGGTGAACATGACGGAAGTTAGATTGCTTAGAAACGCTTTTGCATTGACAATCGCTGCAATTGTAGGGTAAGCCAAATCCGAAAAAACACTAGCTTGCCTATTGCCGTTATAAAATAACTTCCTTATTTTGCAATATTCCATACCTGCGAAGCTCCCATTTGCTTATTTATCTATCCTTATCATTTGTTCATATCTGTTGATTAACTGCCAGCCTAATTCCTTGCTGCCCTAAGCGGGCATAATTAATTATAACAAACTATTATCCTTTTTTACTAAAACACGACGTTTTGAGTTACTTATTAAGGCACCTTCGCGAAGCTTCTAGAATCGAAAAATGATTAATTAAAATAAAACAATTAAGCTTGAAACAAATAATCTCCCTAGAGGTTAAGGACTCTTCCTTTTTTAGCACGCCATTGTCTATCAAATTTTCGGACAAGTTAAACTGCATCATGGGCAGTCGAGGAACCGGCAAATCCACCTTGTTGCATTTTATTAAAGCATGCCTCGAAGAAAATGCGGAAGAAGATAAGGCCACCTACAACGTTTTGGTAAACAATTTAGGCTCAGGGACAATCATACTTAAAATTAAAGGCGCGGATGGCAAAACGTACAAAATAGAAAAAACTATTGAAGAGTACCCTCAATGTTACGATTCAAAAGGAAATTTTATCGAACTAGAAAAAATTTATGATCTGATTTCATGCGACATCTATGAAGCTCAGGAGATTGAAGATATCGGAAGAAACAGCGGAAGCAGGCTCGATCTTATTGATAAAATGATAACTGAACAATTGGAGGAATATGAAGAAGAAATCGCTGGTATTCAGGGCGAGTTAGACGAAAACGCACAATCCATAATCTCCGAAAACAGGAAGCTGCAAAAATTACTCAATGCAGAAAAATCCTTTGTTGGCGCAGAGGATGAACTAAATAAATGGTTAAAAGAAAAGCCAAAAGATATTGACCAAAAAGAAGAAAAGCAGTTTGCTGAAGCAGATAAAATTGAAAAAGTCAGAGCCGGGGAAAAAAGATATGTTACTCAACTTATAAAAAAGCTGAATGAATTGCAGTCAACTTTTCAAGAAATGATTGAAGAAGTAGCATCGATGAGCCAGCCAACTTCCTCAAAAGTTGCCTTTCATAATAAGGATATACTTGATAAGATTTCAGCCGAAAGCCAAAGCATTGTCAAGTCTGTTTCGCAAGCATTAGATGCCCAGTTGAAAGCACTGGAGAATGCGATAAAAAAAATTGACTTTCTGAATTCGCAGTTGACCGAAAAACATAGCAAACAACAGAATGAGTTTACTAAACTCAAGCAGCGAATTGAAAAGCATAAGGAGTATTATACCAAGTGGACGAATCTTAGCAAAAAAGTAGATGAACACAAAGACTGTTTAAAGCAGATTGATACTCTAAAACAAAAGCTAAGTAAAATATTTACAAAACGTAAGGCATTAATTGATAAGCTTAATAAAGCCAAGAAGGGTATTCTGAATCTCCGCCTTTCCAAAATTGCGGAACTCAATTCTGAATTAAAAGGCTCGATTAAAATAACCCTGAAAGCTGGCGGTATAACTGATGACTATGAGCAGTTGCTCAAAAATGCTCTGAAAGGCTCTAATATGCGGTATAACGCGATCATTCCGGCGATTACTCAAAATTTTCCTCCGGATAAACTCGCTTCTATTATTAGAAGTCGTGATGCCGAAACATTAAAGAGAATTTCAGGAATAGATAAAGAGCGTGCTGACGCACTGATTGCAGCCCTAAGCCTTTCCGAAGATATCTTTGAAATTGAAAAGTTATATTGTCCGGACCTTCCTGACTTTCATTTACGAATAGATATACGAGATGGAAAAGGAAATGTATCAAGAAACGATTATAGAAAGACAGAAGAACTTTCAACCGGCCAGCGTTGTACAGCGGTATTGCCAATTGCATTCTCGGTTTCGCAAAACCCATTGATCATCGATCAACCTGAAGACAATCTTGACAATAAATATATATCCGATTCTATCCGGGAAATCATAACCTCCCAAAGGGAAAAAAGACAATTAATATTTATAACTCATAACCCAAACATACCGGTGCTTTCTGATGCCGAATTTAATGTGTTTCTTTCCTACAGCGACAAAAAATCAAAAATCGACGTACACGGCTCCGTTGACGACGTTAAATACCATATTCTAAACCTGCTCGAGGGTGGAGAAAAAGCGTTTTCAAGAAGAGACGAATTATACAACCTTGACAAAAGAGCCAAATGAATTATTTACATAGGTACAAAAAAGCACTGGATAATTCAGATTTTACGGAGATTCAAAACATTATTTCCGAACTTAATAGCCTTGATCAAAAATCTAGAAATGAAAATTTTCAGTTATATCAGCAAATCGGTGAAGACCTTTTTTCACGAGACATAGAAATCAGTAATTATAATTTGAAAGATTTTCAAAGGAATGATCTAAAACCTCCTGAAAGGAAAAATATCAAGGTTATTGAGGACAATTTTCAAGAGAAACTGTTAGACTTCCTTAACAAAACTGAAAAAAGTTGCAAATCGCTAAAAGCACACTTCATTTTTCAACTTGACAACAACTCTACCGAACAAACAGAACTACTAATTCTTACTGATAATACATCCAAGCACAATCCGCTTATCGTGCGTATCACAGAAGCCTTTACACCTGGTACGATTAAAAAACATACGATAGAAGAGTTTATAAATGAATGTAAGAAAAAACCAAATATTCAAAATAAAAAATTTGTTTGCCTTGTCGCTTTCGCGACCAATTTAGTGGCTGATGAAACCAGCCATACGCAACTACGAGAGCTTTTTGAACTGTTTAAAACATCCAACCTTATAACATTAAAGAAGACAAGCGAAATATCGACTGGTGATTACAAACTAGAGCAGATTACCGAAGATACTTTTAAATATATACAAAGTATTTGCGGAAAATCATTTAACAATCGTGACATAACATTTCAGGAAGAAATAATTATAAAAAAGTGCTTCCAAAATAGTATAGCGTCAATCATTGACTACAAAATGCTAAAAGCCGGCTTTAGTGGTTCGAAAGTAATTGAGGTACAGCCCCTGAAATCTCATACCAGCCAAACCGGTAGGTTTGTTATTAAGTTTGGCAAAATAGATAAGGAGAGGAAAATACATAGAGAAAAAGAGGCCTTTGACAATCACATTGATGACCTTAACATTCCTGGCTACAAAGGCAGTTTAGTTGATAACGACTTATATGCCGCAATCAAATACAATTATGCGTCAAGCGATACCAAGACAGACTCTCACCCCTTTGCAAAACTATTGCAGGACCACGTGTTAGGCAAACCAGACTTATTCGCATTCAAGGATATTTTTGACCAGTTATTTAACTGTGATCCATTCAAATTCTGGAATACGCCAGCTGTTTCCCCATCTAAAGCAATTGATCTTTACAAGGACTATTTTCACGAAGAAAAGCTAGTAAATTATATAAGCTTGATTGAGGGAATTCCTGATTCAGATGTACGATCAAGAAGCTTCTGGAAGAAAATTGAAGTGATAAAGGAGATAGAATTTGAAGCACTAATTAAAGTCTGTCATGGAGATCTTCACTCAGAAAACTTTTTCAAAGATGGTAGCGGTGTATATCTTATCGACTTTGGGTATACTCAGGAAAGACATGCCGTTATCGATCACAGTACGCTGGAAGCGTCTATTAAGTTCAAACATATTCCTACATATATACCCGTTGAAGAAATCTTAGAACGTGAAATATCTATGCTAAATATCGAAACGTTTTCAAGCGGTTATGCGATATCCAGTTCAAGAGAGGTTCTCAAATCATTATTGGGGATGTGCCTCAGTATCCGGCAGAATGCACTTCAGTTTCTCAATAATAAAGCCAATCCTCTGGAATATTACATTTCGTTATTTTTTATTACACTTCGCCAAATTCAATACCCTGACCTAAATCAGCGTTATGCCCTCAAGTCAGCAGAATGCCTAGCCGATGCAATTCTCGATTTAGTAGCGGCTAACAAAAAGAACGCGTAAGATTACATCTTTTGCTTTGTCACCGTAATAAATCAGAGGGAATTACCCCCGTTTTTGAAACAAACATATTTTGACCTGTAACCCTTATTAGACAAAGGTTACAGCCATTTTTAAGCCGATTTTAGTCCGGACAACAATGTTTAATAATAAAAAGAACAATCTAAAAAAATGCAACCTCATCAATATATAGATATTATAGACAGGAATGCCGACTATGACTTAATTAATAAGGAAACATGGAGAGCGGAAATAGGACTAAGAGCCATTGCAATTATGTATGACGAGCATTCTGATGACAAAAATTCATACGACAATATTTTGATTTTAAAAGATAACATCAAATACAGGTTATTTTCTGCTACTCATCAGTATTTACTATTCCTAAAAGAAACAAGAAGTTCAGAAATTTATTTGCAGAAACTTTATAAAGAGAATCCAAATTATTTAACTGCATTTCCGATGGGCAACCCATATTTCGACAAAGTAGAATTAGAGCTATCGTCCATTTTTGACAATATTGTTTTTCAAATTTCTTCTCTGTTTGACTACTTAAGCCATATCATTTGCTATATTAATTTTTGCAACAAATCAAACACTCTATATTGGACAAAACTTTCTAAAGCATCAAGAGGTCAAGGGAATGACTTTAGAAACCCTGAAATTAAAAAGATAATTGACACAGTAGACAGAAGGTTTGTTGGCAAACTCTATGACTATCGATCGAGGCTATTGCACCATAAAAGAGACCAACATCATTTTGCTGGAACTACGACATTAGTAGATTTTAAATTTCGACTGAAATTTATTCCTTCAGATTTAGCATTAAAGCACTTCAGCCTAATCAAGGCTGATATTGCCTCCGATAAAAAGCCAACGCTCACATACATTGCTTCATGGCTGATAAAAAGGACTCTAATAGAAATTGAATCAATACTTGATATTTTGGCTGTAGAAATAAAAAAGAATTCTAATTTTCATAAGAACATGCACTATCCCAAAAAGGGAGATAATGCTCTATTAATTGTTTCATATAAACCGGAAACAAAATATTTAGAGCCTGTTTCTAATGGACTTTGGAATCAATATAAGACTGGCAAACTTAAGTGAATTGGGAATTAACAGATTAACTACTGCCCAATATAAATTTTCCTTGAAGATTACTTATCTTTGCTTTAGTATATCAGTTCTTAAAATTAGATGTACTTGCAAGCGTAACTCGTGGAGTCCCCAATTTTGCAGCTTTCAACTCATTGACACATAACGATTACCGGGAGTGGTTCAACCCCCTCTCTCTCCGCAGATAATCGTTAAGTACGATAATAATGAGTCAAGAAAGCCTGCAAAATCAAGTGTTTGCGGGCTTTTTGCTTTTTTAGCATACCTGCCTTTACGGTTACAATCTATTCCGTTATTCGCGGAGTATTACTCAGAAATACCGAAACTCCACGAGCTCGTATTTTTCAAACTAACCACTATCGCACCAGCACAACCGTTCCCTTTTTAGTCACCACATCCTGTCCGGCCAACTGGTACCTGCACAGCCACACAAACGTTGCCTGTTGCTGAGGTTTTCCTGAAAGCGTGCCGTCCCATCCGGTAAAGGGATCTTTGCTGTAAAACACCTGCTGTCCCCATACATTAAAAACACTTAGTTCATATTGTACCAGGCGCCCTTTCAACACAGGCCTGAACATATCATTGCGTCCATCCTGATTGGGTGTAAAGGCATTTGGAAATTCTACCAGGGGATTACAGTCAGCAATTACTACTTGTACACTATCCTTTACCAAACAGCCATTGTTATCCCTGGCAACGAGCGTATACCGGCCGCTTTGTGTAACTGTCCATTGTTTACCGGTTCCATTCATGGGGCCCCACCAACGCAACTCAGAAAGGGTTGCGCTTGCGTGAGCTGATAAAATTGCTGCGCAGTTTTGCGCTTTTTGCTCAATTCGAACATCGGCAGGCATCGTTACTTCCAACCTGACCGTGTCCGTTACACGGCAACCTGACGCAGTACCGGCACTGACTATATAAAAAGTGTCACTAAGTGGAGCCACCGTTACGGCATTCCCGGCACGTGCCATTATGTAGTAGTCAGGGGTCCAGCGATAATCAATAAATCCTGAAAGAGCCACCAGGGTGACGGAATCGCCTTGGCAGATTTGCTCAACAGGATTCTGTATCAACGCCGTATTCACGTACTTTATCTCTACTGAATCTGTAAAGGTATGACCACAATATCCCGTATAACGCACTTTGTACCGGCCCGGCTTTCGGGCTACAAACACAGAATCTGTTGAACCATCCTGCCACAGGTAGCTTTTGAACCAGTTGCCGGGGGAAAGTCTGATACTATCGCCTTCACATAACATGGTATCAGGCTGAAATGGTTTGTAAAAAGGCACCAGCAAAACAGATAACGTATCAGACACACCCTGACAATCATCTGTCGTTACTATCAGTTCGGTTGTCTGCCTGCCGGCAGCAGTAATATTCCAGGTAATTAAAATGGTAGAATCAGACAAAATGTTGAAATCCCTGCAATGAGCGCTGTCAAACTGCCAACGTACCGGCAGCGAGCAGGATGCATTACGTCGCACTGTGTAGAGCGTTGGCTGACCGAATATGCATACCGTGTCGCTTCCCCTTATTGCTAATTCATTGCAGACAGATTGCACGGCACATTTGCTTTCAGAGTCTATAGTTACATCTGTCGAAGTAAACGCCGGAATTTGGCTACCCGCCAGCACATCAAGGGTATTGAAATGGGCGGGCATACTATAGGTATCAAAGCCTTGAGGTAATCCGTACCTTGTTTCTTTACCAAGACAGACCGTATCAGATGTGTGCGGGGAAAGCGCTAACAATTCCACGGCAGGTATACCGTTGTGAAGATAATTGCTGGTATAGCGAATCTTATTGTCAGACATTCCTATCCGCACGCCGCCGTCAGCAGTATGAATACCTGTTCCCGGGCCGACACCTTCCAGTTTTCGTTGGGTAAGAATATCTCCATCCCTATTGAAGCGGCTCAGATAGGTTTGCGTGCCTATAGCGTTGCTTCTTTGTGCCAATAACAAGCTTCCATCCACAGCAACAGAAAAATCACCGGAGTTTCTCGCAAACACTCCTGCAATGGAAGGAAGCATCCAGGATTGAACTAACCGGAAGTTGTCGTCAAAATGCAAAACACTCAATGCCCGGTTGGTGACCGCATCTTCTGCTAACAGGCCGGCGATAGAATATCCATTACTTGTCTTAAATGATTTGAAAAGATGTGGACTAAAAGTATAGCCAATGGCCGAGGAACTGAACGGGGCAAAACAAAAAGCCTCTCCGTTATCCGGCAGGGCATTAGTGGTATCAAGTCGCATCCAATAAATCCTCCTGGGATCAGTTTGAATGTTCTGGCTGTTATCTGCATAACCCCATATCACAAGGTCTTTGCCAGTGACATGGACGCCTATGAAAGTATTCAACTGAACGTAGGTATCGTAAAACAATTTGCCAAATTGCATATTTCCCGCAGCATCCGTTTTAAAAAGTAATGCAAATTGTGCATCCGTCTGCCAGGGAATACTGCCGGTTACTGTACCTGTTACATAGATTGACCCGCCGCCACCCTCTGATAAACCAGTCAATGTTATTCTATCCCATGGGCCGGCGCTATTGTTGAACAGGTAATACTTTTGCCACACGATATTGCCGGACGTATCATACCTGAATAAACAAAAGGAGAAATCAGACGTTTCTGATGACGCGGTCTTAATCCCTGCTATGATATAGCCGTTTTCGGATGCGATGGCATTATTGAGAAGAAGCGATTCCCCGGGCTGAGGACTACTTATTCGCTTTGCCCAGCGAATACTTGCGTCAGCATCCAATTTTATGATCAACCCATCGGTCTGAACCAACCCTTCCTTCCTGGATTGGCCCACCCACAACTGTCCACCATCATCGGTACTAAGCTGATGCAGCATCTGCACCGTGTCACCGGATATATAAAAAACTTTCCTGGAACTTGTAGAAATACAAGATGAATGCTGGCATTGGGCTTTGTCCAACCCAACCAGGAGGATAAGCAAAATAACACTGAGTGGTTTCACAACTTATTAAAAGGTCAGGTTGTAAAGCTTACGGGCAACTGACCAACATGCATTAAAATACTATTATTATTTTTAATCTACAAGTTATTAATCAGAACGTTACCTGACTGGTTTCGGCTGACCAAGGCGCAGCGGGGCTACAACTGTGATTGTTGCGGTACCGTATTGTATAAGTACCTTCATAAATATAGACATTTATACTATTGTCAGCAGGTAAACTGGCGGGTGGTGAAACAGGTATAATTGTTTTCGCATCCCAATTATTCAGGAAAATGGTTTTTCCCACTGCACTTCCTGAAACAGCAATAAACTCAACTTCGTGCTGGTTAGGCAAAGTATAACCAGAAACCGCACTACAACCTCCAAATCCATTACAGCCGGCTATTGAACCATAAATACCAGACTGCGGCGGGTTTAAATGTGCCTGATCAATTCTTGCACATGGATCACTAAACGTAGTTCCAATAAACAAAGTGTAGCTACTCAAATACCCAATAGACTGTGGCCCTTGAGAGCAGGAAGTTGCCAACAATGAGCCGTTTTCCAAAGTTGTACCACTTTGAAAAGTACCTTGGTTAATGAAATCACTCTCGTACGTTACCCTGTAAATCGTGCTATTGGGGAAATTAGGGTCAACGCTGCCCGTGGCCGTTATAGATACGGGCGTAATGTTAACGTCAGAATAAACTATAGTGCCATTTCCGTCTTTGATCCTTATTCTGCCTTTACTACCCGTTTCTATAAGTGGCAATGGCGTTGTGATTAACCAGGAAGTAGTTACTTTATAGCCCGAACCACACAGAAAGTAAAGCGAACATGATTCCATGACAGATTCGTCAAAGCCATAAATAGGATCCCCGAACTCATCCTCACAACTGCTCAATGATTTAGAACTTGTAAGTGGCTTAAGGTTGTCGATATTAATTTTTATGCCATTTTGATCAACTGCGTAAGATTCAGTTTTAATATTTCTGGCCATAACAATAAAACGGCCTTCTTTTTCAACTTTTTTTCGAAGTAGTTCAATAGACCTGTCATGCATATTTTGGTCAATTGCAGAACCTTCCTGCTCTGCAGCCTTTTTACATGCTGAAATTGCTGCGAAAACCAAGCAGACAATTACCACGAGTTTACTGATTTCTTTTTTCATTGGATGTAAGTTTATGATCGATTTCGTATAATAAATAACTCTTATGGATAAGCTATAACTGTATGCAATTTAGAAAAAGCATTGCAAATAAAATAATAATTAATCACTGTTGTCCGGCTAAAATCAGACCCAAAGCACTCGAGCACATTTATAAAATAAGGATAAGAATTGAAATTTTTCAAAACCGTTTCTACCTGTAACACTCATATTTAATTGCGTACTTGCAGGGTAAGCCACCGACCAACCCATCTTTGCAATAGCAAACACACCGGATAAATTCGCGGGAAATGCTTTTCATGCGAAAGTCTATTCAACAAAAAATGTTCAAGGCTGTCCAGCGCTGGCAGCAGAGTGGTTTAATGAAAAAAGCCTGGTGTGAGAAAAACAATATTGCTTATGCCACTTTCCATTATTGCATTAAGCAGTACTGTGATCAGGTTTCGGCTTCAGAGGAAGGGGCTTCAAATGGTTTTATACAATTGGTCGTGGATGATGCTACGCAGGCCGCCTGCTGGTGTGAAAAGCAAATGCCGAATGGTAAAAAACTTGTTTTTCATCAGCCTGTAAATGCTGATCTATTGCGTATTCTTGCTGCCTGACCATGCTACACCTTTCTACTTTCTGCAACTATTACCTGTACGTGCGGCATACCGATATGCGCAAAGGCTTCGACAGTTTACGCGGTATAGTCGACAGCCAGATGGCCCTGAACGCCTTAAACGGATCGGTGTTTATATTTCTGAACCGTCGTCATGCGCATATCAAGCTATTACTTTGGGAGGGCGACGGTTTTGCCATTTACTACAAGCGACTGGAGAAGGGTACTTATGAACTACTTTCTGCAAATGGTCACGCTTCAACCGTTACGATAGATGCCCGCCGGTTGCAGTTCATTTTGCAGGGAGTGTCCTTGCAAAAAATCCGGTTCCGGACCCGTTTGCAAAAAACGGCCTGAGTTATCCACATGGTGTTTTTTGATTTTCAATTTTCCGGGTCGAGTTATGCTCATTTTTTCCATAGGGTGCTCGCTCGTTGCAATGCCGTTTTATTTTTGAGTTGTCATGCAAACAGCGGAGCAGCCAAATATTGATTATAAGCAATTGTATGAACGGCAGATCGCTGTTATTGAAAAACAGGTGCAGCAAATAGCGGCCCCCTGTGATCAGATTGCGGCCCTTTCTGCTGAAGTGGCGAAGCTTCGCAAAATGATCTTCGGTGTCAGGGTGGAGCGTTTTATTCCATCACCGGATGCCACCCGGGCACAGTAACAGCTGGCTCTTGACCTAAGGATGGAGAAAGAATACCCTCCCATCGTTGTTAAAAAAGCCCTTTCATTGTTTTCAATTCTGTCTTGACACCTGCATATCTCATTATAATAAAGTAATGATAATTGATCTGGCGGAGAATAAGATTTCCTGTCCAAATTATCCTTGAAAATTTCTTTTGGTGGGGATCCCCTTAGCACCAGCTGTTTTCCACGCATCAACCAAACGAGCAATACAAAATCCAACAAAGACGTATGCCAATTACCCACGTGAGTTCTGATTGTGGCGGTGTCTTAACGGATAATCCAATAAGTGCTAAGAAAAACCCAACAAGGATGGTTAGTAATTTGATAGATCTTTCGGTAATGACTTCCGATTCCGAAATGATTTCTTCAAATCTCGCTTTAGCTTGGTCAAACATGAACTTATAAGCTTCATGGCTAATTTTGTCCCAGTTATTGATTTTTGGCTCCCGAATAAAGTAGTGGTTTTGAAAATTGTTAGGACAAGGATTGCCTTGAATATGCGAATATTGCAATTTTATAAGAGGAAAATCAATTTTGTTTGAACAAAGGATGTAACAGAATTTTCAATTTTATACTCATATTGCCCAAAGCAATAGACCACAATGGAAATACTCAATAACCGAGAAATCGCAATCCTAATATGGATAGCCGTTACTATAGTTTTTTTACTTGCTAAGAAATCAGGACGTAATTCTCTACGGGGTATTCTCGAGGCTATCTTTCATTATAGGATGATAGTTGTCTATTTATTGATGATTCCTTATATTGTCGGCACTATTTATCTGCTTTCCAGGATTGACTTTTGGGACATTAGCCAACTAAAAAATTCGATTACATGGTTTTTGACAGTCGGATTTGTATCATTACTTAAGATTAACAAAGAAGACAAAGGCAATTTTTTCAGGAATACAGTTGGTGATGTTTTCCGATTTACCACTGTTTCGGAGTTCATTGTTCATTTTTATACATTTGATCTTGTAGTTGAAATCTTACTAATCCCACTTGTGATATTGATATTTGGGATGAAAATTGTTGCAGAAAAAAAGAATGAATACTCTCGAATAGCAGAACTTATAAATAAGCTCTTAATTCTTACGGGAATATTCCTCATGATTTATGCCCTTTATAAAATGGTCAGCAATTTTACATTATTTGCAACTGTCGGTACTTTGACGGATTTTCTATGTCCACCCGTCCTATCATTTCTTTATTTGCCCTTCATTTATCCTTTGGCCGTTTATGTTACTTATACAGATGAATTTGTTGGATTAAACAAGCGAATAAGAAATCCAAGCTTGCTTAGGTATGCGAAGTGGAAAGCGTTTGTTTGCTTTAACATCAACAGGTCAGATTTTAGGAGATGGCGCAGCTTGCTACATCTGCAGAGAATTGAAACAAAAAAGGAAGTAGATTTTACAATAAATCAAATCAAGCTGTTAATAGAAGTTGAAAAGAATCCGCCTATAGTCTCTGCTGATCAGGGCTGGTCACCATATGCGGCAAAAGATTTTCTAAAAGAGGTTGGATTAAAAACTAATTATTATCAACCTGTTTACGGTGGCGAATGGTCTGCCAGTTCTGAATATCTGATGCTTGATGACGAATTATTTTCAAACAAAATTTCCTATTATGTTGTTGGCACAAGCGACGTCGCTACACAACTTGAAATAGTTCTGGATGTGATGTCGCCCGACAGATCAGCGGAAGCACATGTAAAAATGCTAGAGATCGCTAATGTGCTTAGCTTAAAGGTCCTGGGCTACCCCCCTCCCGTTCGATTAGGGCAAGCAATAGTGGGCGGTCGTGATAGCCAGGTCGAAACGGTAAATAAAAGCATACGCATTTTGAAAGAAACATGGCCAAACCATAAAGACAAAGGATATAGCTTGAAATTGATAATAGAGGCTTGCCCGGCTTACGCATCAAACCTTAATAATTACAAATGATTTTGGACACTTTTTCCTATCAGAAAATGGCAAGCAAGAAAAGACATCACTATATCCCCAGATTTTATTTAAAAAGATTTTCGGTAAATAATGAAGGGAAATTTATTGGTCTTTATAATCATGAGAGCGATGTTTTTGTCCAAGAGGCACCTTTGAGGCATCAGGCATATCAAAACTTTCTGTATGGAGAAGACGATGATATTGAAAATGCTTTGGCTGAAATGGAAAGTAACGTTGCTAAGATGTTTTATTATTGGACAGAAGAAAAATTACTTTATCCACCTAGTCCAGAAACTAATGGATTTAACCTATTAAAGCGATTTGTCTTATACCAAGCATTTAGAACTCCTAAATCTGGAAACGACTTAATGCAGTTGCTCAATGATGGTCTGAATACTGTACTTAAGGAGTTTAAACCTGATTTATTAAAGCAGATGGAGGCAGGAACTCTAGCGCATAAAAATCCAGTCTTGTTTAGCCTCTTTAATTCACTAAAGCACGAAAATTTGCTGAATTATCTAGACTGCAAATTCATTGTGAACCTATCTGAACTACCACTGATAACATCAGATGCTCCCGTCATTTTTTACAACCAATTAATGGAGGCTGCAGGAAACTATACTGCTGCGACAAGTTTAGTGGCTAAGGGACTCCAGATATTTTATCCAATCCACCCGAGATTAATTGTCTGCTTTTATGATTCCAAAGTTTATGATTTAGGCAATGGGTGTATTAATTGTTGCTCTACCGAGTCAATAGATGAAATTCACCAACTAAATGCCCTGCAATTTATTAATAGCAAAAATCAAATCTTCTTTGATGATATAATATCAGAAACGTATATCAAGAAATTATGCAAGCAATATGATGAATATCGAAAAGAACCCAGGAATGTTAATGCATTTGTTGACTCAGGGCCAAGAAAGTTCCTTTTTACAGGCACTAAAGACCCCAATATAAATCTGAACTTACATTTCTTCAAAATGTTGGTAAATCCGAAAGATTATGAAAATATGATATGTCCGTTGCGGCATCCTTCCTTTAGGAGACCTCCGATTAAGAAAATATCCTTTGATGATTAACAAAAAACGTGCACTCATCTATTATTTATCCATGATAAATTCCCCCGTTTGATTTTTTGCCATGAGGACTGACACTTTTGAAATGATTATGTTCTTATCTTTACATTTGTTTACCAGTTCTTATAATTACGGTTGCTTTTATACGTAATTCGTAGAGTCGCCAATTTTGCAGGTTAGAACTAATTGATATATAACGGTTACCGCCAGTAGTTCAACTCCCTCTCTCTCCGCAGATAATCGTTAAGTACGATAA
>Ga0065721_10050920_pt1 | contig 17088 bp, 12 predicted proteins | sample Mesricmetagenome_FD_59108 | JGI IMG/M metagenome (GOLD analysis project Ga0065721, IMG submission 59108) | Mesophilic microbial community from rice straw/compost enrichment Sample: eDNA_1 v2 (version 2) | ecosystem: Engineered > Solid waste > Grass > Composting > Bioreactor | place: USA: Davis... | reverse complement strand
CCTATGCTGGGGCTGTGCCAGCGTATTGGGGTATCCCCGGAGGATACCCGAAACCCCCATGGCGATAGCGTGGGGGCAAGCAAGTAGGGCTATGCCCAACTTCCGCTTGCTCCATTCCCATCGGGGAATGGCAATTTGGTGGAGCGTGCGAACAGCACGGTTTGGCGCTGCGGCCAAACAGGGTAATATCCGATGTTTCCATCGGGCGGCACCCGCTCCGTTGGGACAAAGTTGGGGGATAAAATAGGGATATGGATGACCAACCGGGGCGGCTTGGTCATGTTCGGGGATTGAACGGGTAGACGGTTAGGCTTGGTCTGCGGGGACGATGCGGAACAACTTCCTGCCATCCGGCACCTGCGAACCCTTTATCGGGGCTTCGCCCTTGCCCACGAAATAGTTGCGAGCGGTATCCAATGGGATTTCCTTGCCGCCGTGGTTGAAGTATTTCGCCACCAGTTTGTAATACGGGCTGTGGTGGTCGCTTTTGAGCAGCGACCTCCCATTGGGCAGTTCCACTTCGCGCAGTTGCTGGATGAGGTCGATGAACGTGGGCAGGTAGCCGTCCTCAACATACACTTTCTGTGCAACCCCATATTTCGTATGCGCTTTCAACTGTTCTTCCAAATCTTGGATATGGGCTTCGAGTTCGGCTATCTTTCCGTCTTTTTCTTTCAGCAGCACATCGTTTGGCCTAATGTTCCACTTATCGCGCGTGCCGAGGTATTGCTGGAATTCGGTAAGTTTCCCGATGTTTGACTGATGCCGGGGATGCTCGGATGAGAACGGGTCTTTCCGCTCGAAATGTTCAATCCGTTTCTGCACGATGTACCACACATGGGAAAGGAAATCTTTTTCGGAACCCTGCCCTGTGGACAGGAAATGATTCAGGTGGTGCGTGTAATAGTCCTCAAACCCGGTTTTGTCAATTCCGTAGATTTTGAGCAGGAAATGGTTGTTACCATACCCTCTTTTCAAACCAAGTACGTTGCCAACATCAAACGGATGTGGGGAAAAATCAAAACGTTTTCTGCTTTTGAAGTAATTTAATCCCATTGTGATAATCTTTAAATCTGTAGTCACAAAATCCTGTCCAACGGACTTTTGATTGAATTCAGTTGCGCATTGCCGACCTTTGCATAAAGCATCGTGGTCTTGATGTCATTGTGACCAAGTAGCTGCTGTATGAATGACATGTCCGTGCCGTATTCCAGTAAATGTGTGGCGTAGCTATGCCGCAAACCGTGTATCCCTATCGGCTTGTTTACCTTTGCGGCTTTCATCGCATTCTTGAACACAGCTTGGACACTGCGGACGGAATACCGCCCACCGTACTGACCTTCAAAAAGATAAGTCTTGGGGCGATACGCTTTATAATATTCCCGCAGCAAATCCAGCACCGCGGACGGTAGCGGTACATACCGGTCTTTCTTTCCTTTGCCCGCTTCGATGAGTACCTGCATTCGTCCACTGTCGATGTCACTCACTTTCAGATTGACAACCTCACTTACTCGCAGTCCCATTCCGTAGCACAGTTGCAACATCAGCAAATGCTTCTGGTTTCGTACCGTGTCGAATATCCGTTTTACTTCCTTTTGGCTCAACACCTTTGGCAAGGTGGACGGCTTCTTCGGCCGTGGGATTTCGGCAAAGAAATCCGGTTTATCGAGCACCTGTTCAAAATAGAATTTGATGGCGTTGAGCCTGCTGTGCAGCTGGCTTTCCGAAATCTTCAATGTATTGATGCAATAAAGGATGTAAGCACGGAGACGGTCGTAGCCCAGCGAATCAACGGGCACGTCTTTCACCACATACAGTAACTGTGCAAATTCGACCATGTATGTCTTTATGGTGGACGGGCTGTAGGCTTTCATCTGCAACACTTCTTTCATGCGTTGCAACTCCCGTGCATTCACAGGTGATAATTTGGACAATACCCCTTTGCCAACCGGTGGGATTTCCATCCCAAACAGTGTGCGGAAATGGGTGTTGTCCGGCACATACCAGCACTTCTCAGACCTGCTCCACCTACCTTTCAGCGATTTGACCAAATCAATCTTTGCTCGGTCGTATTTGAAATCCATCCAAATGACTGCGGCATCCTTATGTCTACCTTCCCGAAAATCAAAACCAGAAAAATCAACAACTTCCATACTGCGTATTTTGTATTATCTACCAAAGCAAATCTAAGAAAGTTATGCAAAATGCGCAATAGATAGAATCTGATAAGGTTAAAGCAAGACACTTAAAAACAACCATTTACAAGAACAAATAGAAAAGAATTTGACATCTTTGTATGCAGAAGATTATTGCGTATATTTGGGAGTTGGGGCACATGCAAAAAAAGACAACGGACACATTGACAATGACGAGTAACGACAGACATATCGTAGCACAGACTGACTTTCATATCGGACTAACTCGATTTGACCGACTGTGCAACCGGACAAAAAAACTGACGACTGACAAAGAAGAAAAAAGAAAAAGCCCCCGCTTCGCATTTTTGAAAATTTCTGCCTACGCACATTGCACACATTTGCAAAGCCGCTCAAGCCAACCCACAACCCAAGCTTTGCAAAAGAGTGCAATTTTGCCTGCGCTCGATTAACAAAATCCCAAAATAATTCATAGATTTGACCATTATGGACAAGTGCTTTAATTACAAGCTATGTTAGGTCAAAAGCTCAGGGAGTTAAGGGAGAAAAAAGGTATGCTCCTACGAGAAGTTGCAGCACATCTTGAAATCGACACTGCTATGATAAGTAAGATTGAAAGAGAAGAAAAAAGTTGCAAAAGAGAGCATATTTTAAAACTGGCAAAAGTGCTTGAGTCGAGTGAACAGGAACTGACTGTACTATGGCTCTCGGATAGCATATACCCTATTGTGAAAGATGAAACCTATGGGATAAAAGCACTTGACCAAGTAAAAAAAAGATTGAAAAAACTTGAATAGAACAGACTTACATACGGATACTACATTTTTTACCAATGAACCTGGTTCAACATTGTTGGACAGATTCATGAGGACACTCAAAGACACCCAATACTTTGATGTATTAGTTGGCTATTTCCGTTCATCTGGCTTTTATCAAATGTATGAAGCTATTGAGCAGGTGGATAAAACAAGAATTCTGGTAGGTCTTGGAGTTGACGAAGAATCATATAAAACCATCAATGAATACCAAAACCAAACGGTAGTGGATTTTGATTCTCATGCAAACTCCAAGAAAGAGTATCAGAAAAACCTAATCAGGGAAATTGAAAAATCGAAAGAAGTTGATCAGCGACTTGAAATAGGGATCAGAAAATTTATCGAATTTCTTCAGACTGACTGTCAGAATAAAGATGCTGACATCAAACAAAGAGGGAACGGGAAAAAGCTTGAGATAAAAGCCTATCCCTCTAAAAACATTCACGCCAAAGTCTACATCAGCCGGTACCATGAAGATGATAAGGAATATGGTTCTGTAATCACCGGTTCAAGTAATTTTTCGCTTTCTGGTTTAGTTGCAAATAGAGAATTCAATGTGCAGCTTAAAGACCGGAGAGATGTCGATTATGCGCTGGATCAGTTTGAGAATCTCTGGAAAGATGCTGTTGATATATCAGAAGAGTTTGTTGATGCTGTCAAGAACAAAACATGGTTAAATGATTCAATCCTACCGTATGAACTGTACTTGAAGCTCATCTATGAGTACATGCAAGAGGATATCAACCTTGAGGAAAATTTTGAATCTTTCCTACCTGAGGGGTTTCTAAAACTTGATTACCAAGAACAAGCGGTGAGGCAGGCCATGAAAAAGCTTGAGGAATACAATGGAGTGTTCCTTGCTGATGTGGTCGGACTTGGCAAAACATTCATTGCGGCTCAACTGCTTCAGCAACTGAGAGGTAAAATATTGGTTATTTGTCCCCCCGTTCTGAAAGAATACTGGGAACAAAGCTTAATGGATTTTAGAGTACCTGCTAAAGTTGAATCGCTTGGAAAGCTCGAACACATTATTCGAAAAGGAATTGATCGCTGGGATTATATTGTAGTGGATGAAGCACACCGGTTTAGAAATGAAGCCACACAATCGTATGCTGACTTGCTGGACATCTGCCGGGGCAAGAAGGTCATTTTGGTTACTGCCACTCCCCTAAACAACACCATTGACGACATTTTCGCTCAGCTCAAACTGTTTCAGGCTCCCAAAAACTCCAACATACCCGGAATAATTAACCTTGAGAAGTTTTTTAATGGACTTCGGAAAAAACTGAAAAAGTTCGAAAAGCATGATCCGGAATACCAGGAAATGATCCGGGAAGTTTCTAAAGAGATTCGTGAGAAGGTTTTGAAACATGTCATGGTTCGGAGAACCCGAAATGATGTTGTCAACTTTTTCAAAAAAGACATTCAACAGCAAGGTCTGGCGTTTCCTGAAATGGGTGATCCCCAGAAAATCATCTATGAATATGAAGGAGAGTTAGAACGTATCTTCAAAAGTACCATTCAGTCATTGGCTGAGTTCCGCTACGCACGATACATTCCATTGCTTTATTACACGGGCAATAAAGGCTTGACTGAATTTGAAAAGCAGCAACAACGAAATGTTGGAGGCTTTATGAAGGGCATTTTGGTAAAACGCCTGGAAAGCTCGTTTTATGCCTTCAAACAAAGTGTACAGCGTTTCATCAAATCTTATGAGCGCTTCATCAATATGTACAATGATGGCACTGTTTATATCAGCAAAAAAGTAAATGTGTATGATCTGCTGGATAATGATGACTTTGATAAGCTGGAAAAAGCCGTTGAAGAGGAAAAGGCACAGAAGTACGAATCAAAGGATTTCAGAAAGGACTTCTTAACTGATTTGCAGCATGACTTAGAAGTCTTGAAGCAGGTTTGGGCACTATGGAAAAATGTGGATGAAGACCCCAAGCTTTCGACATTCATCCAAGAACTCAAGAAACACGAGAGGTTAAAGAAAAAGCAATTGGTGGTTTTTACAGAATCCAAAGAAACGGGTGATTACCTGTATGAGCACTTGATTGATGAGTTTCCCGGACAAGTTATGTTTTATTCCAGTGAGGGAGGAAGGCATACCGACAAGCAGCTTACTTCCAAGCACACTATTGCCAGGGATATCATCCTTGACAATTTTGACCCGAACTCAAAAACCCCTTCAAAAGATCTCCGCATACTCATTGCCACGGATATTTTGGCAGAAGGGATCAACCTGCATCGCTCCAATATTTTAATCAATTATGATTTGCCCTGGAACCCCACCCGTGTTTTGCAAAGGGCTGGTCGTGTAAATCGCCTGGGCACAAAGCACTCCAATGTTTACATTTTCAACTTCTTCCCCACTACCCATTCAGATGAACATCTTGGATTAGAGCTGAACATCACCAACAAAATACAGATGTTCCATGATATTTTGGGTGAAGATGCCAAGTATCTATCTGATGGCGAAGAAGTAAGTAGTCAGCAATTGTTTGACACCCTGAACAACAAAAAAGCATACACCGGTGAAGATGAGGAAGGAGATTCGGAGTTGAAGTATTTGGAAATGATGCGGAACCTCAGGGATAAAGATCCTGACCTTTTTGAGAAGATAAAAAAATTGCCCAAAAAGGCACGCTCCGGGAGAAAAACGACCACAGTTGAAAAGGATAAGTTGGTTACCTTCTTCCGTTTAGGAAAACTCAAGAAATTTTATTCCAACCAAGGCGGTGAATCAGAAGAGATCACCTTTTTTGATGCGGTGAATATGCTGGAATGCAAGCCGGAAACCAAACGCGCTTCCATTCCATCGGAGAAGTACTTCCACATGTTGGACACGAACAAAGCCCGGTTTGAACTGGACACTACGCAAGGCGAAGAAGACAAGGTTAAGGGCGGAGCTTCCAATGTGAAGTACATTGAAAAACGCATGAAGGATGTAGCCTTTCGAAGATACAAGGGCTTTACAGATTCGGATGAGGAATTCATTTTGGGCGTAAAACAAATGATCCAACAAGGATTAATGGCCAAAAAGACAGCTCAGAAGATTAAAAAGGAATTAGAGAAAGAGGATGATCCGCTGGAAATGCTCCACATCCTTCAAAGGCATATTCGTTCAGTGGCTGTGGATGAGATTCAAAATGGAAAATCACCCATTGCCAGAGAAGTTATTTTATCAGGATACTTACTAAAGTAATATGGAAAAAAAGCAGGCACAGGAATATATCAAACAAGTACTCAACTCCCGTTTCGATCAGGAGCAATTTGAATTGTTTGTCAGAAACCTGCTCAACGAGTTTGAACCGCGTGACAATAGTTACAGCGGCAATCTGATTCCTGAAGCATTTCGCGACCATATCGCCCATTACAAGCGTATAGGGAAATACACCGATCCCGAAGGTGAACCAATGGACATTCTGATTGTCCAAACCCGATCGGTAAATAAACTCGAACGCACCCGAACTGCCCTTAGAAACTTTGTCGTTCGTCACCTGAAAAACTTTGATAAGTACTATGCTCTTGTTGCCTTCTACTCCAAGGAAGATGATGGTACAGAATGGCGCTTATCATTGGTAAAAATTGACATTGAACAGGAGCGCACCGAAACGGGAAAGATCAAAGCGAAAGAGGAAATTGTCCCCGCCAAACGCTTCTCCTTCCTGGTGGGTGAAAACGAAAACGCTCATACTGCTCAAAAACAGTTGCTGCCACTTTTGGTCAATGACCATAGCAATCCGCTCATCATTAAAGAAAAAGACGGGGATGGCAGCGTGGAAGGTGCTTTTAGCATTGAGAAGGTCACCGATGAGTTTTACGAGCAATACAAGGAACTCTACCTCAAGCTTACCGAAAACGAAGTACTGACCGAAACACTGGAAAAAGAAGGCCTCGACCCGGTGCGTTTTGTCAAAAAGCTCTTAGGCCAGATCGTCTTCCTTTACTTTCTGCAAAAGAAAGGCTGGCTGGGTGTTCCTAAAGATCAAAAGATGGGCGAAGGCCCTAAAAACTTCTTGCGGAAGAAATTTGACGAGATCAATGAAGCTGGGAGCGACTACTTCAATGATTTCCTCCGCTATCTTTTTTATGACGCCCTTGCCAAAGAACACAACGATGAAGGCATTAAATATTATAATAAAAGACTTGGCTGTAAAATCCCTTTTCTGAACGGTGGTTTGTTTGAAGCGGATTATGAAAACTGGGATACCCTAGACCTGAACATTGATAATCTCCTTTTTAGCAACCGCAACGAAAAGACCAAAGCCGGAGACAAAGGCACCGGCATACTGGATGTATTCGACCGCTACAACTTTACCATACGGGAGGATGAACCTTTAGAAAAAGAAGTAGCGGTTGACCCGGAAATGCTGGGGAAGGTATTTGAAAACTTACTGGATGTTACCGACCGCAAAAGTAAAGGCGCCTTTTACACGCCCCGTGAAATTGTGCACTACATGTGCCAGGAGAGCCTGATTCACTACTTAGACAATACGGTAAACCATTACACAGAGAGCTATCAATCCATTGATTCTGATCAAGCCAGCTTGTTTGGTGGTAGCAGCGACAAGAAGGGAAACTTCAAAATTGAGGTAGAAAATAAAGGCGATATCCGGGTACCAAAGGAGGATATAGAACAGTTTATCCGGCACGGGCACCTGGTGCTGGAGCATGAAACCACAGTGACCGGAAAAGGAAAGGAAACGGATAGCTACAAGTACAAATTACCGGAAAACATTCGCAACAATGCGGAAGCCCTGGATAAAGCATTGGCCGACATCAAAATCTGTGACCCGGCCATTGGATCAGGCGCCTTCCCAGTAGGCCTGCTCCACGAAATCGTAACCGCCCGGCAAGTACTTGGCACCTATTTAAATCAAAGCGCATCAAATAATCAAAAAAATCACAGTTCAGACGCCTATTCCCTTAAACGCCACGCCATCCAGGAAAGCATTTACGGAGTGGACATAGACCCCAGTGCCATTGACATTGCCCGCCTGCGCTTGTGGCTATCTATGATTGTGGATGAAGAAGACTACGAAACTATTGACGCTCTGCCTAATTTGGATTATAAGATTGTTTGCGGGGACTCCTTGATTGGATATCCTAAAAATTGGAAGAGTTCTGCAACTGAAAAGATAGAAAGACTGAAGTCGAATTTCTTCAAAGAAACAAACATTGAAAAAAAGGAAATTCTAAAAAAGGAAATAGATTACGAGATTTCATCCAGGTATGCTTCCTCGGAGAAAACTTTCGGAATTAAAATATCATTCGATTTTAGGACACATTTTTCTGAGGTTTGGCACCTGAAAAATGGATTTGATATAGTAATTGCAAATCCTCCATATGTTAGTGCTTGGGAAATGACAAAAAGTCTGCCTGATTATCGCGACAAAATCAGGAAGTCCTTATTTGAGTATAAAAAGGAATTGTCTGGGCACTGGGATTTATTTATTGCCTTCGTCCTTTTATCTGACAAATTGTTAAATCATTCTGGTTCATTCATATACATTCTTCCTAATCCCATATTGCGCGAAAAATATGCAGCAAGAATTAGAAAATACCTACTCACAAAAAAAGATTTAAAGTCTATTTTACATTTTGATGAGAGTAACGTCTTTAATAAAGTATCCAGAAAGGCAGTTGTTATACATTGTGGGCATGTTCCCACTAAATATCAAGAAATAAAATTATTTAGAAATTCAACATGGGGCACAGATAATAGAAACATCATTTTTGATAAGACAATAAAAAAGGAAAATCTGATTGCCAATGATGGTTTTAAGTTCACTATTGATCATGATCAATTCACTGTCGAATTTTTAAATAGGATTGAAAGTCGTTCAATTAAAGCAGGAAGTTTACTATATGTGAACTATGGGGCTCAAGTTTCCAGTAAAATACCGGGTGAATTTAGAAAAAAGGATGTAGTGTCCAAAGAACCTACAGGTAACGCAAAGAAGTTTGTGGAAGGCAAAGATGTCAGTCGTTGGAAATTAAAGAATAGAGAGTTATGGTTGGATTATCGTAAAGATGCGATGTATGGGGCTAGAACCGAGGCTCTATTTGAAAATCAAAAAATCATTTTTCGAAAAGTATCGGATAAAAACCATCGTATAGCTGCTTGTATAGACAAAAACCAGTTTTACTCAGATGACGGTACCGTTTTAGCAGTACTTTATAAGGATGAACCTCAGTTAAAACAGTCATTTGATAATATCAAAATAGAAAATGAAACATTTCCAATTGAGTATGTACTTGCAATGCTCCTGAATTCAATAACAGATTATTACTTCCGAACAAAGTTTGCAACTGAAAGCTTGCAAGGTGCCACTTCTCATACTTATCCTAAGACTATCCGACAACTTCCTATTTATAATCAAAAGCCAAATGTCCCTGTAATTTCGTCAATATCTAGTTATATACTTGAACTTTCCAATAATGAAACAGAATTAAACATTCATAGGGCATTCTTCATTGAATTGCTTGATGCAGTTGTATTCGATTGCTATTTCAAAGAAGAACTCCAATCAGCCAACAAACAAATCCTTCCCCACTTAGGCGACCTCAAGCCCATCACCGATGAGATGAGTGAGGAAGAGAAGCTGGCCATCATCCAAAGCGAGTTTGAGCGCCTCTACGATCCCAACCACCCGGTGCGCAACAACCTGGAAACACTGGATAGTGTGGAGGAGGTGAGGATCATAAAAGAAGCATTAAAGTAAACGTCTATGTCATTTAATCCGAAATCAGAATACACAATTGTCAGTGAAATTATCGGAATAAAGGATTTTCACGATTATAAAGAAGACTATGTAACTCGCCCACCATATCAACGAAAGGTTGTTTGGAACAGAGCAAAGAAGCAATCTCTGATGGATAGCCTGTTTAGACGTTATTACATCCCTAAGCTGGTTATTCGGGAGGTTCGCTTATCCGATGACAGAACAGTAAACGAAATCATTGATGGTCAGCAGCGGATCACCACCGTACAGGAATTTTTTGATAACGACTATCCCCTCCCAAAGTCTTTGGAAGATGTGGCTTCTGAATTACCTGGCAAGTATTACAAAGATCTGGACACAGACATCAGGAAATTCATTGACAAGTCTTTAAAGTATCAGGCAGACGTAATCAAGAACATTGAAAAGCCGGATGATGTCCGGCATCAGATCATTGCTACTGAAATATTCTGGCGTTTGCAACAAGGTGAAACGCTAAATTATATGGAAGTGGCCCATGCTCAGCTTTCAAGTCTTACCCGGAACTTCATTGTCAAGTATTCAGATGACCTGACATTTGATTATAACAAGTATGAACCTGTTGATGATAATCCGGACAAGCTACCCTTTTTCAGTTTGCTGAACGTTGACAATAACCGAATGAAGCACTTGCAATTCATGGCTCGCTTTGTCATGATTGAATTGGGAGACGGATACGCTGACCTAAGCGATAAGAAAATTGAAGCCTTCATCAATAATGCAAAAGAGGAAGATGGAATAGGCGACTACAGTTATGAAAATGAACATGCGGCTAAAGAGGTTCTGAAAACCTTACGCACCTTCTATGACATTTTCAAAGATGATCCAATTCTGGATGAGCACAATGGCATCAAAGAATTATCAGTGGAGTATTTCATCATTTCCACATATCTGCTCATAAGACATTTACACAAGCACTACGTGATTGATGAGCAGTTGAAAGTAACCATCAGAGAGTTCATTTATTACTTCCATGAACGATGGAAGACATACGATGAATCAACGGATACTGATATGCTCTCTTTCAGCAATCACCGGCAGCAGGGAGAAAGTGACCTTGAGATCAGAGACCGCATCATGCGCCAAATTTTCTTTGAGTACCTGAAAGAGAATGGTATTGAGATCAAGGAGAAAGATGAAAACAGAGCATTTTCAGAACTCGAAAGAATTATCATTTACAGACGTGATAAAGGTTTTTGTCAGCAATGCCTGAGAGATGGAAAGCCGGAAAATGAAGCTAAAGTGAGTTGGTCTAAGTATCAGGCGGATCATGTTCTTCCGCATTCAAAAGGCGGTAAGACAATTATTGAAAATGGCGAATTGCTATGTGCGTATCACAATCAATCAAAGGGGGCAAAAATCTTATAAACTCTTATGAAGCCACTCAAGCCCAAAATATTTGTCAGTTCTACTGTAAAGGACTTGCCCAACGAAAGAGAGGTGGCCAAGCGGGCTATTGAGAAAATTCCAGCAATTCCAGTTATGTCAGAATACACGATGAATGCAGTGGACAAACCTTCGGTTCAGGCATGTGTGGATGAAGTGAAGAAGGCTGACTTTTATATTTTGATTCTTGGAGCCAGATATGGATGGGAGTTGGAAAATGGTATTTCTATAACAGAACTTGAATACGATACTGCCTTTAAAGAAGGTAAACCCATTTTTGTTTTCAATACAGAATATGAAAAAGAAGAAAAGCAACAGCAGTTTGCCAATAAAACAGGTGGTCAACGATTCTGGAAAACAGTTTCCAATGCATATCAACTGGAAGACGAAATTGGAAAGAGCTACAAGCAATATGTAGAAGAACAGTACTACGAAAAGCAAAATACGACAGAACTGCTATATAGCAATCTGGTTCAAGTTGAGTTCCCGGAAACCCTTTATCAAGCGGATTTAAACATTGACCGTACAGCAGTAATTGAATCTTCCTGGGAGACTGAGTTCAAGCTTAAAAAAAATGCACCACAGGCAAGGGTTGTGACATCTTTTATGTTTCAGCAGGGGCTTCAACCTATTAGTGATTGGGCTTTACATGAAAATAAGCTCTTAACTTTTCAAGACTTAAATGACCCGAATAATCCTCTTCATTCTGTAATTGATGAGGGTACTATTACCCCGTTATCATGTGAAGAGTTTTATGAAGTAAATGATGATTACCTACGTGTATTTAAGTTTGTCTTGCGTAAATGCCTTGAACGTAAGCTGCACCATATGGGCATCAAACCCAAAGGGAAAGGACTATACGCTTTCGCACCGGATAAAGAGCATTTTGAAAAGCGTACTGTAAAGTGGCACAGTAAAAAAGATGCTACCCGAACGGTTTTCGAACTGAAGAAGCAAAAGAAAAACCCTGAAAAAATTGCATACGGAAAACACTTTGCACTTAAAGCTGACTTTCATTTGATAAACAATGGCTGGTATGCCTCGCTAAGACCGGAATGGTTCATTTCTTATGATGGTTACCGGGAATCTTTTTACGGATGGCAGCAATTGAGCTATCTAAAGAGAAATGAAAGAAATGCCCAGGTGTTTAATCATTTTAAATTTTTAGTGCACCAAATGTCATCCAATTTGCAGACTGATTTATTTTCAGACAATTACAGGTATGATCTGCTCAAATTTAAGAAAGTAGAAAAAGTAGAATCATATCCTAAAATAGATGAAAATTCCTGGTACGGAAATGAAAATGCAGGAATCCAAAAACTGATGGAAAGTTCAGAATCAGAAAAAATAGATTTATTCAATGTTTGACTTCCATCACATAGAGGAACCGCTCTTGGAGTTTGGCATTGATGACCATTATTGCCCCAGACAGGGCATCAATAATTATGATGTTTACGATACCCGGTTTGAAGCTCGGAAGAGGGAACTGTTAATTGGAATAGTAGGCATTAGTGAAGACATTGAAAAACTTGACAATTGGATAGAAAGGTGTAAAGGGCCAATTCCGGGAAAAGCAAACTCAAAGCAGCCACAACTTTTTACCCATTTCTGTGGCTTCAATGAAAACACAGGGTTCAGATCCAGAATTATCACATCATCTGAGATTACCCGAAAGATTAACAATTCGGATATTAAAGAAGTGTTGGAGGTTAAGGACTGGAATGCAAGAGTTTCCAGTGCAGTTGAGCTATTTTACAACCACATCAAATTCATTGCGCAGAATAAACTTGTGGATGTAGTAGTCTGTGTAGTTCCTAAGGAATTCGAAAAATCTATCGTTAAAGATGAGACACCCAGCGACATTGAAGAAACTGCCGAAGATTCTAAAAAGCCTGAATTAGAAATTAATTTCAGGCGGGCATTGAAAGCAAAATCAATGCACCTTGGTAAGCCGATTCAGCTTATTAGGGAGTATTCTCTAAAAGATTCAACTAAAACTCAGGATCCCGCAACAAAGGCTTGGAATTTTTGTACTGCCTTATACTACAAGGCAATGCAAACTGTGCCGTGGAAGTTGAAACGAGATTCAAACCTGGGTTCTGTTTGCCATGTAGGAATTAGTTTTTATAGAAGTAGAGATAAAAAGTCAGTTCAAACCAGTCTCGCCCAAATTTTTAACGAGCACGGAAATGGCGTTATTCTTAGAGGAACACCTGTAGATATTGATAAAAGTGATCGTCAACCTCACTTAACAGAAGAGCAAGCCTTTCAATTGCTTTCGGAAGCTCTTAAGGAATACAAGTTCGCTTTGAAAAACCTTCCTGGAAGGTTGGTTTTACACAAAACTTCTAATTTCAGTGAAAATGAATTAGCTGGTTTTTCTGCTGCCGTAAAGCAGTCAGGAATACATTCGCATGATTTTGTTACTGTCCAAGATACTGAAATAAGGTTTTTCAGGGACGGCCTATACCCACCACTAAGAGGTTCCATGATTTCCCTGGATGATAAACGCCATATTTTATATACCAGAGGTTCTGTTGAGTATTATCGTACCTATCCCGGGTTATATATTCCTGCTCCCCTCGAAATCCGTATCGTGGAAAGTGATGTCTCTCCTAAAATCCTTTGTGAAGAGATATTAGCGCTTTCAAAAATGAATTGGAATAACACTCAGTTTGACGGGAAGTACCCCATCACTATTGGTTGTGCCCGGAAAGTAGGAGAGATAATGAAATACCTTGAACCATCTGAAAAACCACAAATTCGATATGCATTCTACATGTAAGATATCACAATGAAGATTAAGACCATTGAAATAAAGAATTACAAGGCCTTTTACGGAAAGCACACCATCAAAATAGGTGGCAAAAATGTTTTCATCTATGGTGAGAATGGCAGCGGTAAAAGCTCGCTTTACTTTGCGCTAAAAGATTTCTTTCAGTCCTCTATTGAAACGATTGATATGGCTGAGGTAGACAACATATTCCTAAAAGCCTCAGACAAAGGAAAAAACTACATCAAGGTTAAATTTCTGCCTAATAAGGACGGTCAAAGAAGAGTGGCAGAATATGAACTCACTTCCACAGGTAAAACCACCAATGATGCCGGGGACACATCAATTAGAGATGCAAACAAACTTAAGAGCTTCCTGACCTACAAGCATCTGTTGGACATACACCACATTAAAAAAGATGGAGAAATTGATCTTTTCAACTTGTTAGTCAAAGGCGTTCTAAAGCATTTCAAATACACACTGACTGGAGGTAAAGAGCTTGGAGAACTTTGGGATGTAGTGGAAACTCTAATTGCCAAAGAAACAGGTACAAGTTACCGCTCTGATCAGAAAAAGAAAGATGTAAATACTGCTTTGAAGATATTCAATGACGCTTTTAAGCAATTATTCGAAAAACCAACAACTGGTAAGCCCAACCCTGAATACATCTTAGGTCATGCATCGCCCATTCTTGAACAGTTTGAGCATGGACTTGAAATTGATCTGAGATATACCCAAGCAACAACCGATGACTATAAAACTATAAAGCAGAATCATGTTCGAGTAGATCTAAAATTTTGTGGACAAGCAATACCTAAAGCCCATTTGTTTTTGAATGAAGCACGATTATCCGCTATCGCCATTTCTATATACCTAGGAATGATCAAAAGGCATCCGCAATTGAGGCCACATAAAATCCTATTTCTTGACGACATCTTTATCGGTCTTGACATTTCAAACAGACTCCCGCTACTCAAAATACTTGAAACCCATTTCCCGGAATATCAAGTGTTCATCACTACCTACGACAAGCCTTGGTATGAATATGTGAGAGGCTTTCTGAGTGACAAATGGAAAACCATCGAGTTCTATGCACAAGAAGTGAAAGGTGGTTTTGAAGTTCCGAAGGTTGAAGATGGAACTGACATGATTGTAAAAGCACGTCAACATTATAACAACTCAGACTATAAAGCCAGTGCGGTTTATGCAAGATCAGCATTTGAAAAAGTAATTATGGACTACTGTGAGCGAAAGAGAAAACCAATCGCATTCAAAGCAAAACGAAAGGACTATTCATCACAAGATTTCTGGAATAAGGTTAAAGGAGATGTACAGCCTGCAACCAAAACAAGTATAGAAGGGTATCGCTTTCTGATTTATAATAAATTGAGTCATTACGACCCGGAAGTAAATCCGTTGAAAACGGAATTGAGAGATGCTATAACGGCAGTTGAAAACTTGAGAACGGAATTAAATGGAACTTAGAAAATGCCAACGCAGCAGTCACACACATTGGCTGGCCGCTCAACGCCACCCGCAAGCCAAAGCCAGCCAAAGAGTGTGCCTGCCCAGCCCGGAAAAGAAATTTTCAAAAATGCCCCACGCGCGACTGAAAAGAAGGACAATGACATGCAAAGACAAATATGGACTTCTTAACCGGTTGACACTGTGAACAGAAATAAAAGAAGAATGAAAAGCACGATGCCCCAACATTGTATAAGCGTAATGCGGGCTGAACGGCTAAAAATGAGCATTCTTGCTCCTAAGAAACATTGCGGTAGGCGGACAGATAATCGCTATGAAACCCGCACTACGCTTATACTTGACCGTTATGGGCAATTTTAAAAACGACATATGGAAACATTTGGAGACAAACTAATTCAGATAATAAACTCAAGCAGAAATCAACTTTTTCTACAAGGAGAGATGGCTCAATTGACTTATATTTCATTTGAACAAATGACTACTTGGGTGGACAACCAAAAGGAAGATACAATTCCTATATCCTATCCAATTGGTTACAATCCTGACAAGACAACAATGATGAGCCAACCTCACAATTATTCAAAAGACGAATTAAAAGAAAGGTATGCATTTTTAGGGCTTAACAAACTTCCAATTGACGCTATTTATCAACTAGTTACTATTACAGAAACGATGTTAAATGACTTTGAAGAAAGTAAACGAACCCGGTACTGGGGATAAATCGCTAAGGAGCAAGGCAGAAACGGGATTAGTGACTTGCCTATTATTGATAGCATATTTCGGTATAGTAGTCGCTGGCTATATCGTTGTTGAAGGTTTGCAGTCCATCGATAAAGACTCTTCGAACTTATATAATAGGTCTGTATGGGGAGACATTTTAATATGGACAGCACTCTATATTTTCATCTTCGTTACTATTTTAAGGCTTAATTCAAAAAAAAGCGAATTGATTGTAAAAGCATACAATAGAGCCATATCGAGAGTTGCTTCGGATTTGGTTAGCCATAGGTCAAATGAACATTTGACTGGCGAGGAAAGAGATAAGTTGTTGGATGATTTTTTCAATAGACACCTTTTAGATGAAACCCAAGTGTATAGCAATCTAAGAGAATTAGATGACACCAATTTCATTAGAAAGAATTTAGAAAGCACCACAAAGCCTAAACATTTTGACAAAATATCTTCGTCAGATATATGAAAAAAAATCCGTCATTTCATTCTGTCTATTTGAGTGAAAGTGACTATTTTTGTTTAAATAGCAATTGCAGCTAAAAGGTATGTCAAACCAGTGAGCGATTCGGTGAGTTGGAAAAAGGGATGCTTGTAAAGCATTGATAAAAAGATTGATACCCGATAGGTTTCATTCCCTTCGGGAACACTAAAGGCACCTTAACGAGGTGCCTTTGTGTTTTTAAGGGAGGAGAACCGAAGGGGTGCCGGGCAGCGGGGCACAGCAAATCCCTTCGGGAACACTAAAAGGCACCTTAACGAGGTGCTAACCTAAAGCGTCATTTCCCAACCTTTTTCATACTCCCGCCGCCAAAGGTTTGCGGCAGCCTCATTGCCGACAATATGTATCCGCCCTACGAAGTACATGTTTGATTACGGAGTAATATTCTTATAGTTCTGTGGGAAGAGGTTTTTCAAGTTTTTGTGGTTTATTGTCATAATATTCTGCAGCGTATATTTCAACCACTGAAAGG
>Ga0065721_10006674_pt1 | contig 17088 bp, 16 predicted proteins | sample Mesricmetagenome_FD_59108 | JGI IMG/M metagenome (GOLD analysis project Ga0065721, IMG submission 59108) | Mesophilic microbial community from rice straw/compost enrichment Sample: eDNA_1 v2 (version 2) | ecosystem: Engineered > Solid waste > Grass > Composting > Bioreactor | place: USA: Davis... | reverse complement strand
GGGGGCGGAGCGGCGGCGGCGAAACGGGCCGGCGCGCCGAGCAGCAGCGAGACGGCGATCGACGCGAGCAGCAGGCGGAGGTGGGCAAAGCGATGACGACGGACATGCACGATGACAGGCTCGATTCAGGCAACGCAGACACGAAGCGCGCCGGCAAGGCCGGCGCGACGCGACCGTGCGGCCCCTTTGGCAACGGGCCCGGCACGATCTCCGGCGGCATTGGAGCGAAACCGGATTTCAATCGGCTTTCAAGATCTTGACGATTAGCTTGCAGCGCGCGATTCCGCGGGAATGTCCTGACGTCCAGCGTGTGGGCGATGTCTCCATGTTTTATGATCGATACTTTTGCGCGAGGCCGCCGCGGTGGCGCCCGCCCCCTCCACTCGATCGACGATGCCCGATATTCCGCTGCTCCCCGCGCTGTTGACCTTCCTTCTCGGCGGTGCGCTCGGCGCAGTCGGCGGCCTCTTCGGCATCGGCGGCGGGCTGATCGCGATCCCCGCGCTCGGGCTGCTCTACGGCATGGACCAGCAACTGGCGCAGGGCACCGCGCTGGTGATGATTGCGCCCAATGTGCTGATCGGCTTCTGGCAGTACCGCCGCCGCGCGGACATCGCGCTGCGCACCGCGCTGGTGCTGGGCCTGTCCGCGGTGCTGGCGACCTATGTGGGCGCGCGGCTGGCGACGGCGATGGATGCGGTGCTGCTGCGGCGGATCTTCGCGCTGTTCATGATCGGCATGGCCGTGTATTTCCTGTGGCGGCTGTTGCCTGGCCGCGCGGTCACGGTGCAGAAGGACCGGCTGTCGTCGCGCTGGATTCCGGCGGTCGGCGTGGTCGGGGGCGCGTTGTCGGGATTCTTTGGCGTAGGGGGCGGCGTGGTGGCCGCGCCGGCACTGGTCGGTCTGTTCGGCTTCCGCCAGGCGGCGGCGCAAGGGCTGGCACTGGCGCTGGTCACGCCGGGCGCGGTGGTCGCGCTGGCGACCTATGCACAGGCCCGCCACGTCGACTGGGCCAGCGGCATCCCGCTGTCGCTCGGCGGCATGCTGACGATCTCCTGGGGCGTGGCGCTGGCGCACCGCATGCCCGAACGCCATCTGCGGGCGTGGTTCTCGCTGTGCCTGATCGCGACCGCGGTGGTGATGCTGGTGCGGGGCTGAGGCGTTCCGTAATCACAATCACCAACGTTCGCTGCTCAATATCACGCTGAGCCACCATTCGAGGCCGCCCGCAGTTAGCCGCTCGCCTCGGCCGACTTTAAATATTGTCCCTGTGCCCGGAGCGCTTGCAAGTGCGCGCACGTACCCCGTGAGTCCAGTCACGCGGACTGCGAACTGCGACTTGAAGACTGCGCGCCTTGGGACGGCGATGGCGGCAAAGTGCGTCGCTATCCCAGTGTTTAAGTAGCTTCGCGGAGCCATCGTTATCCTCAGTAGCGTGGAAGAGCCCATGTTGGTGGTGAGCCTATAAATTTCACCATCGCAGGCAAACTGGACGGCACCATCGGCGGCCTCGACTTCTACATCAAGGCACCCCGTTACTTATGGATCCTTTACCGTATCTGGACAGTGCTACGCACTGGGCATTTGCAAAGACCAACAGCCAGAAATGTTGGGCTTTGTACTCGGGGGACGCCTCTCTCGCCCGAACCCTATCGCCAGCTTGAAGTCGACCACGACACTCACGCTGTTGCGTTATAGATAAAGCGCACAAAGATGTTATATTGGCGATAGTTTCAACGCATTAATTCAAAGCGAACGTGAACATGATAACGTTGCCCACTCTGTTTGAGAACATACTTCGAAAATCACCAGAACTCAGTGCGGCTGTTCAAAAAAATTTGGTACTGTTCGAGCCTTGGCTGGAGCAAAGCGGAATGCCGTTCTTCCCTGGATTTACGGATCATAGCCCTCGCCACATTAACGATGTGCTTGAAACTGCGGCATCGTTGATCTCGGATATCAGCCGCGATCTTTTGAGCGCGGAAGACGTCACTGTTCTTTGCATGTCGATCTTGCTTCACGATTGCGGTATGCATTTGACACAAGATGGTTTCCGGGCTTTGATCTCAAGGAAAGAATCACCGATGATATCCGGATTAGAGGATCGTCCATGGCATCAACTTTGGAATGATTTTCTAGCTGAAGTAAGTCGATTTGGTCAGGATAGATTAGTTGCAATATTCGGCGACGCGGAACCATTTCGAGCTGAGCAACTGGATTTAGATAACTTATCTGAGCGTGATTGCTTACTAATCGGTGAGTTCGTTCGCCGTCATCACGCGAGACTCGCCCACGAAATCGCTTTGCGTGGCGTTCCGTGCCGTAGTGGTATGCCGCTTGAACTATTAGGTCTCGACGAAGAAATCAGAGACTTGGCTGGTCTAGTGGCGCGAAGTCATGGCCTTTCTATTCGCGACACGTTCTCATACATCGAAGCTCGATATGGGCTAGTAGCAGAGCATCGTCGAATAAAGACGCCCTTCTTGATGGCGGTTCTGCGTATCGCAGATTATGTTCAAGTTCAGAGCGAGCGAGCCTTAAAGAGTCTCTTGAGTGTAAAGGAGCTTAGGAGTCCGGTGTCCCGCCAGGAATGGCGAAATCATTTTGCAGTCCGCGATGTGTCTACTCGACATGATGATCCGGAAGCGCTGTACGTGCACGCCACTCCAACCGATGTGCGAACCTATTTGAAGCTAGTTGCACTATTCAAGGATATTCAACGGGAATTGGACCATAGCTGGGCAGCCATCGGAGAAGTATATGGGCGACGTGGAGAACTCGCGTCACTTGGACTAAGCCTACGACGAATTAGGTCTAATCTCGATAAGCAAAGTACTTTTGCGCGCACCGTCTCATATATTCCAATTAAAGCAGGCTTTGATGCGTCAGGCCCCGATCTACTTAACCTTTTAGTCGGCCCTCTATACGACTATTCATACGAAGTAGGAATTCGTGAGCTGGTGCAAAACGCTGTTGACGCATGCCGTGAATTGGCTGACCTTACGGACCGAGACGCAAAGGCACTGGACAAGAGCAGCAGCGAATGCGACGTCATCGTCGAGTGTAAAGAGTCCGATGACGGAACAGGCTGGATTACGGTATCCGATAAGGGCGTCGGCATGACGCTAGAAACCGTTACGAACTACTTTTTGATTGCCGGGGCCTCTTTCCGCAACAGCGACGTGTGGAAGCGGCAACATATTGATGAAAACGGACGTAGTCGCGTACTGCGCGGGGGGCGATTCGGCGTTGGAGCGCTCGCGGCATTCCTTCTTGGGGACGAAATTCAAGTACGCACACGCCACGTTGACAGAGATGAGGCTGACGGTCTCACGTTTACCGCACGTATAGACGACTCCATAGTCGAACTCCGCCGATGCTCCGCTCCCGTTGGAACAACAATAGCAGTACGAATAACTGATCCAAAGGTGCTTGATGGCCTTCGTCCTTTCATACCAAGAGAAACAACCCCTAATACCCAGGAAACACACGATACGATAATTTTGAAGCAGTGGAACGATGTTGACTGGTTTGCTCAATCTCGTCCGCGAGTGAAATACGTCTGGGACGGATTCAATGTATCAGAGCCGGAATACGATCGCCCAAAGGTTCAGATTCGAGCGGAATTTAGCCCTTCTTCTGACCATCTTGTACCGTTGCCGGGCGGATCGATGGGTGACTGGCATTCGCTCCCTGAACCAACTCCATATGAGGCGATATTCTGGCGATTCCATGTGGTTCGACACGAGCAGCCCGGGGGAGCATACGTTTACGAACAGCTTTCTCCGGCGGAGATCACGGTTAATGGCATTCGCGTGCAAAAAATTGGCCGATACGCGCACTCCGGGGCACTCATAAATATTCCCAGGAAATCGATGGAGTTCGGCCCCCATTTCAATCTGGCGCGTCCGTCTATTGCGATATTTGATCCCTCTGGATTGTGCCCCATAAATCTGCAGCGAAGCGCCGTTGCGTTTGACAAAATGGGCATCGACGAATGCCTGGCTACCGACATACTCACGCATCACTTGAAGGAGGTCGTCGGCGAGGCGCGCACTTGCTTGACGGTCTCTGATTTTCGACAACTCTGCAGGAGGCTGGCGAAGCAGGAAATGGTGGTATACCAAGGGCAAGTATCGCCGGTATGCGCGACGTCGACGGGAATAGCGCTGTCCGCACCTCACGCACTCTCGGAACTTAAAGTAGACGTCTTGTACTTCGTAAATACAAGTGCGAACGTCGAATCGGCTTCGCTAAAAGATGTTCTTGAGGGCGGCGAAGCTCTAATCTTCAGGGAAGGAAACAAAGGAATCGCAAACGACTTATCTTGGTTTCGCGGATTCTTTGCCTCGGATGCTATCCATACTTGGTACTCGTCGATGGCTGGATTCCCCTATGTTCGGCGCCATGCCGCGGTTTCCATAATGCCTAACAGAAAGTGGCAGTTGGCAAACGAGAAAGGCAAGGTGAATCGCCAGATTTTGCAAACATTACAGCATAGAAACCATAAGGAAGGATCCGACATCATTATGTCTGGCGACGCCAATACTGCAATGAAATTGGCGGCTCGCCTCGACAAGCTTCTGAATCTATTCGGCACGGAATCGGAAGTTGCCGCCTGGGCACTAGTAAAAGGCATTGAGCCTCCCGAGCAAAAGCCTCTTCTGTATAGCATTTGGGAGCAGACCGTAGGGGGCGCAGAGTGCGGCCCAAATTAAGGCGCGTGGGTTGCGTGAAATTCTGCGCGCTCGTCGGTATTGACGAATTGAATCCGCAGGCGCACACCACTAACTAGCGTCATGACCATGCACAAATTTTACCGCTCGATCTAGACGCCCAGTCTGCTATTAAATCAGATGCCAGCAAACGTCAGCTCACATAGAACGTTAAGCTGAAATTATTCGCTGGCATTGGCACTACGTTCGCCAATCGAAAGCCCACGGTGTTACCTAACGCGACTACCGCCTCGATATCGCGCACACCCCACGAGGCATCGCTGGCGCGCAGCTGCTCGTCGAAGATGGCGTTGCTCGGCGCGGTGTGCTGGCCGTCGCGACGATAGGGTCCATACAGGTAGAGCACGCCGCCGGCGGGCAACAGACGCGCCGCGCCCGCGAACAGCGCTTCCGCGGCCTGCCACGGCGCGATATGGATCATGTTGATGCAGACGACGGCATCGGCCTGCTCGATGCCCCAATCGGCCTGGCGCACGTCCAGTTCCAACGGGTCGCGCAAATTCGGCAAACCCGCCTCTACCTTCCACGCCGCAATCGAGCGCCGCGCCGATGGATCCGGATCGCTGGGCTGCCAGGCCCACGCCGGATTGGCGGCGGCGAAGTGCCTGGCATGCTGACCGGTGCCGCTGGCGATCTCGAGAATGGTGCCTGCCGCCGGCAATACGCGCCGCAACACCTCGAGAATCGGCTCGCGGTTGCGTTCGGCAGCAGGGGCAATGCCGCGGTGGTTGGGATGGGGGAGGTGCATATCGGCACTGGCTGGCGCGTTGGCGGAGTGCCAAAGCGTACCACCGGGCAGGATCCCGAAGCCTGTAACGAGGCTTGCCTGTATCTCAATTGAGATGCAAAATGCGAGACGTTTTCAAAGGAGAGCGACATGGCTACCCAAACGTCAATGCTTCATATCCGCGTAGACAACAAGCTCAAGGTGGAGGCTGCGGAAAAGCTCGCCAATATCGGCCTGACGGTGTCGGACGCCGTCCGTATTCTGCTGACGCGAATTGCTAAAGAAGGCGCATTGCCTGTTGGGCTGACCGCAGACCCTGACGCTTATGATGCCTGGTTTCGGGCAAAGGTCCATGAAGCCTTGGCCGACAAGCGGCCCACGGTTCCCCACCGTCAGGTCATGAACGAAGCACAGGCACTAATAGACAGGAAACGACGTGCCCGATCTTGAGTGGCGGGAGTCCGCAAAGGCAGATCTCTTGGAGATCCTCGATTACATCTCTGACGAGAATCCCGATGCGGCGCAACAGCTAAGAGACGATATCGAGAACAAGGCGGCACAGTTGCCGCACAATGCGAAGCTCTATCGTCCGGGCCGCGTACGCGGCACAAGAGAAATGGTTGTCCGTCCCAATTATGTGGTGGTGTATACGGAAGACGCCCGCGCCGTGACCATCCTGCGCGTCCTCCATGCCGCTCAACAATGGCCATGTACCGAAGCAGGCGCGCATAAGCTTCGTTGAATGTTGGCCCGGCAGCACCGCGCTTTCGCGATAGCTATTGTTCCTTGCCTACCTACACCCTTTCCACCCCCGTTCACGCCGAGCTCGATATCCGCAAGAGCCGCTTTCTCGCCGTCGCCATGCCGGTCGCCGACCGGGACGAGGCGATGCGCGTCGTGCAGTCGCTGCGCGCCGAGCATCCGACGGCGACGCATGTCTGCTGGGCGCTGTTGGCCGGCGGGCAGTCCGGCATGTCGGACGACGGCGAGCCGTCGGGCACCGCGGGGCGGCCGATTCTCGAGGTGCTGCGCCATCATGAACTCGATGGCGTGCTGGCCGCGGTGGTGCGCTACTACGGCGGCATCAAGCTTGGCGCCGGCGGGCTGGTGCGGGCCTATACCGATGCGATCGCCGCCGCGCTGAAGACCGCCGAACGGATCGAACGCATCGCCTACGCCAACGTGGCGGTCGAGGTCGACTATGCCGACGAGGCGCGGGTGCGGCGCTGGCTCGAACAGACCGGCCACACATTGGCCGACAGCGTCTATGGCTCGACGGTGAAGCTCATCGTCAGGCTGCCCGCCAGCGAAGTGGACACCGCGCGCGCGGCGCTGCGCGATGCCACCCATGGCCGCGCGCAGTTCCCGCGGGTGGACCCGGACAACGAGGGATGCCGATGAGCGAGGCGATGACCGAGCCCATGGGCGAGGTGAAAGGCGATCCGAGGGACGATGCGATGGGCGAACCAAGGAGCGGACCGGACACGGCATCGCCGCTGCGCGTGCGTATCGCCCCATCCGGGTTCGAGTTCACGGCGGAGCCGGGGCAATCCATTCTCGAGGCCGCGCTGCGCGCCGGCATTCGCCTGCCCAGCTCGTGCCGCAACGGCACGTGCCGCACCTGCCTGTCCCGGCTGGTATCCGGCAGCATCCGCTATCGGATTGAATGGCCGGGCCTGAGCGCCGACGAAAAGGAAGACGGCTATCTGCTGCCTTGCGTCGCCTGCCCCCAATCCGATCTGGAGATCGTCGCACCGGGCGCGCGGCGGCAGGACTAAGCCCGCGACGCTCAGGCGACCGCGCGCCTGCGCACCGGCGCCGGCGCAACCGCGGCAAAGAACGCCAGCGCGATCCGCAGCGCATCGGGCCCCGCCGGATCGGCATAGGCCTGGCTGGCCGCGCCGCCGCTCCACGCATGGCCCAGCCCTTCAACCCGTACCAGGCGGACATAGAGCCTGCCGTCGCGGCGCCAGTCATGCACCGCGACCGGACGGCGCTCACCCCGCCGCAGCACGCGCACCGATGGCTGGGCCGCCGCGGCCGGCAATGCGCCCGGGGTCGACAGCGACAGCCACAGCGTCGCGCTGGCGATGGCGTTGTCGTAGGCCACGACACGATCGGCATCGCCATGGATCAGCAGCAGCGGCGGCGGCATCCTGCCCTGCAATTGCAGCCGCAGCGCCTGCAATTGCGCGGCCGTATGTCCGTTCAGCGAGCCGCGCATGACGCGCCCGGCCTGCGTGGCGTTGCGTGCGAGATGCGGGGCCGCGCCCGAGTGCGAGCCGACGGCGACGAAGCGGTCCGGATAGCGCAGCGCCAGCATCAAGGCCATCGCGCCACCCGCCGACAGGCCGAGAAGATGCACGCGATCGGACTGCACCGGATGCGCGCGGCCGACATGGTCGATCATTCCCATCAGCAGGCTGGCCTCCGCCGCGGCCTGCGCCTCGCTGCGGAACCAGTTCCAGCATCGATGCGCATTGGCGCGCGAGGACTGCTCGGGCAGCAGCACGATGCAGCGGCGTGCGCGCGCCAGCGCCGCCACGCGCGTGCAGGCGGCAAAGCTGGCGGCATCCTGCCCGCAGCCATGCAGCAGCACCAGCAAGGGCGCGGGCCGCGATGCGCCGACCCCAGACGGGATGAACAATCGATAGCGGCGCTGCGCCAGCGGACCGAAGCCCCAGACGCCCTCCTGCCATCGCCCGCCGCCACGACTGGTCGGCGCCGCCACCGGCGAGGCGACACCGGACAGCACGCGCCGCGCTTCCCGGCCCTGCTGCGCCGCATGGCCGACCGATTGCGCCACGGTATGCGCGACGGTCTGCGCCACCGTCTTCGTGACGGACTTGGTCACCGTGCGCGCGACGGCGCGCTGCATCTGCTGCATCTGGCGGGCAGCGGTCTTGCCAAGCTTGGCCCAGGGATTGACGGTGCGGCGGCGGCGTGGGGTCGGCATCGGTCAGCCTTGCGCTTTACGCATTGCGGTCCGCGGGTCGGGACCGAGGCCATTATGCGGCAAGCCGGAGCGCGGCATGCCGATGCGGTGCAGACGCCGATACCGTTGCCCTTGCCCTTGCCCTTGCCCTTGCCCTTGCCCTTGCCCTTGCCCTTGCCCTTGCCCTTGCCCTTGCCCTTGCCCTTGCCGTTGCCGTTGCCCTTGCCGTTGCAGTTGCAGTTGCAGTTGCAGTTGCCGACGCCGATGCCGATGCCGCTGCCAGTACGGTGCCGTTGCCGGGCAAGCCGGCCCTCAATGCCAGCCGCGCCAGGCCAGGTCCGCTCCCAGCAATAGCAGCCCGATAAAGAACAGCCGCCGGAACAGCGCCGCGCTGATCCGGTTGCGCAGCCGCTGGCCCAGCCACATGCCGGCCAGCGCGGGCACCAGCGTCGCCAGCGAGGCGCCCAGCACCGGCGTCTGCGCCAGCACGCCATGCATCAACAGATTGATCGCCAGCGCCACCGTCGACACCGTGAACGACAGGCCGAGCGCCTGCACCAGTTCCTCGCGCGCCAGGCCCAGGCCCTGCAGATAGGGCACCGCCGGAATCACCAGCACGCCGGTCACCGCGGTGATCGCGCCGGTGGCCAGGCCGATCAGCGGCGCCAGCCAGCGCTCATGCGCCGCCGGCACGTTCAGGTGCCACGACGACAGCCCTACCGCCGCATAGGCGATCAGCGCGATGCCAAGCGCCGCGGTGGCCTGCTGCATGGCCGACGGCGGCGCCAGCGCACCGGCCACCAGCGTGCCGACGACGATGCCGAGCAGCATCGGCCAGAGCCGCATCACCAGTGCGCCGAAGCGCGGACCGGCGGCCAGCTGGACCACGTTGGTCACCATCGATGGCGCAACCAGCAGCGCGGCGGCCTGCATCGGCGGCATCACCAGCCCAAGCAGGCCGACGGCGACCGTCGGCAGGCCGAGTCCGACCACGCCCTTGACGAAGCCCGCCAGCAGAAAGGTCAGGCCGATGAACAGCGCCTGTGCGCCCAGCGTGTGAGCATCCATGCCGCGTTCCCTTACTGGTCGCCGGTACGGGCATCGTGCACGGCGCGGCTGTCGCCCGGCGCCTGCTCGCGCCGATGCATGCCGTAGTCGCGCAGCACCTGCGCGACGCGCAGCCGGTAGTCGGCAAACACGCCGCCGCGGCCCGCCGCCTGGGCGTGGCGGTGCTCGACCGTATTGCGCCAGGCCTGCACCGCGGCCTCGTCGCGGAAGAAGGACAGCGACAGCACCTTGCCTGGCGTGCTCAGGCTCTGGAAGCGTTCGACGGCGATAAAGCCGTCGATCGCTTCAAGCGTGGGGCGCAAATGCGCGGCGATATCGAGATAGGCGTCCTTCTGCCCGGGGGCGAATTCGACTTCAAAGATCACGGCAATCATCGGGGCGTCCTTGAATTGTGTTGGGTGGTCCTGTGCGGAGATCGGGATCCGAAAAGATGGGAATCAGAGGAAATGCGGGATCCGTGCGTTCAGCGATGGCCGGTAACGATACGCCTTTGCCAAGGCGGCCGGCTCGATGCCGCGCGCCAGCAGCGCGGCGACGGTGGCTTCGGCCAGCGTCGCCGCCAGCGCATCGCCGGGACATCGATGCGCGCCATGGCCGAAGGTCCAGGCCCGCTCGCCGGAATTCGGCGGCCCATACACCGAGGCACTCACCGAGGCACTCACCGGGGCACTTACCGGGGCACTTACCGGGGCATTCTCCGGGGCATTCGCCGGCACATTCGCCGAGACACTGGCTGGTCGGCCTTCCGATGCGGCGGCCGCGGCCAGCAGCACCAGGATCCCATCGCCGCGCCGCAGCGGCACGCCGCAGACGTACGCATCCTCGGCCATGAAGCGGCGCGTGTTGTGGATCGGCGGATCGGTTCGCAGCACGCCCGCCACCGTCGCCTGCAGATCGTCGGCCGCGGCCGCATCGCGTGCGAGCCGCAGCAGCGTATTGCCGATCAAGCCTGCGGTGGCCTCGCAGCTCTGCACCATCAACCCCAGCAGATTGGCGGCGATCGCGGCGTCGTCGACCCCGGCCGTGCGCGCCTGCTCGCGCAGCGCCTGCGTCCACGGCGTATCGGCACGCAGGGGCTGGGCCTGCAGCGCCGCGGCGGCCTCGATGCCGGCCGCGATCTCGGCCGGACCCGCCAACGGCGACATGGCGGCGGCAAAGCTGGCGATCTGCGTGGCGATCCGGCCGGCCGTGGCCTCGTCGTCGGTGGCCGTGAACCCGAGCAAACCCGCGATCGCGATCACCGGCAGCGCGCTGCTCCAGCGATTCGCGGTCGCGCCGTGATCGTGCGTCACCGCAAGGACACGCGCCCATGCCGAGGCGGCAGCACGCACGTCGTTCAGGTCCAGCGTCGCCAACTGCCGCTGCAGCACCGCCTTCAACGGCGCATGGCCCGGCCCGTCGTTCATGCGGATCAGCCGCGCGAACAAGGTCCCGGCGGGCGACTGCGCGAGCGGCGGCGGCACCGGCTGTCCCGGCGGCCGCACCCGGCACGCCGGATGCGACAGCACCGCGGCCACCTCGTCCGGTCCCGCGGCGACCCACAGCATCAGCATCGCGTCGCGGTGAAACGGCTGCGCGTGTGCGAGTTCGCGATAGTAGGGATAGGGGTCGGGATGCGTGGCGGCGGCCAGCGGATCGGGAGGCGGCTTGGTCGGGTACAGGGTCATGGGGATCACAAGGGGGTTCGCGGCGGCTTTACGGCGGCTTTACGGCGGCATTACCTCGGCATTGCCGCGGCATCGGGGCGGCGCTACGGCGGTATTGCCGCGACATTGCCGCGGCATGACCGCCGACAAGGCATGGTTGATATCGGCAAGTATCGGCCTATACTGCGATCGTTGTTTCACCGTGGAATGAACTATGGAATACGCTCCCAGCATCAGTCAGTTGGCTGGCCTGCTGGCCGACCCGGGCCGCGCCGCGATGCTGTGGGCGTTGATGGACGGCAGCGCGAGACCGGCCGGCGAGCTGGGGCTGATCGCGGGGCTGTCGGCCTCGTCGACCAGCGGCCATCTGGCCCGGCTCGCCGAGGGCGGCCTGCTGGCGGTCGAGACGCATGGCCGCAATCGCTACTACCGGCTGGCCGCGCCCGAGATCGGCGTGGCCATCGAGGCGCTGGCCGCTGCCTCGCTGGCAAGCCGCCCGCCCCGCCTGCGTGCGGTGCCGCCCTCGCGCACCGCCCCGGCGACGCTGCGCCACGCGCGGACCTGCTACGACCATCTGGCAGGCGAACTGGCGGTCGACCTGTTCGCGCGCATGACCGATTCGGGATGGATCCTCGTGCGGGACAGCGCGGTGGAATTGTCCGAGCACGGCGCGCACGGCATGGCACAGCTCGGCGTGGATCTGGACGGCGCACGCCGCAAGCGCAGGCAATTTGCCTGCACCTGTCCCGACTGGAGCGAGCGCAAGCCGCACCTGGGCGGCGCGCTGGGCGCGGCCTTGCTGGACGCGATGCTGCAACAGCGCTGGGTCGAGCGCACGCCATCGTCGCGCGCGCTGCGGGTGACGCCACGCGGGATGCGGGAAATCGGGCAACTGGCGAATCAGGTTGGCCGCTGGGTCGGCACGGCGGATCAACGCGGTGAACCGACGCAGTGGACCGGCACAGCGGACCGACACAGTGGACGGCGGTCCGGCACACCGGATGTTTTGCATGGGAAGCGGGAGGGCGAGCCGTGAATGGAGTCATCGACGACGAGTCGCGCCAGGCGGTCGAACGGCTGCTCGGCATGATCAATTTCGACGACGGCGCAATGGTCGAGAAGCAGCTGGCGCTGCTGGACGAGGCGCTGGAGGAAGCCGACGATACGGTGGAAGGCACCGAACTGCTGTCGGTGGTGCAGGACGTGGTGGACTGGGAAGCGGGCTTCCAGGTCGAACAGAATGACACCGCCACCTTTATCGACTGCATGAACCAGCTGGCGGCGCGCGTGGCGCTGGTGCTCGATTGGGGCGTCGACGACCCCGAGGACGAGGACTTCCTGGGCAGCACCAGCGTGCCCGAACTGATGGAGCAGGCGCACGAGCAACTGCGCGCGGCCGGCATCACGCTATGGCACTGGGAGATCGGCTCGGGCGTCTACGCGGGCTGGATCGCGCGCGCCGAGGACGATGACGAGATCCTGGCGATCGGCGAAACGCTCGGTGTCGAGCTGCGGACCGGCGACCAGCCGTTCTGAGCGCAGCGGCCGCGGCCGCGGCCGCATCAAGCCTTGATATCGGCCTTGGTGTCGGACCTGATATCGGCCTTGGGGTCGGCCTTGGGGTCGGCCTTGATATCGCCCTTGGTATCGCCCTTCGCCTCCGCCTTCCCCGCCCGCCGCACTCCTCGCGCCGGCGCCGCGGCCCCCACCGTGTGCTCCATCACATCGAGCAGCGCCCGCACCGCGGCAGGCATCAGCTTGCGCGCGGGCATCAGCACGTAGACCTTCAGCGGCGACGACGCATAGGCGGGCAGCACGCGCACCAGCTGGCCCTGGCGCACCTGCTCGTCGACGAACTTCGGCGACAGGCGCGCGACGCCCAACCCGTCGGTGGCGGCCTTCAGCCGGATCTCAGCGTTGTGCGTGCGAATGCGCGGGTCGACCGGCAGCACGGCCACCTCGGCGCCGTCCTGCACGAACTCCCAGTGCCGATCGTCGGCGTTGCCGATCACGGGCCAGCCGTTCAGATCGCTGGGCGAGCGCGGCAGCCCGCGCGCCTGGATCAGCGATGGCGCGGCATAGAAGGCGCGCTCGACCAGCACCACGCGCTTGCTGGCGAACGAGCTGTCGTGCAGCGTGGTGTTGGTCATCACGAAGGCCAGGTCGTAGCCGTGCTTGAGCAGGTCCGGCTGGTCCCAGGTGACGTCGATCTGCACCTTCAGGTTCGGATGCAGCGTCAGAAGACGCGACAGGCTCGGGGCCAGATGCTGCGAGCCGACCTCGTACGGGGTGGCGATCCGCAGCGTGCCGCTGACCTGTTCGCTGGCCGAGGCGGCCTCGGCGCTGATCTCGCGCAAAGCGGCGAAATGCGGCGCGACGCGTTCGTACAGCCGCTGGCCCTGCTCGGTCACGCGCACGCGGCGCGTGTTGCGCTCGAACAGCCGTCCGCCGAGCTGCGCTTCAAGCCGGGCGATCGCCGCGCTCGCGGACGACTTCGGCACCTCGGCCAGTTCGGCCCCATGCGTGAAGGTGCCTGCCTCGACCACGCGGCAGAAGATTTCCCAATCCTTCCATTCGATCGTCTTCATCGTCCCGTTCGCCGGCGCCTGAGATGCGGCGCGCGAGCGGGATTTTCCCACAGCGCGGGCGGCATCGCAGGTCCGGCGCTCTGCCGCGGCCGGACTAATGCTCGAACAGGATCACCGAGCGCGCCAGCTCGCCGCGCCGCAGCTCGTCGAAGGCCTCGTTGATGCGCTCGAGCGGCAGCCGCTGCGCGATCAGCGCATCGAGCTCCAGCCGGCCCGACAGATAGAAGTCCACCAGGCGAGGCATGTCGATCGGGAAGCGGTTCGAGCCCATCATCGAGCCCTGGATGCGCTTTTCGGCGAGGAAGTCGGTGCCCTTGAGTTCGACCTTGACGCCCGGCGGCAGCATGCCGATCACGGTGGCGGCCCCGCCCCGGCGCAGCATCGCAAAGGCCTGCTCGGCCGTGGCCTTCAGCCCGATCGCCTCGAAGGCGTGATGGACGCCGCCGCCGGTCAGCGTGCGCACCGCGTCGACGGGATCGGCCGCGCTGGCGTCGACCACATCGGTGGCGCCGAAGCGCCGCGCCAACTCCAGCTTGCCGGGCAGCCGGTCGATCGCGATGATGCGGCCCGCGCCCGCCAGCGCGGCGCCGTTGATGGTGGCAAGACCGATGCCGCCGCAGCCGATCACGGCGACGGTCTCGCCCGGCCGCACGCCGGCCGTATGCGTGACCGCGCCGAAGCCGGTCGTCACCGCGCAGCCGATCAGTGCGGCGCGATCCAGCGGCATGTCGCGCCGGATCGCCACCAGCGCATGCTCGTGGATCAGCATCTGTTCGGCGAAGGCCGACAGGTTCAGGAACTGGTTCATCGCCGCGCCGGCGGCGCGCAGCCGCGGCGGCTCGTCGTCACGGCGGCGCGTATCGGGCGCGACGCACAGCGACAGATGCCCGCTCAGGCAGTGTTCGCAGTGGCCGCAATAGGCCGACAGGCAGGTGATCACATGATCGCCGGGCTTGACCGTGCGCACTTCCGCGCCGACCTGCTCGACCACCCCGGCCGCTTCGTGGCCCAGCACCACCGGCATCGGAAACGGGTAGGCGCCGTCGAGAAAATGCAGGTCCGAATGGCAGACGCCGACCGCCGCGGTGCGCACCAGCACCTCGCGCGGGCCGGGCTTGTCGATGGCGAGGTCTTCGATGACCAGCGGGGTCCTGGGCTGATGCAGCACGGCAGCTTTCATGGTGTCTCCTTGTTCCGCTTGATGGGCTATCGGGAAATCCACTGCGATGTTGCGCCCGCCGGCGCATCGCCCGGGACGGGTCCGGGTCCCAGCGCTGGTTCCGCTCTGGCTCTGGCTCTGGCTCTGGCTCTGGCTCGGGCTCGGGCTCGGGCTCGGGCTCGGGCTCGGGCTCGGAGCGAAGCCTACTGCAGCATGCGCCAGTCGCCCTGCGCTTCCTGCGCCTGTCCGTCCGCCTGCAGCTTCAGCAGGTGCGCCAGCAGCGAGCGCTGCGCGACCGGCAGCATGCGCGGCGGCACGTCGTCGTAGACGCGCGGCAGCAGCGTTTCGATCGGCGCCGGCCCGAGCTCGCGCAACGCATTGACGACCTTGGCCTCGCGATGCTGCCGATGGCGCATCAGCAGGCGGATCGCGTCGCGCGGCCGCGGCATCAGGAAGCCATGGCCGGGCGCGAGCCATTCGAGATCCTCGTCCAGCAGCGCGGCGAGCGAGGCCAGATAGGCCCGCATGTCGCCATCGGGCGGGCCGATCACCACGGTCGAGCCCTGCATCACGTGGTCGCCGGTAAACAGCAGCTTCTCTTCCTCGAGCAGGAAGCACAGGTGATTGGACGCATGGCCCGGGGTATGCACCACGCGCAGCGTGATGGCGTCGCCCGGTACATCCGTGTCGCCGAGCACGATGCGCTCGCCGTGTTCGAGCACGCGGTCCGGCGCAAAGGTCGGGTCCTGCCGCTCGGGCCGGTTTGCGATGCGCCCCAGCACCTGGGCCCCGGTCGCTTCACGCAGCCGCACCGCGCCCGGGGAATGATCGATATGCGTATGCGTGGCGAGGATCCAGCGGATCGGACCGGGCGCGGCGGCCAGCACCGCGCGCTGATGCGCCTCGTCGTCGGGGCCCGGATCGATCACCGCCCATTCGTTGCGCTTGCCGCCGCCGACCAGGTAGGTGTTGGTACCTGGCCCGGTCATCGCGTTGCCGTTGTCGGCGGTCACGCGCCAGACGCGTTCCGACAGCCGCACCGGCACGCCAGGTTCGAGCGCATAGCGGCCGTGGCCGGCGCCGTCCGGATCGATGCGCGCGATCTCCGCGTAGGGCGGCTCGTCCGGCTGCACCGGGCGCACGCCCTTGGGGCCATTGGCCAGCCGCGGCATGATCAGCGCGATCTCGCGCAGGCCCTGCGCGTAGTCGAAGCAGGCCTGCGCCGTGGGGAAATGCGCGATCGACGCCAGCATGCGCCGCGTCACGTTGACCAGCGTCATGCCGCTGTCCGGCGCGATCGCCTCGGCCGGGCGCACCCAGCGATGATCGACCGCCTCGATGCCGTCGTGCATCGCGCTCTGGCCCGGCGGCAGCACCGCGACGAAGAAGCGCGTATCGAAACGCTTGGGCAGGCCCGGCGGCGTCAGCCAGTGGCTGATATAGGCCATCCTGTCCATCGCCAGCCGCAGATCGAAGCGGCGGCAGACCTCGGCGATGCCCGGGCCGCCATAGCGGACCGCCTCGCGCAGCCAGGCCAGCTGGGCGTCGTCGAAGCGTTCGAGCGCGACCATCTCGCCGTCGCGCTGGTAGGCGAACAGCAGACCGGCCTCCTCGCAGCATTCGCGCACCGCGCACAGGTAGAAGTCGAGCCCTCCGGCCGGCAGGCGCAGCCGCGCGCTGGCGGCGGCATCGTCGAGCCCTTCGCAGAGGCCGTGCAACTGGTTGTCCTGCGGATCCAGCGTGCCGCCGGGGAACACATAGGCGCCGCTGCTGCGGTCGTCCTGGCGTTCGGGCCGGCGCACCAGCAGCACTTCCATGCCGTCGGCGCCGTCGCGCAGCACCAGCACGCTGGCCGCGTGGCGCAGCGAAGGAGCGCGCGGACGCTTCGCTGGCGCGGCAGATGGGGCGCCAGCGGCGGCGTCCGGGGTGGGATTCGATGGATTCATACGGGTCGAACAGATCGGGTGGGCGGCGCGCGGACATGGCGCGGGCCGTCATCGGATCGCCCTAGTGTAAGGGCAAGCGTCGCGGCGGTCATGGCGCACTGCGCCAGTGGAGCGGCAGCGCTGTGCGGTCACCGGCCGCAAGCCGGGCTGCGAACCGGGCTGCGAACCGGGGCTGCGAGCTGGACCCCGAACTGGCCGCAAGCCGGGCCGGTATGCCAGGCGCGTTACAGGGCAGGCAATCAGAAGGCAGGCGACGAGGCAGGCGGCCCGCTGGCGTCCGGCG
>Ga0065721_10050918_pt1 | contig 17091 bp, 15 predicted proteins | sample Mesricmetagenome_FD_59108 | JGI IMG/M metagenome (GOLD analysis project Ga0065721, IMG submission 59108) | Mesophilic microbial community from rice straw/compost enrichment Sample: eDNA_1 v2 (version 2) | ecosystem: Engineered > Solid waste > Grass > Composting > Bioreactor | place: USA: Davis... | reverse complement strand
CCCCGCCGCCGCCGGCCGCGCCGCCGGTCTTCATGGCCTCGCCGGCACGAGGCACCGTGCCCGTCGCCGCGGCCGCCCCTCCGCCCGGCCCGGTGCCGCCGCAGCAGGCCGCGCCCGGATATCCGGCGCCCGGCTATCCCGCCGCCGATCCCGCCACTCCCCGGACCGATCCCGCCATGGTGCCCGCCGCCACGCCGATGCCGCCCGCGAGCGTCGGCGCGCCGCCGCTGGTTTGGCAGCGCGGGCCCGGGCCGCTCGGCTACGGCGGCGTCACCGGATCGGTGCCTTAAGGCGCGTTCAACCCGCGGCGGAAAGACCGAGCCGCGCACGCAGCCGGTCCAGCAATCCGGGTTCGGCCTTGGAAACGGTCGTTCCGCGCGCCGCCGCCGGATCGGCCACCGGATAGCCGAAGGTCGCGCAGAGGCCCGGGTCGAGGGCGGCGTTGATCGCCTCGATCTCGGCTCGCGAGAAGACTGCATGCGGGTCGAAGGCCCGCGCCTTTGCGACATAGTCCTCGAAGGTGGCGACGTCTTTCTTTTTTGCCGCTCTCTCGACGAGCGCGACGTCGTCGCGGACGGTCAGGCCGAGGCCGGCCAGCGCCGCGACGAAGCCCCGCGGATCGGCGATCACGTCCTCGTAGCGCACGATGCGCAGGTTCGGCAGACCGGCGCAGGCGAGATAGGAGCCGACCTTCAGGTTCCAGTAGTCGATCGGGCTGTCGAGAAAGCCGCGATCGACGTTGTCGCGCATGTTCGGAAAGACCCGCTCGGTGAGGAACGTCTCCCGCACCTTCGGCGGCGGGATGTAGAAGTTGTAGGATTGGCGGAAGATCGCGCCGGCCCAGTAATAGGGATCGCGGACGATGCAGACGAACAGCGTCTCGGGAAAGCGCGGCGAGCGCGCCAGATAGTCGGGCGCGATCACCGCGTGCTTCCAGCCGAAATTCTCCGGGAACTCCCGGCGCCGCAATTCGTCGGCGATCCGGTTCGCGACCACCCGCCTGACGCCGGGCGAATAGCGCATGCGTCCGGCGCGGACCTCGTCGTTGTCGTCGTGGGTCAGCATGACGACGCCGCGGGCGTTGAGTTCGATCAGCTTGTTGAGGAAGGTCGTCCCGGTGTTGCGCTCGCCGAACACCTTGACGTAGCGGATCGGCCCCGGCCGCTCCCGGCTCGCGCCGGCGGGGAAGAACGGAAACGCCGCTTCCCCGCTCATTCCGCGGCCTCGCCCTTCACGATCCGCGCCGGATCGTAGTTGAGGATCGGCGCGAGCCAGCGTTCGGTCTCCTCGACGCTCATGCCCTTGCGCGCGGCATAGTCCTCGACCTGGTCGCGCTCGATCTTGCCGACCCCGAAATAATGGCTCTCGGGGTGGGCGAAGTAGAGCCCGGACACCGCCGCCGCCGGCCACATCGCGAAGCTTTCGGTGAGGCGGATGCCGGTCGCCTGCTCGGCATCGAGCAGGTCGAACAGCGTGCGCTTCTCGGTGTGGTCCGGCTGGGCCGGATAGCCCGGCGCCGGGCGGATGCCGACATACTCCTCGGCGATGAGATCGGCCGGCGAAAGGTCCTCGTCCGGGACGTAGCCCCAGAACTCCTTGCGCACCCGCTCGTGCATGTGTTCGGCGAAGGCTTCGGCGAGGCGGTCGGCGAGGGCCTGACTGAGGATCTTGGAATAGTCGTCGTTGGCCCGGGCGAAGCGCTCGGCCACCGCCTCCTCGCCGATGCCGGCCGTCACGGCGAAGCCGCCGACATAGTCGGGAACGCCCGAAGCCGCCGGGGCGACGAAGTCGGCGAGCGCCATGTTGGCGCGCGCCCCTTCACGCGACCCGTCGCGGGCGATCTGCTGGCGCAGGCTGTGGAGCACCGCGCGCCGGGTGGTCCGGCTCTCGTCGGTGTAGACGACGATGTCGTCGCCGACGGCGGCGGCCGGCCAGAAGCCGACCACGGCCTTCGCCGTCAGCCACTTCTCCGCGATCATCTGCGCGAGCATCGCCTGCGCGTCCTCGAACAGCGCGCGCGCCGCCTCGCCGTAGACCTCGTCCTCCAGGATCGCCGGATAGGCGCCCTTCATCTCCCAGGTCGAGAAGAAGGGCGTCCAGTCGATGTAGCGGGCGATCTCGGCGAGGTCGTAGTCCGCGAACACCCTGGTGCCGAGGAAGGACGGCGCCTTCGGCGGCACCGAGGCGAAATCGTAGGCCGGGGCGCGCGCCCGCGCCGCCTCGATGGAGAGCCGCCGCTTCTCGCCCTGGCCGCGGGCGTGGGCCTCGGCGAGCCGGGCGTATTCCGCCCGGATGTCCGCGACGAAGCCGTCGCGCTTGCCGCCGAGCAGGCTGGAGACGACGCCGACCGCCCGGCTGGCGTCAGTGACGTAGACCGCCTGGCCGCGGGCGTAGTTCGGGTGGATCTTCACCGCGGTGTGGATGCGGCTGGTCGTCGCCCCGCCGATCAGCAGCGGCACGTCGAAGCCCTGGCGCTCCATTTCGGCCGCCACCACGCACATCTCGTCGAGCGAGGGCGTGATCAGGCCCGAGAGGCCGATGACGTCGGCCCCTTCCGCCTTCGCCGTCTCGAGGATCTTCTGGGTCGGCACCATGACGCCGAGGTCGACGACCTCGTAGTTGTTGCACTGGAGCACGACGCCGACGATGTTCTTGCCGATGTCGTGGACGTCGCCCTTGACGGTCGCCATCACGATCTTGCCGGCGGCGGGCCGGTCGATGACACCGGTCTCGCGCTTTTCCGCCTCCATGAACGGCATCAGGTAGGCCACCGCCTGCTTCATCACCCGGGCCGACTTCACCACCTGCGGCAGGAACATCTTGCCCGAGCCGAACAGGTCGCCGACGACGTTCATGCCGGCCATCAGCGGGCCCTCGATGACGTGCAGCGGCCGCTCGGCCTTGGCCCGCGCCTCCTCGGTGTCCGTCTCGATGAACTCGGTGATGCCGGCGACGAGGGCGTGCTCGAGCCGCTTCTCCACCGGCCACTCGCGCCAGGCGAGGTCGACGACGCGCTGCTTGGTGCCGTCGCCCTTGAAGCGCGGCGCCTCCTCGACCATCCGCTCGGTCGCGGTGAGATCGCCGCTCTTCGGCTTGCGGTTGAGGACGACGTCCTCGCAGAGCTCGCGCAGGTCGGCCGGGATATCGTCGTAGACGGCGAGTTGGCCGGCGTTGACGATGCCGAAATCCATGCCCTTGGCGATGGCGTGGTAGAGGAACACCGAGTGCATCGCCTCGCGCACCGGCTCGTTGCCGCGGAACGAGAAGGAGAGGTTGGAGACGCCGCCCGAGACGTGGGCGTGCGGCAGATGCGTGGAGATCCAGCCGGTCGCCTCGATGAAGTCGACGCCGTAGTTGTCGTGCTCCTCGATGCCGGTGGCGACGGCGAAGATGTTCGGGTCGAAGATAATGTCTTCCGGCGGGAAGCCGACCGTCTTCGTCAGCACGTCGTAGGAGCGCTTGCAGATCTCGATCTTGCGGGCGAGCGTGTCGGCCTGGCCCTTCTCGTCGAAGGCCATGACGACGACCGCGGCGCCGTAGCGGCGCACCAGCTTCGCATGGTGGACGAAGGCCTCCTCGCCCTCCTTCAGCGAGATCGAGTTGACAATCGCCTTGCCCTGGACGCGCTTGAGCCCCGCCTCGATGATCTCCCACTTCGAGGAGTCGATCATCACCGGCACCCGGGCGATGTCCGGCTCCGAGGCGATCAGGTTGAGGAACTCGACCATCGCGCCTTCGCTGTCGAGCAGGCCCTCGTCCATGTTGATGTCGATCACCTGCGCGCCGCTCTCCACCTGCTGGCGGGCGACGTCGAGGGCGGCGGTGTAGTCCTGCTCGCGGATCAGCTTGCGGAATTTCGCCGAGCCGGTGACGTTGGTGCGCTCGCCGACGTTGACGAAGGGGATCTCCGGCGTCTTGACGAAGGGCTCGAGGCCGGCGAGGCGCAGGCGGCGCTCGATCTGCGGGATCGGCCGCGGCGCGACGCCCTCGACCGCTGCGGCGATCGCCGCGATGTGCTCCGGCGTCGTGCCGCAGCAGCCGCCGAGCACGTTGACGAGGCCGGAGGCGGCGAACTCGCCGACGAGCCGCGCCATCGCTTCGGGGCTCTCGTCGTATTCGCCGAATTCGTTGGGCAGGCCGGCGTTGGGATAGGCGCAGACCAGCGTGTCGGCGATGCGGGAGAGATCGGCGACGTGGGCGCGCATCTCCCTGGCGCCAAGGGCGCAGTTGAGGCCGACGGTGAAGAGGTCGGCGTGGCGGACCGAATACCAGAAGGCTTCCGCGGTCTGGCCGGAGAGCGTGCGGCCCGAAAGGTCGGTGATCGTGCCCGACACCATCACCGGCAGCTTGACGCCCTTCTCCTCGAACACCTCGTCGATGGCGAACAGCGCCGCCTTGGCGTTGAGCGTGTCGAACACGGTCTCGACGAGGATGATGTCGGCGCCGCCGTCGACGAGGCCGCGGGTCGCCTCGGCATAGGCCTCGCGCAACTCGTCGAAGGAGATCGCACGAAAGCCGGGCCGGTTGACGTCGGGTGACAGCGAGGCGGTGCGGTTGGTCGGCCCGATCGCGCCGGCGACGAAGCGCGGCCGCGACGGGTCGGCCGCCTCTGCCTCGGTGCAGGCGAGCTTCGCCAGCCGTGCGCCCTCGAAATTGAGCTCGTAGGCCAGCGCCTCCATGCCGTAATCGGCCTGGGCGATGGTGGTCGAGGAGAAGGTGTTGGTCTCGACGATGTCGGCGCCGGCCGCCAGATACTGGCGGTGGATGTCGGCGATGATGTCCGGCCGGGTCAGCGACAACAGGTCGTTGTTGCCCTTGAGGTCGCGGTGCCAGTCGGCGAAGCGCGCCCCGCGATAGCCGGCCTCGTCGAGCCGGTGGCGCTGGATCATCGTGCCCATGGCGCCGTCGATGACGAGAATGCGCCGGCTGGCGAGCTCGCGCAGGCGTGCGTGGAGATCGGGGGTCGCGGACATGCTCGCAGTTCCTTGTTACGGCCGCCGAAGGCTCGCCTTCGCTTTCCAGTCGTCGCCGGGCATGGCCCGGCGCATGTAGTCGTCGAACATCGGGACGGTGAAGGCGGTGTCGCCGTGCTGCTGCGAATAGATCATCCCCTTCTGGATGAGCTTCGCCCGCACCGGCGCCACCGTCGTGACCTTGACACCGAGGATGTCCGCGATTTCGCCGGACTTCTGAGGCCCCGGCCCGAGTTCCGCCAGTGCGCGTAGATAACGCTTTTCGGAAGGCGTGCAACGGTCGAAACGAACGCGGAAGAAACTCTCGTCGAGCGCGTCGAGCGCCCGCCCCGTCGCCCGTTCGACGTCGGCGGCGTCGATCCGTGGCCCCTCCGAAACGTTCCAGGCTTCGTAGCCCCACTGCTGGAGGAAGTAGGGATAGCGCTTCGTGACGGCCAGAATGGTGGCGAGGGCCTCGTCCGCGAAGGTGACGCCGAAGGGCTCGACCGGCTCGACCAGCGCCTCGCGGGCCGCCTCCTCGGACAGCGCCTCGACCCGGGGAAAGTCGAACAGCCGTTCGGCGTAGGACTTCGAGTTGCCCGCGAGCGCGAGGATCTGCGGCAGCCCGGCGGCGATCAGGACCAGGGGAAGGCGCTCCTGGTTGAGGCGGTGCACCGCCATGATCAGGGCGCCGAATTCCTTTTCGCTAAGATATTGCAACTCGTCGATCAGCAGGGCGACCGCCGTGTCGGCCGCCTTCGCCGCCTCGCCCACGGCGACCAGCAGAGCGGCGAGGTCGGCTTCGAAGTCGCCGCTGTCGGCGACCCCGACCTCCGGGTCGATGCCGAGTTCGTATTCGATCTCCGAATGGCTGATCCGGATGCTCCCGATGAAGCTGCGCAGGATGCGAAGGCCGCGGCGCACCTTCTCCTTGGCGTTGGCGACGATGTCGAGGGCGTAGAGCAGCGACCGCAACTGGGGAACGAGCAGGGCGGGAAGCGACTTGCCCTCGTGCGCCTCTGTGAGCAGCACCCGAAATCCGGCCTGCTCGGCCTCCTCCTTGATCCGCACCAGCAGGACGGTCTTGCCGACCCCGCGCAGCCCGACGAGGATCATGCTCTTCGCCGGCGTGCCGCGCTTGACCCGGGCGAGCGCGATCTGCGCCTGCTGCAGGAGGGTTTCGCGGCCGGCGAGTTCCGGCGGCGGCGTCCCCGCCCCCGGAACGAATGGGTTCTTGATCGCGTCCACGACTCTTTACCGATCTTTCCTCGATTTATCTGAATCTAGATAAACTCGGGTAAGAACTCAATAGACGGGGCCTCACGCCGCCGCCACGACCTTCCCCGCCTCCGGCTTCGCCCGCACGCCGAGCAGGTGGCAGATTGCGAAAACCAGATCCGCCCGGTTCATCGTGTAGAAGTGGAAGTCGCGGAAGCCGCGTTCGACGAGGTCGAAGGCCTGTTCGGCGGCGACGGCCGCGGCGACGAGCTTGCGGGTCTCGGCGTCCTCCTCGAGGCCCTCGAAGCGCTTCGCGATCCACGACGGCACGCTGGCCCCGGCCCGCTTGGCGAACTGCGCGGTCTGGGCGAAGTTCACCACCGGCACGAGGCCCGGCACGATCGGAATCTCGATGCCGGCCTTGCGGACCTTCTCGACGTAGCGTTCGAAGACGTCGTTGTCGAAGAAGAACTGGGTGACGGCCCGCGTCGCCCCGGCGTCGACCTTGCGCTTGAGCAGTTCGATGTCGGCGACGATGTCCGGGCTTTCGGGATGCTTCTCCGGATAGGCCGAGACGGTGACCTCGAAGTTGCCGACCTTGCGGATGCCCTCGATCAGATCCGGCGTCGAGGCGTAGCCGCCGGCGTGAGGCTGGTAGCGCTGGCCGACGCCGCCGGCCGGATCGCCGCGCAGGGCCACGATGTGGCGCACGCCGATCATCCAGTAGTCGGCGATGACCTCGTCGACCTCCTCGCGGGTGGCGTCGACGCAGGTGAGATGCGCCGCCGGCTTCAGCGGCGTCTCGCGCAGGATGCGGGCGACGGTGTTGTGGGTGCGCTCGCGGGTCGAGCCGCCGGCGCCGTATGTCACCGAGACGAAGCGGGGGCCGAGCGGGGCGAGCCGCTTCACCGACGCCCACAGCGTCTCCTCCATCTTCTCCGTCTTCGGCGGGAAGAACTCGAAGGACACCCCGAGGTCGAGGCTTTCGGGATTGCGCATGGGGCTCATGGGACGGCGCCTTTTTCGACGGATGAGACGGTGAGTGAGGAAGAGCGGAACGGGATCAGGCCCGCTCGAGCGCGGCGCCGGCGGCCGCATCGGCCATCAGCATCCGGCGGTCGGCGGCGAGCCAGAGCGTGACGGTGAGCGGCTGCGCCTTCGCGCCCGCCCCGGAGAGATCGCGGATCGCGGCGACGTCGAGCCCGGCGGCTTCGAGCCAGCCGGCGACCTCGTCGTGGGAGAAGCCGAGCCGGCGGTGGGCGTGGCTCTCGCGCAGCGCCTCGATGTCGTGGGGCGCGAAGTCGACCACCAGCAGCCGGCCGCCCGGCGCCAGCGCCCGCGCCGCCTCGCGGATCGCCCGGGCCGGATCGTCGAGATAGTGCAGCACCTGGTGGATGACGACGAGGTCGAAGCTGCCGGCCGGCACCTGGACGTCGTAGACGTCGCCGTGGCGGACCTGGACGTGGTGGAGCCCGGCCTCGGCGAGGCGGACCCGCGCCACCGACAGCATGTCGTGGCTGAGGTCGATGCCGACCGCGCGCACGGCGAGCGGCGCCAGCAGTTCCAGCATCCGCCCGGTGCCGGTGCCGACGTCGAGCAGCGCCTGCACCGGCGTCTCGCCGAGCACCGAGCGCACCGCCGCCTCGACCGCGGCCTCGGGCGCGTGCAGCGAGCGCAGCCGGTCCCAGGTCTCGGCGTTGGCGGAGAAATAGCGCGCCGCCGCCTCGCGGTGAGCGGCCTTGACCGCGGCCAGCCGGGCGCCGTCCCGGGCCAGCACCGCGTCCTCGCCGTCGAGGGCGGCGAGGATCTGACGCACGACCACGGCGCCACGCCCGTCGCGGGCGAGCCGGTAATAGACCCAGGCCCCTTCCGGGAAGCGCTCGATCAGCGCCGCCTCGGTGAGCAGCTTGAGATGGCGCGAGACCCTCGGCTGGCTCTGGGCGAGGATTTCGGTGAGGTCCTTGACCGTGAGGTCGCCGGCGGCGAGCAGCGCGAGGATGCGCAGCCGCGTCGCCTCGCCGGCGGCCTTGAGGCCGGCGAGAAGATCGGCGAGGGGCACGGGCGCCTCCCCCGTGGTCTTCGTCAGCATGACCGCCATCCCATTCCGGAAACGATATAAAGATATCTTTATATGTCGTGAGATCGCCACGCAACCCCTTTCTGGGCGCAGCCACTCGGCCGACACGGGTTTGGAACCACTGCTGTCCGGAACCCGCCGCCGAGGCTCAACTCAAGGACGCGCTCTCCTTCACGAACTCTCGAAGGGCCCGGATCACGTTCTTGAGACTCCGGCGCCGTCGCCCCGGCTTTTCCCTCGTCCTTCGAGACAGTCGCTTCGCTCCTTCCTCAGGATGAGGAAAAAGGTCAAACCTCTGCGATCATGTGACAAACCCCTCGAAGGCCTCATCCTGAGGAAGCCGCGTCAGCGGCTGTCTCGAAGGACGAGGCCGGGTGCACCCACGCTCCAGAACCGGACCGCGGCATGCAACCCCCGATCGCCACGTGCGATCGCAGACCGAACTGCGGACGAAAAATCCCCGCCCTTCGCGGCGAAGGACGGGGAAGCGAGACGGCACGGCGGCGGGGGACGACGTTCCCCCCGTCCTCTCACGCGGTGCGGCGCGTCTGCAGGTAGAGGGCGACGCGCTCGCGGGCCATGCGCTGGTCCATCGCCATGAAGGCGTTGAGCGACTGGGTGCGGGACTGCGCGGTCAGCCGGTGCTTCCACGGCCCGACCTTCAGCAGCGCCTGCACGGTCTGGACGCGGAAGCCGCAGGCCTTCGCCACCATCAGGAACGGCTCGGTGTCGGTGCGCACCAGCCAGTGCTTGGCCTCCTCGAGGCTGATGTCGGTGAGCATGGCGAAGGCGGCGGCCGCTTCCGGAAAGCGGTCCTCGGCGGCGAAGCGGCAGATCAGCGATTCGGAGGCCGCCTGCACGCCGCCGGCCTTGGCGAGCCGCGCCCAGGCGCTTTCGAAGTCGTAGAGCCCCAGCCAGTAGCTGTTGGACATCCGCTCCTCGGCGACCCGGGTGGCGCTGGCGATGCGCGCCTTGTCGAGGCCGTAGCCCTTCTCCCGCAGCGTCCGGCGCACCTCCTCGCTCGCCTTGTCGACCAGTTCGGCGATCACCGTGTCGGGGGTGTCGGCGCGCTCGCCGAGGGCGGAGGCGACCTCGGCGTCGCCGCGGGCCTGGTCGAGCAGGATCTGCATCGCCGCTTCCGACAGGGCGGCGCCGTGGTTGCCGGCGATGCGGCGGCGGATGCCGGCGTCGCCCTTCTCCACCGCGGCGCTGGTCACCTCCTCCGACAGGACCTTGCGGCCGGAGATGGCGTGGAGATGGTCGGCGCCGCGCGAATGGATGATGTCGAGCAGGTCGACGTCGGTCAGCATCGGCGAATGCGACAGCACCGGCCGGGCGACCCTGATCTCGTCGCGGGCGAAGCGGCGGATGGTCTGCTCCGGTGCCCGCCGCAGCGGCGCGATCTTGGCCGCGGCGAAGGCCCGCGCCTCGGTCTCGACCATGTCGGCGAGCCGGCTCAGCACCTGGTCGTAGATCTCGATCTGTTCGAGCGTGCAGCCTTCCGAGGTCACGGAGAAGAGCGAGGCCACACTGCGCATCAGTTCGTCCCGCCGACCCGACGTCGGATCGCGGTCCAGTGAATTGAAGTCGACGAGGTTGGTTTCGATCATTGTTGTGTCGCTGCCTGCGGGTTGCCGTCCTACGGGTTATAGGGCTCAAACGTCGAGGCGAGGTGAAACGGGGCGCCGGTATTCGAAGCTTGTTTGATTCAAAATCGAACTAGGCTAAAAGCCGTTTCGGAACATGGCTCTGGAGGGAAAAGGCCGATGGAGGAGATTGCCGGACCCCGCTTTCGCGGACCGACGCGGCCGCTGACGGAGCCGCAGGACGGGGTCGTCTTCATCGGCCGCGTCTACACGCCCTGGCGCTCGCGCGAGGACTGCCCGCGCAACGTCGTCGAGGCGCGCGAGCGCGGCGGCCATTCGCTGATCGACCTCGACCCGCCCTATCGCGCCGGCCTGTTCGGCCTCGAACGCTACTCGCACCTGGTGCTGCTCTACTGGATGCACGAGGCCGAGCGCGACGTCATGATCCAGTATCCGCGCCACACCGACGGCCCGCGCGGCGTGTTCTCGATCCGCTCGCCGGCCCGGCCCAACCCGATCGCCATGGCCGTCGCCGGCATCCTCTCGATCGACATCGACGCCGGCCGGGTCGAGATCGAGCAGGTCGACTGCCTGACCGGCACGCCGCTCCTCGACATCAAGCCCTATTTCCCCTCGATCGACGCCGTTCCGGACGCCGAGACCGGCCGGACGGGATGACGTCGCGCCCGCTCCCGGCCGATCGGCCTCAGCCGTAGATCCACTGTTCCGGCAGCTTCGCCTCCAGCGCCGCCGCCGGCACGATCGTGCCTTCGCGCTCGACGCTGGCGACGACGCCGCGCAGGCGCCTGGCGACCTTCGGGAACAGCAGGTCGAGGCCCTCGCGCTCAGGGAACTCGGCGGCGATCTCGCGGCCGGCGTAGCGGCAGGGGGCGTTCTGCCCCTCGACCACCAGCACGGCCCCGCCCTCGAAGACGAGCCGCGTTCCGGCGGGAAGGAAGGAGAAGCGGGCGATCCCGGAGACGACGATCGTGGTGCCGATCCAGGCGGCCTCGAACCTCGGCAGGTCCATCGCCAGCCGGATCGCTTCCAGATCCTCGGCCGAGACCACCGTGACCTGCCGGCCGTTGCGCATGGCGCTGCCGCGCGGATACCACGGCTCGCGGCTGCCGGCGGGGCGGGTGAAGCCGGCGTGCCTGTCGCCGGCCGGCCCCTCGAAGGTCATCACGATCCGCTCGGCCGCCGCGGTCCGCAGCCCGTCATCGGCGACGAGGCCGAGCCATTCGGTGCGCCCGGGCAATCTGGCGGGGGCGAAGACCTTCGGTTCGGCGGGCACGAACAGGCTGTCGGCGGGCATGGGGACCTCGGCGGATCGGGTGCGGAAAGGCCGCGAGCCTAGCCGATCGCCGGCCCCGCCACCACCCGCCTTCGCATCCGGCGCCGGCGGCGGGACGCTACGTCGAGGCGATCGCCGCTCACCGCCCCGGCCGCATCATCCGCGCCATCACGTCGTCGCGCAGCACGAAGCGGTGGTAGAGCGCCGCGGCGACGTGGACGACGATCAGCAGGATGAACACCGGCTTGCCTGCCTCGTGGATCTCTCCGAGCGGCTTGTAGAGATAGTAGGCGACGAGCCCGGTGACCGGCATCGCGACCAGCAGCGCATAGAACAGCCAGTGGGTCAGGCCGGCGAGCCGCGCCGCCAGCGGGTGGCCGCCCTCCGGATAGGCCGGCGCACCATGGCCGATCCGGAGCGCCAGCCGGCCGGCGACGAGCAGAAGGATGGCGACGCCGACGTAGATGTGGAGATCGGCCATCAGCACCTCGGTCGCCGTCGGCGTCTGGCCGTCGCGCACGATGCGGCCGAGCGCCGGCAGGCTCTCGCCGAAGACGAGCTGGAAGAAGACGAGGGCGGCGACGACCCAGTGGAGGACGATCTGGGTTCCGGTGTAGGAGGCGGGGGCGCGCGGCCCGGCGACGGCGGTCATGGGAGCACCTTTTCGACTGTCGGAACGTCGTCCGCCCGGCCCCGTCCGGCCGCATCGGGCGACGCTGGGAACCTAGCCGCCGCCCGTCGCAGGACTGTGCCGGATCTGTCGCAAGATGTAACGGCGCGGGTGGCCACGGCTGCCCGTTCCGCGCCCCCGATCTCGCCGCCCGTCCACTCGTCCGAACGTGAACAGAAACCGGTTGCCACACTGTTCACGGCAAGATGGCTGGAACAATCCGTCGACAGCCGCGATCATGGCGGCGACCCGTTCGTCCTCGCCCTGCCGGAGACCCTCCTTGCTCGCCAACACCGCCGCCCGTTACGGCCTCGTCGCCCAGATCCTGCACTGGATCACCGCCGTCCTGATCCTCCTCCTCCTCGTCATGGGCCTCGTCATGACGGGCCTGCCGCAGTCGACCGACGCCGAGATCGCGGACAAGGTCTTCGTCTTCTCGCTGCACAAGACGCTCGGCGTCACCCTTCTCGCCGTCGCGCTGGCGCGGGTGCTCTGGGCGCTCGTCTCGGTGAGGCCGGCCCCGTTGCATCCGGAGCGCCGGCTGGAGACCTTCGCGGCGGAGGCGGTGCACTGGACGCTCTACGGCGCCATCCTGGCGACGCCCCTCGCCGGCTGGGTCCACCACGCCGCCAGCACCGGCTTCGCGCCGATCTGGTGGCCGTTCGGGCAGGATCTGCCCTTCGTGCCGAAGAGCGAGGCGGTGGCCGCCGCCTCCGGCTTCGCCCATTGGCTCCTCGCCATGACGACCATCGCCGCCGTCGGCCTCCACGTCGCCGGCGCGCTCAAGCACGCCGTGATCGACCGCGACGCGACGCTCGCCCGCATGGTGCCCGGTGCCTCCCGCGACGTGCCCGTGACGCCACTTCTCTCGACCGCGAGCCGCGGCCACGCCACCCCCGCCCTCGCCGCCCTCGCCCTGTTCGCCCTCGTCTTCGCCGCCGTCGCCGCCAGAAGCCTGCTCGCCGGCGAAGAGCCGGCGGTGGCCGCGGCGGCGCCGGCGGACGATGCCTCCGGCTGGATCGTCGATCACGAGGCGAGCCGGCTCGGCATCGTCATCTCGCAGATGGGCTCACCGGTGGAGGGCGCCTTCTCGCGCTGGACGGCCGCGATCGACTTCGAGCCCGACGCCCTCGAGGCTTCCCGCGTCACCGTCACCGTCGACATCGGCTCGCTCAGCCTCGGCGGCGTCACCGACCAGGCCAAGGGGGCCGACTTCCTCGACGCCGCCGCCCATCCGACCGCCGTCTTCGAGGCCGCCAGTTTCCGCCGCACCGGCGACACCGCCTACGAGGCCGACGGCACGCTGACCCTTCGCGGCGTCACCCGCCCGGTGACGTTGCCCTTCGACCTCGTCATCGACGGTGACGAAGCCACCATGACCGGCCGCACCACCCTCGACCGCATCGACTTCGGCGTCGGTGCAGCGGGCTTCGCCGACGAAGGTTCGGTGAAATTCGCGGTCGAGGTGGAGACGACGGTGAAGGCCCGGCGCGCCGGGGACTGACCCCGGCGACGGGGCTGGCACTCGGAATGCGAAAAGGCGCGGGTCGCTTCCGACCCGCGCCTTCGATCGTTGTTTCGGCACGTCCGCCCGGCAGGGGCGGAGAACGTCACTCGGCCTTCATCGCCTCGACCGAGATGGTCAGCGCCACGTCGTCGCTGACGTAGGGCGCGAACATGCCCATGTCGAAGTCGGACCGCTTGATCGACGTCGTCGCGTCGAAGCCGGCCCACGGCTTCTTGGCCATCGGGTGCTCGCCCATCTGGTTGAGCGTCGCGTCGAGCACGACCGGCTTGGTGATGCCGTTGAGGGTGAGGTCGCCGGTGATCCTGGCGGTCTTCTCGCCGGTCACCTCGACGCCGGTGGAGACGAAGGTCACCTTCGGGGCGGCCTCGGCGTCGAAGAAGTCGGCGGTCTTGAAGTGGGCGTCGCGCTCCGGCCAGCCGGTGATCAGCGAGGCGGTGTCGATCTCGACCGAAACCGTCGACTTCGACGGGTCGTCCTGGTCGAGCATCAGCTCGCCCGAAAAGCCGGAGAACATGCCGACGGTGTTGGAATAGCCGAGGTGGTTGTAGGTGAACACCACCTGCGAGTGGCTCGGGTCCAGCGTGTACTTCTCGGCGGCGGCCGCGCCGAGGGCGGACGCCAGCACGAGAGCGGAAGCGAGAACCAGGGCTTTCTTCATCGGGTACTCCAGGGTTGGCGGAAGCTTCAGACGGTGTCCGGTCCGCGAATGGGGCCGGCCGCCCGCCCGCGCCCGTCAGGGAGACGCGACGGCGACCACGCCTTATGTAGACGATGGACCGTGTCGCTCAATCCGCAAGGTCGGGGAAATTCTGTTCACTAATCGGTGAACAATATCGCCCTCACGCCCTGTCACCCTTGACCGCGACGATGAAGATCCGCGGAAAACGCAACAGCACCCGTCCGTCGGCCATCGGCGGATGGGCCGCCGCGATCCGCGCCCGGTAGTCGGCGAGGAAGGCGGCGCGCTCGTCCGTGTCGAGCGGGTCGAGGAAGGGCCTCAAGCCGGTGCTCGACACGAAGTCGACGATCGCGTCGGGGCCGGCCAGCGGGTGGTTGTAGATCGTGTGCCAGACGTCGATCGCCGCGGCCCGCCCGGCGAGCGCGTCGTGGTAGCGCGCCGGCGGCGGCAGCGGCGCCCGTGCCGCGCCGGCGAGTTTTTCGGCGAAGGGCATCGCCGCCGCGGCCTCGCTCATCGCCCGATGGGTCGGCTCGGCGAGATTGTCCGGCATCTGCACGGCGAGCGCCCCGCCGGGAGCAAGATGATCCATCAGCCGCGGCAGCAGGGCGAGGTGATCGGGCAGCCACTGCAGCACGGCGTTGGCGAAGAGGACGTCGACCGGCGCCTCCGGCCGCCAGGTGGCGACGTCCGCGAGCGTGAACCGGACGCCGGGCAGGCGCGCCCGCGCCGCCTCCAGCATGGCGGGCGAGGTGTCGAGCCCGAGGACATCGGCCCACGGCCACCGGCTGACCAGCAGTTCGGTCGAATTGCCCGGTCCGCAGCCGACGTCGACGACGCGCCGGGGAAGATCGAGCGGCACGCGGGCGAGGAGATCCCGCGCCGGCCTCGTCCGCTCGTCCTCGAAGGTCAGATACCGCTCCGCCGACCAGTCCGCCATCGCACCGCTCCCGTCCCTGGCGCCCGACGAAAAAGGGGCGCGTCCGGCGACGCGCCCCTCCGACTGTCCACGAAGTGGCGAGGCGCGCGCCTCACTCCTTCTTCTTGTTGGTCACGACGAGGTCCTTGTCGAGGTCCATGTCATACTGGCCGTCGGCGCAGAACACGTCGTCGAGCTCGTAGCCCTCGCCGTCCATCTCGATGTTGTCGGCGTCGACCTCGCACTGCATGTCCTTCAGCATCGCCTGGATCTTCGTCACGGTCTCCTCCGGCACCTCGTCGGCGAAGGCGGCGGCGGGGGCGAGCACGAGGGCTCCGGCGAGCAGCAGGGTCTTCATCATGGTCTTTTTCTCCTCCCGATGCGGGTCCGCGCGCCCGGTCGGGCGGCGGCCGCGGCTTCAAAATGCGATTGCCGGTGAGAACGCGGGCCGCACCCGGCCCGGCGCGGTCACTGGATGGCGAACTTCACCCGCTGGCTGTCGCCCTGGGTGTTGGGGATGTACATGTCGAAGGTGCCAGGCTTGATGGCGACGAAGGACATCTCGACCGTGCCGGCCTTGTCGAACTCGATCGAATCGATCGCCATCGGGCGGATCTCGATCTTGTTGATGACGATCTCGTTCATCCAGATCGCCCGGAAGAACTCCGGACCCATCACCGCGAGCTCGGCGGAGCCGTCGGCGGTGATCTCGAGCGTGTAATAGGCGCCGGACTGCAGCTTGACCGGCTGCTCGCCCTCGAACAGCGGCTGGCCGGAGGCCAGCGTCAGCTTCACCGTCTCGCCGCGGTTGCACTTGGCGAGCAGGCCGGCGAAGCCGAGCTTGGTGCCGTCGCACAGCGGCGCGGCGCTCGCCGGTGCGGCGAAGGTGAAGGCGCAGGCGGCGAGCGCCAGCGCGAGTGCGGTCTTCTTCATCGGTTTCCTCCCTCACGAAATCGTGGCCCGCCGTCGTCCGCCGGCCGGAGCCGGGACGGATCGGCACGCCGCGCGCGCCGCAGGGCCGGTTGCCGACGGCTTGATGCCGACGGTCGGTCGTCTTCGCGGGCAATCGATCCACGCCGGGCGGCGACGGGTCAAGTTACGGCTTCGTAAGGGTTTGAGCCGAGTGGATTTTCCTGCATCGCAAAGCCGGGAACTTCTTCCCGACAGAGAGTGGAAATGGGGGTGCGCGGAGACCAGACGTACTGCATGGCGGAGCGGGAATACGCCTCACTTCGTGGAATGCCTTTGCCCGCGCAATTTGCCTAAATGAAGTCGGTTGTAATTTCTACTAAAAGGCGCATAATTCCCTCATAAATTGAGCTCACAAAAGAGGGGAGCAAGGACATGGCTGGGAAATTCTACACAATCCGCCCAGGAGATAATCTCCTCAGTATTGCGAAACTGACGGATTGCACCGTCGAAGAAATTCTCGCTTTGAACCCACAAATTTCGAATCCGAACGTCATCTACTCGGGCGCTCAGTTGCTTCTGCCCGACACCGTATCACGCAGTAAAATGTTGAAGGCCAAGGCCGAACAACTCGATACTGGAGACGATCCGGCTTGGCTCAAGATCGCCCGCGGAGAAATGGGCATCACGGAGATAGGGGGATCCAAAGCCAACCCACGAATTGTCGAGTATCTCTGGACGACGAAAGGACTTTCCAGTGATTTGAAGAACTCCGACGAGACTGCATGGTGCTCGGCTTTCGCCAATTGGTGCATCGTCACAGCCGGTCTGACGGGAACAAGCTCCGCATGGGCTCTCGACTGGAGAAACTGGGGAAAAGAGATTGCGAATCCTGTCATTGGCGCGGTCGTCGTCTTCAGTCGAAAGTCCTTAAAAACAAACGGTGGCCACGTCGGGTTTTTTATCGAAGATTTGGGCACGAAAGTTCGTATCCTGGGGGGAAACCAAAGTGAATCAGTTAAGGAAAGTACCTATCCGAAAGATGGGAAACTCGGAAAATTTGACTACAAGTTGCTAAATTACAGAATGCCGAGCTGATTCTTGAAAAGCGGAATGACATTTCAAACGAATTTTAGATCACTTTGTATTTTTAAACTAACTCGAGGATTAGAAGGCCCAAAACGAAAACGGGCGGCCCGAAGGCCGCCCGCCGTGTCCTCACCGCGTCAGCGGCTTGTACTTGATCCGCCGCGGGGTCAGCA
>Ga0065721_10050917_pt1 | contig 17092 bp, 12 predicted proteins | sample Mesricmetagenome_FD_59108 | JGI IMG/M metagenome (GOLD analysis project Ga0065721, IMG submission 59108) | Mesophilic microbial community from rice straw/compost enrichment Sample: eDNA_1 v2 (version 2) | ecosystem: Engineered > Solid waste > Grass > Composting > Bioreactor | place: USA: Davis... | reverse complement strand
CCCGCCTGTCGCAACGGCTCGCCGGCGGTGCCTGATCGCCGGCACACCGACTCTCCGGCAAGGCCGCCGCATCGGCCGGTCTCGCCCCTTTTCCAACCCGACCCACATGACGGAGAAAGCAGATGTCGAGCACCGCACCCTATGCCCCGAAGGATTCCGGCGCCTGGAAGATGTTCACCGTGGGGAGCTTCGTCGTCGCCGCGGCGATGATGGCCGGCGGCATCTGGTTCATGGAGGCGAGCTTCGCCGCCAAGGGCTTCTACGCCATGGCGGCGATCATGCTGGTCCACACTTCGATCACGATCACCAAGACGCTGCGCGACGATGAGGAATCGAAGCGCTTTCTCAACCGGCTCGACGAAGCGAAGACGGAGAAGCTGCTGATGGACATCCACCGCTCCGACACGCTCTAGGACCAGCGCGCCGTTGGATCGCCTCTCTCCGCCCTCAACCCAAGGAGGCCCGTCCGGGCCGTCTCCAATCGCGGGGGCGGCCTCGTCCTTCGAGCCGGACGCTCACGCGCCGTCCTCCGGATGAGGCCGGGCAAGATCGTTCATCGGCAAAACGGACTGCAGCCGCCGGCGGCGCGGCGGCGGAGAGAGGCTCGGAGTTCGACCGCTGCGGCGGGTCGATCCTGCGTCGTCACGACGAGGCCGGAGCGGCCCGCCGCCTTCGACGAGCCGGTGGCGCTCGGGTCGCCGGCCGCACGCACGGCGTCAGAAGCAGCGCATCTCGGCTTCGGCCTGGGCGCGGCGGAGATCGCCGACCGAGGCCTTGGACTCCTCCGACGTTCTGAACATCGCGCCCTTCTCGCCGCTGACGAGGCCCATGCTGATGAAGGTCGAGGCCTCCTCGTAGCGCGTATAGGGCACGATGGTGGCGATCACGTCGATCGAACAGGAGCAGCGGCGCATCGAATCCATCGATTCGCCGTTGACCTTCATGCAGCCGAACACGTAGTCGGCGCGCACGTCGGTCGGATAGTCGTTGATGAGCTGCTGGCTCTGCGCCAGCGCCGGGCCGGTGCCCGCGATCGCCAGCACGGAGAAAATGGCGAGGGCCTTCTTCAAGTCAAACCTCCCGGGAATTCGTCGGGCCGTTCACCGGCCTTGCCTGTTCGCCCGCTTCTCGGCGCCGCCGCGGTGCGCAGCCGCGTCGGCGCGGGCATGCCACCCCTGCCGGCACGGCGGCAGACGGGGCGAACCGCGGTGCATCGGTCCGAGGCTTCCGCCGGACGCCCCTCGAGGCGGCGCGGGCGCAGTCCGGCCGGGAACCGCCGACACCGACCGGAGACTAGCGCGTCGCCGGGAGGCGCGGCATTACTTTTTCGTCATGGACGGCGCCGGTCCCCGTCAGCGCCCTGCGCTGGCCGGACGGCTCGTCCGCGAGGCCGCCTCACGGTCCCTGCTCGTTCAGCGTCTCCTTCACCGTCGTCGCCAGCTGCTTGAGGCTGAAGGGCTTCGGCAGGAAGTTGAACCGCTCGTTCTCCGGCAGGTTCTTCTTGAAGGCGTCCTCGGCATATCCGGAGACGAAGATGATCTTGAGGTCGGGCCGGGTCTTGCGCAGCTCGCGCAGCAGCGAGGGCCCGTCCATCTCCGGCATCACCACGTCGGAGACGACGAGGTCGACCTTGCCGCCGGTCTCCTGCATCACCTCCAGCGCCTCCGCCCCTGTCGAGGCCTCGTGCACCTTGTAGCCGCGCGAGGCCAGCGCCCGGGCGGCGAAGGCGCGAACGGCCTCCTCGTCCTCGACCAGCAGGATCGTGGCACTTCCGGTCAGGTCGCTGAGCGCGGTCTGCTCGGCGACCTTCTTCGGCGCCTCGGTGGCGAGCGGGATGTGGCGCGGCAGGAAGATGTGGAACACCGTGCCCTTGCCGACCTCGCTCTCGGGGTAGATGTAGCCGCCGGTCTGCTTGACGATGCCGTAGACCGTGGAGAGGCCGAGGCCGGTGCCCTTGCCGACTTCCTTGGTCGAGAAGAACGGCTCGAAGATCTTCTCCATCACCTCGGGCGTCATGCCGGTCCCGGTGTCCGACACCTCGATCAGCACGTAGTCGGCCGCCGGGAAGCCCTGGTGCTCGAGGGCGCCGGATTCGGCGGCGGTGATGTTGCGGGTGGTGATCCTGAGCTTGCCGCCGCGGGGCATGGCGTCGCGGGCGTTGACCGCGAGGTTGATGATGACCTGCTCGAACTGGTTGATGTCGGCCATGATCGGCCAGAGGTCGCGGCCGTGGACCACCTCGAGTTCCACCTTCTCGCCGAGCAGCCGGTCGAGCAGGATGGTGATGTCGGCGATGACGTCGGCGAGCACCAGCACCTGGGGGCGCAGCGTCTGGCGGCGCGAGAAGGCCAGCAGCTGCCGGACGAGGCCGGCGGCGCGGTTGGCGTTCTGCTTGATGTTCATGATGTCCTGGAAGGACGGATCGGTCGGCCGGTGGTTGGCGAGCAGAAGGTCGGAAAAGCCGATGATCGCGGTCAGCACGTTGTTGAAGTCGTGGGCGACGCCGCCGGCGAGCTGGCCGACCGCCTGCATCTTCTGGCTCTGGCTGAACTGCAGTTCGAGCGCCCGCTGCTCCGTCGTCTCAAGCGCGTAGACCACGGCGACGTCGCCGTCGCCGGCGCCCTCCTCCACCGCCGAGATGTAGAAGCGGGCGCTGCGGTTGCGATCGTCCGGCAGGGCGGCGTCGACCGGCGGGATCTGGCCCTGGCCCTTGGTCGCGGCGTCGAGGGCGGCGGCGAGTCCCGGCCGGTCGCGCTCGGCGACGACGTCGACGAGACGGCCGAAGCCGAGGCGCGGGTCGGACTTCACGAAGCTCGAGAACAGCCGCATGAACGGCGCGTTGGTGCGCCCGATCCGGCCTTCCTTGTCGACGCCGGCGATGGCGATCGGAGTGTTGTTGAAGAAACGGGAGAAGCGGACCTCGGCGGCGCGCAGCGATTCCGAGACGTCCTCGCCGGGCGAACGGTTGATGACGAGGGTGCGGCTGTCGCCGATGCCGCCGTCGGCGCCGACCGGGACCCGGTGCAGCAGACGCACGGGCAGGCTCTGGCCGCTGTGCTTCCTGAGGTCGAGGTCGATGATGCCGGTGCGCACCTCGCCCGGCGCGCCGTGGACGCCTTCGAGCAGCGCGGCGCCGTCGCCCTGGACGATCTCGGAGAGACTAATCAGCCCGTCCTCGACGTCTGCGAGGTCGAAGCCGAGCCAGTCGGCGAGCGTCGCGTTCATGTAGACGATGCGGCCGAGCGGATCGACCGAGAAGAAGCCGGCCGGGGCATGGTCGAGGAAGTTCACCGCCCGCTGCAGCGCCTGGAAGCTGTTCTCCTGCGCGTCGCGGTCCTTGGTGACGTCCGAGACCTGCCAGATCGCCATCGACCGTTCGCGGCCGACCCCGGGCAGCGGCCGCACCCGGATGCGATACCAGCGCGCCGGGCCGTCGCCGCGGCCGAGCGGATGGGCGCGGCGAACCTCCTCCTCGGCCCGCCTTCCGGCCCGGGCCGCCTGGGCGAGGCGGAAGATGACGTCGGCGGCGTCGGGGTCGGAGGAGAACACCCGCTCGACCGTGCGGACTTCGCTCGCGCTCTCGGCGCGGATCATGCGGGCATAGGCGCTGTTGGCGTAGACGATGCGCCCGTCGAGGTCGGTGACGCAGATGCCGTCGACCATGGTGTCGAGGAAGCGCCGGGCGAGGCCGTTGCCTTCGGCTCCGGCGCCGAAGCGCAGCAGCCCGATGGCGCCGGCGAACAACGAGAAGACGCCGATGACGGCGAGCAGCCCGAGCAGACCCATGACGTAGGGCTCGGCCGAGGCACGGTCGAGGATGGCGAAGACGCCGGCGGCGGTGACGAGGGCGACGGCGAGAAGAACGAGCAGCAGGACGTTGCCGGTCCGGCCCGACCGGTCGACCATGGCCGGTTCGACCGCAGGCGAGCCTTCCGTGTCGCTGTTCTCGCTCATGGTCCTCAATCCGCCCGTCGGTCGTCTCTGTCGCCACGCCCGCGGGGAAGCGGGCCGGCCCTGCTGCGCCGCGCACCGGGACGGAAGTCCCGGAGAATCGGCACGATCGGGAATTCTCGCCACGATTCGGTCTATAGCAATCCCGCGAAGGCCAAGCGAGCGCGGCGTCACCAGATTCTTCGCTGGGACGGCGGGCGGAAAATCGCGGCGGGACGGCCGGACCGGGACCTCGGACGGCCGGGCGCAACGCGCGGCCGGGCGGCCCGTCGACGTGCGGCGTCACCGCCGCCGAGGAGTGAGCGGCTCGCACCCCCTCGCCGAACCCGACCTTTCGCGACACGGCGGCATCCGGCCGAGGCGCGCCAGGGTATCCGGCGATGAACATTCGGCGACCCGAGCGGTTCGCCACACGGTCATGCCGCCGGTCCGCGACGGCAGCGACGGCAGCGACGGGTTCTGCGAAACGGGAGAGCGACGATGGCGGACGTGCGTGTGATCTGTGCGATCGGCCGCAGCGGCCAGATCGGCCTCGGCGGCGGCATGCCCTGGGAGGGCCGGCGAGAGCCCGAATTTTCCGCCGACGTCGCCCGCTTCTTCGAGGTGACCCGCGGCCACGTTCTGATCGCCGGCCCCCGAACCGCCTCATCGGTGCCCGACTTCGCCCGCGCCGACCGCACCGTCGTGACGATCCGCTCGTCCGACGACCCGGCGGAGGTGCTGTCTCGCTTCGAGACCCGCGTCGTCTTCGTCGGCGGCGGCCCGACGGTCTGGACCGCCTATGCCCCCTTCGTCCGCCACTGGGACGTCACCACCCTGCCCTACGACGGCCCCGCCGACCGCTGGTTCGATCCGGCATGGCTGACGGCGGGCGGCGGGCGGGCGTGACGGACCGGCGGCGCTTCAGACGGACGGGCAGGACGCCCGGGTCGGCCGCGTCCGCCCCTCAGGATGCGAATATCGCAGTCGCCGTGAAGCCGTAGCGCGTCGCCACACCCTCCGGCGGGAGGCGGCCGGTGGCGAGGAAGACGTCAGGCGGCGCTTCGTCGTCGCGCGCCGGCGTATCGGCCGTGACCTGGAGCACCCGTCGGGCGATGGCGGGGGCGGGATCGATCCAGGTCACCGGCCAGGGGGCGAGGCGGGTGAGACGGGCCAGCACCAGCGGATAGTGGGTACAGGCGAGCACCACGGTGTCCGTGCGCCGGTCGCCCTCCTCGACGAAGCAGGGCGAGATCTCCGTCCGGTAGTCGTCGTCGGGAACGTTCTCTCCAGCGAACTCGGCCTCGACCAGAGAGGCGAGGCGCCTGGAGCCGACGAGGGTGAAGCGGCAGTCGCGGCCGTGGGTGGCGACGAGGTCGCGGGTGTAGTCGCGCTTCACCGTCCCGGGGGTCGCGAGCACCGAGACGAGGCGCGAGACGCTGGTCTCCGCCGCCGGCTTCACCGCCGGAACCGTGCCGACGATCGGCAGCGTGAAGCGGGCGCGAAGATCCGGCAGCACCAGCGTCGAGGCGGTGTTGCAGGCGATGACGACGGCATCCGGCACCGCCCGATCGACCGCGAGGGTCATCAGGTCGGCGACGCGGGCGATGAGATCGGCCTCGGCGAGATCACCGTAGGGAAAGACGGCGGTGTCGGCGAGATAGGTGATGCGGGCCGCCGGCGCGGCCGCCCGGATCGCGGCGACGACCGACAGCCCGCCGAAGCCGGAATCGAAGACGAGAAGCCGGGGTGCGGCCGTCATCGCGCGGTTCTCACGTCGCACCCTCGTCGCGAACCGGCTTGTTGCCGTTGGCGTCGCGCGGCCGCTCGTGGCGGCGTTCGAGCGCGGAGACGACGCCGCGCAGGGTGCGCACCTCCTGGGCGTTGAGATCGGCCTTCTGGAAGATCGCCCGGAGGTTGCGGACCATGGTCGGGCGCTTTTCGGCCGGCCGGAAGAAGCCGGCGACGTCGAGCGCGCCCTCGAGATGCTCGAAGAAGCCCGCGACCTCGCCCTTGGTCGCCGGCAGCGACCGCTCCGGCATGCGGAAGGGAATGCCGCCGTCGACCTCCGCAAAGCCCGCCTTGCGCCACTCGTAGGCGATGACCAGCACCGCTTGGGCGATGTTGAGCGAGGCGAACTCGGGGTCGACGGGCAATGTGAGGATCTCGTCGGCGAGCGAGATCTCGTCGTTCTCGAGACCCCAGCGTTCGCGCCCGAACAGGATGCCGGCGCGCCCGCCCTGCCCTTCGATCTGCCGCATCGCCGCCGCAGCCTCGACCGGGCCGCGCACCCGCTTCGTCACGTCGCGGTCGCGCGCGGTGGTCGCGTAGACGAAGGAGAGATCGGCGATCGCCTCGGCGACACCAGGGAAGACGCGGACCGCGTCGATGACGTGGGTGGCGCGGCTGGCGGTGGCGACGGCCCGCTCGTTCGGCCAGCCGTCGCGCGGGGTGACGAGGCGAAGGTCGGCGAGGCCGAAGTTGGCCATCGCCCGGGCCGCGGCGCCGATGTTCTCCCCGAGTTGCGGCTCCACCAGAATGATCACCGGGCGCAGATCGCCCTCCGCGGTCGTCATCGCCTGCTCGTCCTCCTGCTGCGGCGTCCGTCACCTGCGCCGCCCCTGCCATGACGGTGCGCCGATGCTCCGGATCGCGCCCCGTCCGTGCCGCCTATAGCATTCTTCGGCAGGGTCCTGAAAAGCGGCGTGCGCTGCGAAAGAAGCCGTTTGCGCGACAGCGCCGCGATGCTATGAAACGGCAAGACATCAGGAGCGCAACTTTCGTTTACGTAAGCGGAAGTTTCGTCATCGGCCAGATCGAGGGGCGTCGAGCCTCCGGCACGGACGGCGATCGTCTTGCCCGCGGGAGGCCGGAGGGCTCCCGCATCCGCGCAATGTCCGACCGAGAAACGGGGATTTTTCATGACCAAGATCAAGGTGGCGAACCCGGTCGTCGAACTCGACGGCGACGAGATGACCCGAATCATCTGGCAGAACATCAAGGACAAGCTGATCCATCCCTATCTCGACGTCGATCTCGAATATTACGACCTCTCGGTCGAAAACCGCGACGCCACCAACGACCAGATCACGATCGATTCCGCCAACGCCATCAAGCGCGTCGGCGTCGGCGTCAAATGCGCCACCATCACCCCCGACGAGGGCCGCGTCGCCGAGTTCGGGCTCAAGAAGATGTGGCGCTCGCCCAACGGTACGATCCGCAACATCCTCGGCGGCGTCATCTTCCGCGAGCCGATCATCTGCAAGAACGTGCCGCGCCTCATCCCGGGCTGGACGCAGCCGATCGTCGTCGGCCGCCACGCCTTCGGCGACCAGTATCGCGCCACCGACTTCAAGGTGCCGGGCAAGGGCAAGCTGTCGATCAAGTTCGTCGGCGAGGACGGCACCACGATCGAGCACGACGTCTACGACTTCCCCGGCGCCGGCGTCGCGCTGTCGATGTACAACATCGACGAGTCGATCATCGACTTCGCCCGGGCGTCGTTCAACTACGGCCTGATGCGCAACTTCCCGGTCTACCTCTCGACGAAGAACACGATCCTCAAGGCCTACGACGGGCGATTCAAGGACATCTTCCAGGAGATCTTCGACGCCGAGTTCAAGGCCGAGTTCGACAAGCGCAAGCTCACCTACGAGCACCGGCTGATCGACGACATGGTCGCGGCGGCGCTGAAGTGGTCGGGCGGCTACGTCTGGGCCTGCAAGAACTACGACGGCGACGTGCAGTCGGACATCGTCGCGCAGGGCTTCGGCTCGCTCGGCCTGATGACCTCGGTGCTGATGACGCCGGACGGCAAGACCGTGGAGGCCGAGGCCGCCCACGGCACCGTGACCCGGCACTACCGCCTGCATCAGCAGGGCAAGCAGACCTCGACCAATTCGATCGCCTCGATCTTCGCCTGGACCCGCGGCCTCGCCCACCGCGCCAAGCTCGACGACAACGCCGAACTCGCCCGCTTCTCGGCGACACTGGAGAAGGTCTGCGTCGACACCGTCGAGGCCGGCTTCATGACCAAGGACCTCGCCCTGCTCGTCGGCGCCGACCAGGGCTGGCTATCGACCGAGGGCTTCCTCGACAAGATCTCGGCCAACCTCGGCACCGCGATGGGCGCTTGGAAGTAGTCGACGCTCCGGCGGCCGGGGCCTTCACGGCGCCCGGCCGGGAGTGTTCGAGACGGCTCGGCCGAACGGACGACGGCCTGCGGATGTGGCCTTCGCCTATCGCCGCCGGGACGACGACGAACAACGCGAGAAGGCGGCGCGGGGGAACCCGGCCGCCTTCAACATTTGTCGGGATGCCCGGAGAGAAGCTGCCGTTCCGAGGCGCCGTCGGCTACCCGAAGCAAGCGACCGGCCGGACGAGCGCCGTCGGCGGCCAGCGCCTTCCGCCGACGGCGGCGGACGCCGGTCCGCGGCGCCCTCCCGTCATCGGCACCCGGCCCGAAGGCGAACCTGCGCGAACCCTGCCCCCAGGGACGTCAGCCCCGAGAGGTCGAGCCGACGATGCGTCAGGCCCCCGAGTCGTCAGGCCGACGGGGCGTCAGGCTGCCAGCACCTCCGGCAGGCCGCCCGCCACCGCGTCGATCGCCTGCGCGGCCTTCGCCCCGTCGGGGCCACCGGCCTGGGCCATGTCCGCACGGCCGCCGCCACCCTTGCCGCCGAGGGCCTCGGCGGCGAGGCGGACGAGGTCGACGGCGCTGACGCGGTCCTTGAGGTCTTCGGTGACGCCGACGACGACGCCGGCCTTGCCGTCCTCGGCGACGCCGACCATGACGACGACACCGGAGCCGATGCGCTTCTTGCCCTCGTCGACGAGCGACTTGAGATCCTTGGGTGCGACGCCTTCGGCGACCCGGCCGAGGAACTTGATGCCGCGGACCTCGCGGACTTCGTCGGCGGCACCCGAGCCGCCCATGGCGAGCTTGCGGCGGGCGTCGGCGAGATCGCGTTCGAGCTTGCGGCGTTCCTCGACGAGCGCCTGGACGCGGTCGACCACCTCGGTGACCGGCGCCTTGAGGGCCCCGGCGACCTCCTTGAGACGGCGCTCCTGCTCGACGAGGTGGCGGCGGGCCTCCGCCCCGGTCAACGCCTCGAGACGGCGGACGCCGGCGGCGACCGCGCTCTCCTGAACGACGCGGACAAGGCCGATCTCGCCGGTGCGCCCGACGTGGATGCCGCCGCAGAGTTCCACCGAATAGGTTTTGCCGGCCTTCTCGCCCTCGATCGCGGTCCCCATCGAGACGACGCGGACCTCGTCGCCGTATTTCTCGCCGAACAGCGCCATGGCGCCCGAGGCGATGGCGTCGTCGACGGCCATCAGCCGGGTCGAGACCGGCGCGTCCTGGAGGATGATGGCGTTGGCCATCGACTCGATCGCCTCGATCTCCTCCTCGGACACCGGCTTGGTGTGGGAGAAATCGAAGCGCAGCCGCTCGGGCGAGACCAGAGACCCCTTCTGGGCGACGTGGGTGCCGAGCACGGTGCGCAGCGCCTCGTGCAGCAGATGGGTGGCGGAGTGGTTGCCGCTGATCCGTGCGCGGCGGGCGGCGTCGACGATCATCTCGACTTCGGCGCCGGTGGCGAGCGATCCCTCGACGACCTTGCCGATATGGACGAAGAGCCCGCCGGCCTTCTTCTGGGTGTCGGTGACGACGAAGCGGCCACCCGGCCAGCGGATTTCGCCCGTGTCGCCGACTTGGCCGCCGCTCTCGCCGTAGAACGGCGTCTGGTTGACGACGACGCAGCCCTCGGTGCCCTCCCCGAGCCGCTCGGCCGGCTGGCCGTCCCGCACCAGAGCGCCGACCACGGCGACCGCGCGGTCGGTCCCATAGCCGAGAAACTCCGTCGCCCCGGCGGTTTCACGCAGGCCGAACCAGACGGTCTCGGTCGCAGCCTCACCCGAACCCGCCCAACTCGCCCGCGCCTCCGCCCGCTGGCGCTCCATCGCCGTCTCGAAGCCGGCACGGTCGACGCCGATGCCGCGGCCCCTCAGGGCGTCCTCGGTGAGGTCGTAGGGGAAACCGTAGGTGTCGTAGAGCTTGAAGGCGGTCTCGCCGTCGAGCCGGTCTCCGGAGGCGAAGCCCTCGGTCGCCTCGTCGAGCAGGACGAGGCCGCGCGACAGCGTGCGGCGGAAGCGGGTCTCCTCGAGCCGCAGCGTCTCGGTGATCAGCGCCTGGGCCCGAACCAGTTCCGGATAGGCCTGGCCCATCTCGTGGACGAGGGTTCCGACGAGGCGGTGGAGCAGCGGGTCCTTGGAACCGAGCAGGTGGGCGTGGCGCATGGCCCGGCGCATGATGCGCCGCAACACGTAGCCACGGCCTTCGTTGGACGGCAGGACACCGTCGGCGATCAGGAAGCTCGCGGCCCGCAGGTGATCGGCGATGATGCGGTGGCTGGCGACGGTCGCGGAACTGGAGCCGACGCCGGTCGCCTCCTCGGAGGCCCGGATCAGCGCCTTGAACAGGTCGATGTCGTAGTTGTTGTGGACGCCCTGGAGCACGGCGGCGAAGCGTTCGAGGCCCATGCCGGTGTCGATCGAGGGCCGCGGCAGATCGAGGCGCGGGCCGCCGGCGATCTGCTCGTACTGCATGAAGACGAGGTTCCAGATCTCGATGAACCGGTCGCCGTCCTCGTCGGGCGAGCCGGGCGGACCGCCGGGAACGCTTTCGCCGTGGTCGTAGAAGATCTCCGAACACGGGCCGCAGGGGCCGCTGTCGCCCATCGCCCAGAAATTGTCGGAGGTCGAGATGCGGATGATGCGGTCGTCGGACAGCCCGGCGATCTTGCGCCAGAGCCCGTGCGCCTCGTCGTCCTCGGAGAAGACCGTCACCAGAAGCCGGTCGCGCGAGAGGCCGAACTCCCGGGTGACGAGATTCCAGGCGAGTTCGATCGCCCGCTCCTTGAAATAGTCGCCGAAGGAGAAATTGCCCAGCATCTCGAAGAAGGTGTGGTGGCGGGCGGTGTAGCCGACGTTGTCGAGGTCGTTGTGCTTGCCGCCGGCGCGCACGCATTTCTGCGCGGTGGTCGCCCGGGCGTAGGGCAGCTTCTCGAGGCCGGTGAAGACGTTCTTGAACGGCACCATGCCGGCGTTGGTGAACATCAGCGTCGGGTCGTTGCGCGGAACGAGCGGACCGGACGCGACGATCTCGTGATCGTGGCGGGCGAAATAGTTCAGGAACGTGGACCGGATCTCGTTGACGCCGCTCATTTGGACAACCCATCACCTCGCGGCGCCGCCGGAACCCGGCGGCGCGATTGTCATGGGGTTTTAAACGGGCGTCCGAAGACTGTCCACACGCGCTCGCGGCGCGCCGCCGCGGCGGCATTCCTCCCCTGCGGCGCTCCGCCGTCACCTCCCCGCCGCCAATCCGCCGGCGGGATATGACGACGGGGCGGAGCGATCACGGCTCGCCGTCGGCGTCGTCCTCCGGCTCGCCGGCGAGAATCTCGGCGGCGATCACGCCGGCGTTCTGGCGGATCGCCAGCTCGATCTCGGCGGCGAGGTCGCGATGGTCGGTGAGGAACTGCTTGGCGTTCTCCCGGCCCTGGCCGAGGCGTTGGCTGTTGTAGGAGAACCAGGCACCCGACTTTTCGACGATGCCGGCCTTGACGCCGAGATCGACCAGCTCGCCGGTCTTGGAAATGCCCTCGCCGTACATGATGTCGAACTCGATCTCTTTGAACGGCGGAGCGAGCTTGTTCTTGACCACCTTGACGCGGGTCTGGTTGCCGACGACCTCGTCGCGGGCCTTGATGGCGCCGATACGGCGGATGTCGAGGCGCACGGAGGCGTAGAACTTGAGAGCGTTGCCGCCGGTGGTCGTCTCGGGGCTGCCGAACATCACGCCGATCTTCATCCGGATCTGGTTGATGAAGATCACCATGGTCTTCGACTTGGAGATCGAGGCCGTCAGCTTGCGCAGCGCCTGGCTCATCAGGCGGGCCTGCAGGCCGGGCAGCGAATCGCCCATCTCGCCCTCGAGCTCGGCGCGCGGCGTCAGCGCCGCGACGCTGTCGACGACGAGGACGTCGATCGCCCCCGAGCGCACCAGCGTGTCGCAGATCTCGAGCGCCTGCTCGCCGGCGTCCGGCTGCGAGATCAGCAGGTCGTCGAGATTGACGCCGAGCTTCCTCGCGTAGATCGGATCGAGCGCATGCTCGGCGTCGACGAAGGCGCAGACGCCGCCCTTCTTCTGGGCCTCGGCCACCGTGTGCAGCGCCAGCGTGGTCTTGCCGGACGATTCGGGGCCGTAGATCTCGACGATGCGCCCGCGCGGCAGACCGCCGATGCCGAGCGCGATGTCGAGGCCGAGCGAGCCGGTCGAAACCGATTCGACCTCCACGGCCTGGCCCTGGCCGAGCCGCATGATCGAACCCTTGCCGAACGCCCGCTCGATCTGGGAGAGCGCGGCGTCGAGCGCCTTGGTCTTGTCCATTGAACTTCCCTCGACGAGGCGTAGTGAGTTCTGCGCCATCTCGCGCTCCCTTATTCCATGTGCAGCCGGGCGTTTCAAACAGCGCCAATGTACACTTTCTGTTCTCATCTGCAAGAGGCGTCTGGCGATTTTTGTTTCTTTTTTGTTCTCGTCTCCGCCACTATGTCCCTCGACGCTCGCCCTCCCGGCCGACGCGAATCGATCGGCATGTCGATGGATGCGGGGACAGCAGCCCCCCGCAAAGCGACGAGGGAAGGCGCCCCGCGCGCGAGCGAGATTGCGGATACCGGCCCCTCCGGCGAGGAGCCGTCGACCGACCATGGCGCCTATCCCTGCAGGGTGTTGCTCATCCCGGTGCCCCTCGCCCCCCTACTCCGCCGCCTCCCGCGCCGCCGGGTTGTTCGGGTGGGTCGTCCAGTTGGCGTAGGGGGCGCCGGCGGGGCGGCCGGTGCGGGGGTCGGTGCCGGCGGTCATCGGCTCCATGGTGATGCAGTTCTCGACCGGGCAGACGTTGACGCAGAGATTGCAGCCGACGCAATCGGCGTCGATCACCTCGAAGTGGCGGCGGCCGTCGACCATGGCGGTGATCGCCTGGTGCGAGGTGTCCTCGCAGGCGATGTGGCAGCGGCCGCACTTGATGCAGAGGTCCTGATCGATGCGGGCCTTGGTGACGTAGTTGAGGTTGAGATACTGCCAGTCGGTGACGTTGGGCACGGCGCGGCCGCGGAAGTCCTCGATGGTGCGGTAGCCCTTGGCGTCCATCCAGTCGGAGAGCCCGTCGATCATCTCCTGGACGATGCGGAAGCCGTAGGTCATGGCCGCGGTGCAGACCTGGACGTTGCCGGCGCCGAGGGCGATGAACTCGGCGGCGTCTCGCCAGGTGGTGATGCCGCCGATGCCGGAGATCGGCAGGCCGCGGGTCGCGGGGTCGCGGGCGATCTCGGCGACCATGTTGAGGGCGATCGGCTTCACCGCCGGGCCGCACATGCCGCCGTGGCTGCCCTTGCCGTCGATCGTCGGGGTCGGGGCGAAGAGGTCGAGGTCGACCGACATGATCGAGGAGACGGTGTTGATCAGCGAGACGGCGTCGCTGCCGCCGCGGTGGGCGGCGCGGGCCGGATAGCGGATGTCGGTGATGTTCGGCGTCAGCTTGGTGATCACCGGCATGCGGGTCGCCTGCTTGCACCAGCGCGCGACCATCTCGACGTATTCCGGCACCTGGCCGACCGACGAGCCCATGCCGCGCTCGCTCATGCCGTGGGGACAGCCGAAGTTGAGCTCGATGCCGTCGGCCCCGGTCGCCTCGACCATCGGCACGATCCTCTTCCAGACCTCCTCCTCGCAGGGCACCATCAGCGAGACGACGAGGGCGCGGTCCGGCCACTTCTTCTTGACCTCGGCTATCTCGCGCAGGTTCACCGCGAGCGGCCGGTCGGTGATGAGCTCGATGTTGTTAAGCGCGATCAGCCGGCGGTCGTTGGAGTGGACGGCGCCGTATCGCGGCCCGGAGACGTTGACGACCTCGGGGTCCTCGCCGAGCGTCTTCCAGACGACGCCGCCCCAGCCGGCGGCGAAGGCGCGCTCGACGTTATACTGCTTGTCGGTCGGCGGCGCCGAGGCCAGCCAGAACGGGTTCGGGGAGCGGATGCCGCAGAAGGTGGTGGAAAGATCGGCCATGACGGTGGTCCTCGTCCCTTGCGGTGTCAGCCCGCGAGCGCGGCGTTGATGGAGGCGGCGGCGGCGCGGCCCTTGGCCACCGCCTCGACGGTGAGGTCCTCGCCGACGCCGGTGCAGTCGCCGCCGGCCCAGACCTTCGCCAGCGACGTGCGGAACGCGCCGTCGACGGCGATGCGGCCGCCTTCGAGAGCGAGGCCGCCGATCGAGGCGGGATCGCCGAGGGTCTGGCCGATCGCCTTCATCACCTGGTCGGCGGCGAGGGTGACGATCTCGCCGGTGCCGGCGAGCCGGCCGTCGGGCTCGGTGCGGGTGCGCTCGAGGTCGATCGCGGTCAGCGCGCCGGCGGAAAAGCGCAGGCCGGCCGGGCGCAGGCCGGTGCGGATGACGACGCCGGTGCTGCGGGCGAGTTCGCGCTCGTAGGCGCTGGCGTTCATCGCCTCCTCGCCGCGGCGGTAGGCGATCGTCACCTCCTCGGCGCCGAGCTTCTTCGCCTGGACGGCGGCGTCGACGGCGGTCATGCCGCCGCCGATCACGACGACGCGGCGGCCGACCGGCACGGTGGACTTGTCTTCGGACTGCCTCAGGGTCTCGATCCAGTCGACCGCGTCGACGACGCCCTCGCCGGCCTCGCCGGAAAGGCCGAGGGCGTTGACGCCCTGCAGGCCGACGCCGAGGAAGACGGCGTCGTGGTCGGCGGCGAGACCCGCGAGCGTGAGGTCGCGGCCGAGCGCCCTGCCGGTCTCGAGGGTGATGCCGCCAATGGCGAGGACGAAGTCGACCTCGGCCTGGGCGAAGCCGCCGGGGGCCTTGTAGGTGGCGATGCCGTGCTCGTTGAGGCCGCCGGCCCGCGCGCGGGCGTCGTAAAGCGTCACGTCGTGGCCGGCAATGGCGAGGGCGTGGGCGCAGGCGAGGCCGGCCGGCCCGGCGCCGACCACGGCGACGCGGCGGCCGGTGGCGGGGCCCCGGGTGCCGAAGGTGGCGTGGCCGGCCATGTAGTGGTCGGTGGCATGGCGCTGCAGCAGGCCGATCCGTACCGGGATCTCCTCGGCGGTGTTGCGCACGCAGGCCTCCTCGCACAGCGTCTCGGTCGGACAGACCCGGGCGCACATGCCGCCGAGGATGTTCGAGGAGAAGATGGTGGCGGCGGCGCCGTCGACGTTGCCGGTCGCGATCTTGCGGATGAACAGCGGGATGTCGATCGACGTCGGACAGGCGGTGACGCAGGGGGCGTCGTGACAGAAGTAGCAGCGGTCGGCCTCGACCAGCGCCGCGTGCGGATCGAGCGGCGGATGGAGGTCGGAGAAATTCGCCGCATAGTCGGCGAGCGAGAGCCGCCCGCAGGCGACGTCCGGCGTATGCAGGGCTTCGGCTGTCATCGACATCGGATGTCCTCCACGAGCAAGATCGGGCACGGGCAGGATCGGGCGCGGCGGCGCGGGCCTGCGGTCGGTCGTGAATCGGCGGTGGTTCCCCGCGCGGGGCGTCGATCCGGACATCCGTCCCCGGACGGTCCGCGCGCTGCCCGGCCGGTTCGGCCCGCCTGCTGTTCCCCATCCGGTTGATCCGGAATTTCATTGATCATCTGGTCAATTTTTGACGCCGTCAAGGGCTCTGGAACGGTTCCAGCCTGAGTTGCCGCCAAATTCCGCGGCCTGACCGCATTTTGATCAGATCCCGACGATCGGACGGGGGAGGCGAGCGGCAGGGGAGCGCCGGCCGCGGCGACGGCGAGCGAGGAAGCGGCTGTTCTCGCCGGCGATCTCGGCTATGACAGGACGACCGGCGCGGGCGGCCCGCCCCGCCGAGAATTGCCGCGAGGTTTCATGTCGGACGGTGCGACCCTGTCGCTGCTCGCCCGGCTCGTCGCCTTCGACACGACGAGCCGCAATTCCAATCTCGAGCTGATCGCCTTCGTCGAGGACTATCTCACCGGCCACGGCGTCGCCTCGCGGCGGATCTACGACGACACCGGCACCAAGGCCAATCTCTTCGCGACGATCGGGCCGCAGGACGTCGCCGGCTACATGTTGTCCGGCCACACCGACGTCGTGCCCGTCGACGGCCAGACCTGGACGAGCGATCCCTTCACGCTGCGGCGCGAGGACGGGCGGGTCTACGGGCGAGGCGCCTGCGACATGAAGGGCTTCCTCGCCTGCTGTCTCGCCGCGGTGCCCGACCTCGTCCGCCGGCCGCTGGCGCGGCCGATCCATCTAGCCTTCTCCTACGACGAGGAGGTCGGCTGCCTCGGCGCGCGCGGCCTCGTCGCCGACCTCGGCGCCCGCGGCATCGCCCCCCTCGCCTGCTTCGTCGGCGAGCCGACGTCGATGCAGGTGGTGACGGCGCACAAGGCCAAGCGCAGCCTGCGCGCCACCGTCACCGGTCTCTCCTGCCACTCCTCGCTCAGTCCGCACGGCGTCAACGCGGTGGAATACGCCGCCCGGCTGATCGGCCGCATCGCCGAGGTCGGCGCCGGGCTCGCGGCCGGGCCGCGCGACGAGCTGTTCGACGTGCCGGTGACGACGACCCATGTCGGCACCATCGCCGGGGGGACGGTGCTCAACATCGTTCCGGACGAGTGCGTCTTCACCTTCGAGGTCCGGGCGCTGCCGCGCGAGGACGCCGACGCACCGCTGCGCGAGATCGAGGCCTTCGCCCGGGAGGTGCTGGAGCCGGAGATGCGCGCGCGCCATCCGCAGGCCGCGATCCGCTTCGACATGACCTCGACCTTCCCCGGCCTCGACACCGGGCCGGAAGCCGACGTGACGCTGCTCGCCAAGCGTCTCGCCGGCCGCAACGACCACGCCAAGGTCGCCTACGGCACCGAGGCGGGCCTCTTCGACGAGGCCGGCATTCCCACCGTCGTCGTCGGGCCGGGATCGATCACCGAGGCGCACAAGCCGGACGAGTTCATCGAGATCGCGCAGCTCGCCCGCTGCGACCGCTTCATCGCCGACCTCGCCGAGATCGCCACGCGGGGCTGACGCCGGCTCCCGCCGGTCCGCGATCCGAAGCCGTCAGGGGGCGTCAGGG
>Ga0065721_10050913_pt1 | contig 17092 bp, 16 predicted proteins | sample Mesricmetagenome_FD_59108 | JGI IMG/M metagenome (GOLD analysis project Ga0065721, IMG submission 59108) | Mesophilic microbial community from rice straw/compost enrichment Sample: eDNA_1 v2 (version 2) | ecosystem: Engineered > Solid waste > Grass > Composting > Bioreactor | place: USA: Davis... | reverse complement strand
TTTCATGAGCGATTAATGCCATGGAAGCCCATTTGTCACCCGTCACCTGGTTTACCCAGGCAATGTATTCCGGGTTATAACGGATCAGTCTTTTCCGGCGTTTTACACAGGCCTCAATATTAAGCACATTAGCTTCCCTCAATTCGAAATTCTGTTGAAGTCCGAGCAAATGCACAATCTCTCCCGTCATATCATTCATTGACGGAATCGCGGTTACAGTACTGTCGCGGGTTACCGGGGCAGCGGTCAGGTGAATAGAATCTGAGGCATGGGCCTGGGTGAGTACGGATACGGCCAGACCAACCGTAAGCAGGCAGATTTTCATTTAGCGATACATTGGATTTCGTAAAAATACCCCAATATTCCGGCAATGGAAAGGAATGTGGAAAGCTTCTATACCGCTTAAAGGAGAGATAGCCGGAGTTTTCATGGATTTTAACAAAAAGCTTGGAAATCCATGCGCAAATCGCGCCACTTAATTGTGGCGTACAGTCCACGGTATCATGTCAGCATTCAACCCTTTCAAGTGTAGCGATGACCTGTTCAGGCTGGCATAGTTGTAGTATGTGTTGGTTAGGCTGCCGCCATGAACATTTTTAAACCTTAAACTTGAACGTATGAAATTCACAAAATTTTTCGCCGTGGCAGCAATCGCTGCCGCAGTTTCCTGCAATCCTTCCTACCGGGCGACCGATACACCCGGTACAGGTACTGATTCTACCATGAACCAGTCCGGCATGCCTGACAGCGCGAGTGCAGCAATAAACGTATCGCCCACTACCCAATCAGCCTTCCAGGCTCAATATCCCAACGCTACAAATGTGGCCTGGAACCGCTATGATGTCAATGGTACTACGCCCATAGACTGGGACATGGCGGGATGGACAACTTTGGACCAGGACGACTATGTTGTAACATTTAATATGGATAACGAAGACTATTATGCTTGGTATGATAGCGATGGCAACTGGATTGGTTCGGCTTCTGCATTAAAAGATCATTCACAATTGCCACCGGCGGTCAGCTCCTTAATTACAAGTAAATATGCTGACTTTAAAATCGAAAATATAAACCGCGAGTTTCAGAAAGACCGTGTGGCTTATGAAATCGAAATGGAGAAAGAAGGAGGCGAAGCAAAATTGCTGGTGGATTCCGATGGGAATATCCTGAAAGAAAAAGTAAAAGTGAAATAAGTTGGTTTAGTAGCAAACATCAATAGCCCGGGTTGGAATTATCAGGCCCGGGCTATTAAATTTCACACCATCTACAATGGGATGTTTCCATGTTTCTTTTTCGGATTTACGGCCACTTTATTTTCCAGCATGGCAAATGCCTTTATCAATTTTTTCCTGGTATCTCTTGGTTCAATTACTTCATCAATAAAACCCCGCTCTGCAGCCAGATAAGGTGTTGCGAACTTCCGGGCATACTCAGCCTCTTTCTCCTGTAGTTTGGCGGCGGGATCAGCAGCCTGTGAAATTTCTTTTTTAAAAATTATTTCGCTGGCACCCCTCGCTCCCATCACGGCAATTTCCGCAGCGGGCCAGGCGAAATTCATATCAGCCCCGATATGTTTTGAATTCATCACATCATATGCGCCGCCATATGCTTTTCTTGTTATGACAGTTACCCGGGGTACCGTGGCCTCGCTAAATGCATACAACAATTTTGCACCCTGGGCAATAATGCCGTTCCATTCCTGGTCTGTGCCAGGCAGGAACCCCGGTACATCTACCAGTACCAGCAATGGAATATTGAAGCAATCGCAAAACCTGGTAAAGCGTGCGGCTTTCTTTGAACTATTGATATCAAGCACACCTGCCAGGCTCATTGGCTGATTTGCAACAATTCCGATACTTCGGCCTGCGAGTCTCGCAAAACCTGTCAGGATATTTGCCGCATACTCCTTTTGAATTTCAAGAAAACTGTTCTCATCGCAAATACCTTTTACAACTTCTCGCATATCATATGGCTGATTACTGCTTTCGGGCAGGATATTGTCCAGTATTTCTCTTGTTTCATCATCAGGTGTGTAGGTAAGCCTTGGCACCAGTTCCTCGCAATTTTGCGGGATGTACTCAAGAAGCTTTTTTATCATGGTCAGGCATTCCGCATCATTTGCGGCAATGAGGTGAGTCACGCCTGATTTTGTAAAATGGGTGTAGGCACCTCCCAATTCTTCCGAACTCACCTCTTCATTTGTTACCGTCTTAACTACATTAGGACCTGTAACGAACATGTAGCTTGTATTTTCTACCATGATGGCAAAATCAGTCATCGCCGGTGAATAAACGGCTCCGCCTGCACAGGGTCCCATTATTGCCGATATCTGTGGGATAACTCCGGATGACATTACATTCCTGTAAAAAATATCTGCATACCCGCCCAATGATCTCACACCTTCCTGTATTCTGGCGCCGCCGGAATCATTCAGGCCGATGACAGGGGCGCCAGCCTTCATGGCAAGATCCATGATGCGGCAAATCTTTTCCGCGTGTGTCTCAGATAAAGAACCACCAAATACTGTAAAATCCTGCGCAAAGACATATACCAGTCTTCCGTTAATAGTGCCATAACCTGTAATCACACCATCACCATAATACTGTTGCTTATCCATTCCAAAGTCGCGGGTTCGGTGTAATACCAGTGCGCCAATTTCTTCAAAGGAACCAGTATCCACCAGAAGTTCAACACGTTCACGGGCCGTCAGTTTACCTCTCGCGTGTTGCGCTTTGTTTCTTTCCGCGCCACCACCCTCCCTGGCTTCTGCCAGCTTGCTTTTTAATATTTCAGATTTTTCTTTTTTCATAAACTATTTTCAGTCGCGCACACGCATTCTCCAGTTATCAGATGAATGCGTAACAGCAACGGTTTTCTTCAATTGATCAAGATAAAAACGCAAGGCAATGATTCCGGCCAGCCTGGCTTTTTGCTCCCTTCCTGCATTCCATGCATCGGTGTCAAAATGTTTTTTTACAAAATGAGTATCGAAATCACCTTCTGCGAATGCATGATTTTCCATTACAAAAGAACCAAATGGCAAGGTAGTGGATACTCCGTCAATCCTGAATTGCCTGATAGCTTCTTTCATCTTTGCAATTGCATCCGTCCTGTCATCACCATATACCACCAGCTTTGCAAGTAAGGGATCATAATAAACCGGAATGGTCATTCCTTCTTCATAACCGTCGTCAACACGCACACCCGGCATTGCAGGCCTGGTATATCGGTTTAGTTTCCCTATCGAGGGAAGAAAATCATTTGCGGGATCTTCCGCATATACCCTAAGTTCTATTGAATGTCCTTTTATTGCCAGATCATCCTGTTTAAACCGGAGCTTTTCACCGCGTGCAATGCGAATCTGTTCTTCTACCAGGTCAAGTCCCGTGATCATTTCCGTAACCGGATGTTCAACCTGCAGGCGCGTATTCATTTCGAGAAAATAAAACTTCCTGTTTTCATCCACCAAAAACTCCACGGTTCCTGTACTGGTATAACCACATGAACGTGCAACCATCAGGGCAGCCTCTCCCATTTGCTTTCTTAACTCAGGAGTAACAATTGCAGATGGGGACTCTTCAATTACTTTCTGATGACGCCTTTGTATACTGCATTCGCGTTCGAAAAGGTGAACCATATTGCCATGATGATCTGCCAGCACCTGTACCTCAATATGCCTGGGTGAGGAAATATATTTTTCCATAAATACAGATCCGTCTCCAAATGCTGACTGTGCTTCACTAATGGCTCTTTCGATTTGAGATCGACATTCATCAGCTGAATGCACAATACGCATGCCTTTACCACCTCCACCGGCTGAAGCTTTGATTAAAATAGGATACCCGATGGTTGATGCCAACCGTGTCGCCTCATCCAGATCATTCACGGCTTTGTCGGTACCTGGCACCATTGGTATACCATATTTTTTCACAGCTTCTTTTGCTGCCAGTTTTGAACCCATCGAAGCAATGGCCCCGGGTCCTGGCCCAATGAAAATCATTCCGGCGTCATTAACTCTTTTGGCAAACACGGCATTCTCACTCAGAAAGCCATAGCCCGGATGTATCGCATCCACACCCAGCGAAACAGCGAAACCAATTATTTTCTCAATATTCAGGTAAGACTCTGACGAAGCGGCGGGTCCCAGGCAAACCGCTTCATCAGCAAATAAAACATGGGGAGCATTGCGATCGGCTTCTGAGAAAACAGCAACTGATTTCAATCCCATTTTCCTGATGGTACGTAAAATGCGAACTGCAATTTCACCGCGGTTTGCAACCAGAATTTTTTTCATCGGCTCTTATTCAAGTTCAATTAAAACCTGCCCCTTTTCAACTGCCTGCCCGTCTTTAACAGTGATGTTTTTTATCCGGGCATTTCCTGTAGCTACAATACTGTTTTCCATTTTCATTGCTTCCAGTATCAACAGGCGATCTCCCTGTTGCACTTCCTGTCCTATCGCCACATCCATCTTCAAAACGAGACCCGGCATAGGCGCTTTGATTTCCTTTAAAGTCTTACCCGCCGACACACCAAAACCCATACGCTCCAGCAGAACATCAAGCTCACTTTTTATGTCAATGCTGAACGTCTCGCCATCTATTTCAAGTTTGATGTGTTTGGACCTGGTATCGGCATCAATCATTCGGGCGCTTACGCTGCGATCATGATGGATTAAGTTGAACTGACCTGGCGATAATTCAGACAAGTCTGCCTGTTCTACTTCTTGTCGCGATAAATTGAAGGAAAATCCGTTGACAGTGACACGATATATGTTGTTATCAGACTGCATGGAATCTTTGGTATGTAATTTAATGATTCCGCAGTGAAAGTGGATGAGACCTGAAAGTGAAGCTGCTATTTTTTCAACCTGTACATTCGCATTTAAGAATAATTAAGAAAGATACAGGTACAAAGCGGTCAGACAATTCAATTACAACACAACTATTCCGGCTGTTGGAATATCGCTGATGTAGTAATCGTGAAATGCCTTTCTAGAACTTTAGATACAACGTAGCCCTGCCACTGAAACCCCGGTTGAAAATATAAAACGGTTCCACGCTAAATGCTTTCCGTCCGGAAGGGAATAAAAATTTAGAAGAGACAAAGGGCCGGGCACCTTCCGAATTTCCCATTGTATAACCGGCATTGACAAAAGTTGAAAACAGGTAATCGATCTGTATGAGTTTCACTCCGGCATAGGCAAACAACTCAATACTGGTTGCGGATACATCTGTTCCCTCTTCGACGGGCTTGCCTGAATTATTTGCCGGAAACTGACAGGCGACACCTAAACCGGCGGTAATCCTGTTTGCGAAGTAGGCACCCTCCACTGCAACACCCCGGGGAAGAACATAAGAAAGACCAATCGCGGCGTGGCTCTCACAATCTTCCTGCGAGAAGGCCAATACAGGGGTTAAACATAAAATCAGGAATAGTTTCTTCATAGTGTTTGGGTTTTTTGTATAACAGTAAAGACTGTGGCTTTATTATCCAAAGCCGCATCATTTATCTGTTCCTCAAGGCAAATCAAATACCAAGAATCGATAATAACTGCCTTGCCCAACCATTTTGGCCCGCAAAGTTAGGGTAAACAAATTAGTATAATATTGAATTTCAGGGATGCCGGCAGAAATTATTGATCCATGTTAAGTGCTGGGGAAATTCTTTTATGAGTGATTCACGTGATGCGAGCTCGAAGTCGGCAAAATCAAAACCTGGGGAAACTGTGCAACCCACAAGTGAAAAACCAGAATCAAATGCCAACCCGGATGCAAACCATGCACCTGCAGGAACTACATGCTGAAATGAATAACCTTCCAGGATGTTCTGTCCGAGTTTAAGTATCTCTCCCCTGCCATCCGTGTGGATCACGTAGATATGAAGCGGAGTACCATAATAGAAGTGCCATACTTCATCGCTTTTGATCCGGTGAAAAGCGGAGAACTGATCTTTTTCAAGTAAAAAATAAATGGCGGTGCTGAAAAACCTGTCACCTTTAAACCGTACAGGCAATGCACCAGCCGGAATGATTTCTTCACTTTGATAAGTTTGAAGGAAATACCCTCCCTCGGGATGAGGTTGCAGATGATACTTTTCAATAATTGTTTTGGAATCTAAATGGTGGTGGCTTTCCTGTGTCATTTGTGTTTGCTATGATGCTCGGCTTTTTTCCGGTCTTTTTTATCTTTCTTTCTTTTCAATTTCTTCAGGGCTTTTTTTAACCTCGCAATGGTTTTATGTAAATCTTCCTCCTGCCTATGCAGGATTTGCTGAGTCTTGTACGCAGCCTGGTCAAAATAACGATTGGCTTCTGCCAGGTGTACATTGAATTCGCCAGCTTGTTCATCCAGCCTTTTCAATAATTCCCAAAAATTTTCCTTCTTCTTCATAGCCCGGTGAATTCATACAAATAATGGGCCGTTTGACAGGATTATGATTGCTGCAATTCGGCTACTTCAAACCAGTAATCCATGAACAGGCGGATCTTCTTTCTCATACCTTCAATTGTTGATGGCTTAACAATATACGAATTGGCGCCTGCCTGGTAATACTTCCGGATATAGTCTTTTGTTGTGATTTCCCCCAGTACAATTACCGGTATAAAATTAAATAATGGTTCAGCCTTTAGCTGCCTGATCAGTTCGATGGCTGCGTGCCGGTGATCCTGGTTATTGATAAGTATAATTGCAGGCAAACCATGTTCATCAGAAAATGGCTTTACTTCGTTGTAGCCGCCTACAAAATGCATGGGTATTGAATCCTGCCATTCATTCAAAACTGATTCGGTGAGATACCGGTCGTCTTCATCGGCCTGCACCATGAGGATATACTTCTGCATATTTGAGGTTTGTCATTAAAATTAATTCAAAAAGGATTTATCTGCCTGACTGGCATATAAACCTGCAGGCTGGCATAATTATTACATATCACTTTAAAACGCCATGAAGCTGGTTCCATTTCTTTTCATCATTTTACTGTCATGCAATACGGGTCAAAAGGATCCGGAACAACCGGTGCAGGATAAACTGGATACGACTGAGGTAAATGTTGATCTGTCTTCCATGCTCGGTACTACAGAGTGTTATTGGAGAATTGCCGGCCGCGATACGCTCGTTGCCATTCTTTTGCAAACGGGAAATGAAATCACCGGCAAACTTAGTTTTGATAATTACCGGATAGATGGAAGTGCCGGAATCGTGACAGGAACGATTGAATCCGATATTATCAGGTTGTGGTACACTTATCAATCGGAAGGTACCCGCAACATCATGGAAATCTGGTTCAGGAAACATGAAGACCTTTTAATCCGCGGCATCGGCCCAACCGATGTGAAAGGCGACACCAGTTATTATACCGATCAGCAGGCAATACGCTTTACGAATGAACAGGTGCTGCGTAAGACGAGTTGTGATTCGATTCCGGAAAAATACCGCTGATACGGGTTTAACTAATGTTGCTGCAAGCAGGATGCTTCGCAGAGCGCCTTTAGTACATCTGGGTCCGGCTTAATGATCCAATGTTCAATGTTAAATGATAAAGTTGATACTCTCCGCAGCAACAAAAAAGGGGGACACAAAAGTATCCCCCTACTGCTTGAGACCAAACTAAAACTACTGCCTGATCAGTTTTAAAACAGTTTTATCGCGACCGTTATTCAGTTCCACGAAATAGATGCCTGCTTTGTAGCTGTCACCTATCCGGATGGTTTGGTTGTTTTGTAAACCGGTGCGCTGTTCGACCACACGACCCAGGATATCCATCACACGCATATCAATCCTTTCAGACTGATTGTTGCCTTCAATACGAATATTGAAATGAAGATTGGATGGATTGGGCATCACTGAAATATGTGCTGTTCCCAATACACGTTCGACGACTGAAGAGTTCGTGATCAAACCTTCATCGCAGGCGCCCAGCATGTCGCCATGCCCGAGGTGGGCAGCAACTGCATTTCCATTTCCACTGATATCAAGCGTCGAACCATTGTGACATACCAATACCTTAGGCGACTGGCTTCCACGAACATTCACCACGGCAATGTCTGTTGAAACGGTGGATGCACAACCGTTGGCGTCCGTTACAGTAAGCGTATACGTGGTTGCTGAAACCGGGCTGACAGTTATTGTAGCATTTGTGGAACCTTCAGACCATTCATAGTTAAATGGTGACTGGCCTGTCACGGTTGCTGAGAGGTTCAGGCTTGATGAAGGCGTGTATCCCGTGTATACAGTGTTTGGTAATACACCGGATGGTAATGCATATGCATCAGGTATAGTTACAACCGGATTTGCATTAACAACTACGGTTGTCTGGCATTGAGTACTGTTGCCCGATCCGTCTGCTACAGTCCAGGTTATAACGCTGGTACCTGGTTCAAAGTGACCGCTTGCATCATTTCCGTTACCGGAACGGCTGGTAGCACCACTGATCACAAACGAGTATTCCAGTGTTACACAATTATCTGCTGCCTCCACTTGCGGAATGGTATACTGACCTTCCAACGACTGGCAGAATGTGACTTTGTCAGTACACGAAGTGATTTGAGGCGCCATGGTATCGTCGAACGTGCATACTGCGGTAACATTCGAAACATTGCTTTCATTGTGAAAGCGGTCCAGTGCTGTAACAAGGTAATAATAGGTTTTACCAGCATCCACCTGCTGATCGACAAAGGAACTGACCAGCGTTGGCGTGATTGCACGGATATTATGTGCATTTGATGTATCGATATCCGGAGTTTCGGAGCGATAGATCACCAGTTGTCTCACCTTATCCAGTTCATTCTCCACCGGATCCGGGTTTGTCCACTGAAGATTAATGGTTCCATTTTGATAACTCGCCTGCAAGTTTGTTACCGGCATGGGGGGCTCCTGGTCTATCCAGGGCATGCTTGGCTGCAATGCGGGTACATTATAAAAATAATCCCGGACGGAGTCGCGGAAGTTAAGCCTGTTATTTATAAGACTTGTTGTGTTGTAGATGGACTGTCCATGAACATTGGGATACGCAGAACTGCGATTCATCCGGATCTCATCAGGTATCATACTGGCGTTTGCAGACCAAGAAGCACCCTGTGCGGCATCACCCACTTTATAGCCGGCCATACCTATGTAGATAAGGCGGTTGAATGCATTGTTATTCCACCAGGGAATTAAGACACCATAGTCTGCACCGGGCTGGCCAATGTACCAATATACCTGGGGACAGAGATAATCAATCCAGCCTTCCTGCAGCCATTTACGGCTATCGGCAAAAAGACTTACATAGTGTTGCAATCCCGATGTGGCAGATCCTTCGCCTCCATTTCTCCAGATACCAGACGGAGAAACACCAAACTCAACCCAGGGTTTTGCAGCTTTGATACTGATTGAAACCGCCTGGATCAGCAGGTTTATATTATCACGGCGCCAGTCAGCGCGATTCGTGAAACCACGGTTATATGCGGCAAATGTCGCGTCGTCATTAAATGCCGCATTGGGATAAAAATAATCGTCGAAGTGAATACCATCCACGTCGTAACGATTGACGATATCCATTACCACATCATTGATGTGTTGTCTCACTTCGGGGATGCCCGGATCAAGAATCCGCTCTGCATTATTGGCAATAAGCCATTCCGGGTGTTGGCGTGCAACGTGATTTGGTGAAAAGAAGTTGATGTTGGCAATGTTTCCAATGGCACGATAAGGATTCAGCCATGCATGAAATTCTATACCACGTTCGTGACAGGCTTCGATCATAAACTGTAACGGATCCCAGGGTTCTGATGGCTCGTTGCCATCCGTTTTGGCGGGCGTGAGATAAAAACTCCAGGGCACCAGCTCACTGGGATACATGGCATCTGACTGGCTTCTTACCTGAACAAACATCGCTGTTATGCCTGTTGCTTTGTGATGGTCTGCAATTGCTAAAAAGGCAGCACGTTGTTGCTGCGGCGTGTGGTTACGGTTTGGCCAGTCGATACCGAAGTATGTTGCTACCCACGCACCACGAAACTCCCGTTTGGGTGATTGCTGCGCTAATAAGGTTGTGTGAAGGAAGGCCAGCAGCGTGGCCAGGAGTAAAGTTTTTTTCATACGTGCAAGGTTTTAGGGTTAAGATTTTGCTTTTATATATCCAATTTAGAGCGTTTGTATTGCATTTAACTGCACGTTTTAATAAAGAACTGCGTTTTTTCGCCTGATCAAGTAAAAATCCCCGGCTCAGCTGGTATTTTCTACGTGATACCGCACAAAATCGAAACAGACCATTGTTACTTTTCTGTCAGCAGCACGTTTAATTGAAAAAGTAATATTGGATATGAAACCTGGCCTGGTACTGATCATGTGTCTGCCATTATTATCACATGGGCAAAACGACGGGACAGATACAAGCATTCCGAAAAAAAAATATGTTACTCAAAGACTCACCGGAGAAATCCACCTGGATGGAAAGCCTGATGAACAGGTTTGGAATCTTGTAGAATGGTCCGGAGACTTTACCCAATACATGCCTAAAGAAGGCCAGGCTCCCAGCCAGCCATCGCGCTTCAAGATTTTGTACGATGATAAGTTCTTGTATATAGCAACCCAATGTTTCGACTCATCACCGGATTCAATCATCAGACGCATGAGTCGAAGAGATGAATTCCCGGGTGACTGGATTGAAATCAACATCGACAGCTATCATGATTTGCGTACTGCCTTTTCATTTACACTTTCCGTATCAGGTGTCAGAGGTGATGAATTTGTTTCCAACAATGGCGACAATTGGGATGTGAGCTGGAATCCCATCTGGTATGCAAAAACGCATATCGATGAATCAGGATGGACAGGTGAAATAAAAATTCCTTTTAGTCAATTGCGTTATGGCAAGGAAGAAAAAAAGGTTTGGGGCCTGCAGGTAACGCGAAGGATTTTCCGGCAGGAAGAAAGAAGTTCCTGGCAATATATACCGCAACGGGCGGGTGTGTGGGTAAGCGCTTTTGGCGAACTACATGGTCTCAATAATATACCTGTTCACCGGCAGGTGGAGATAGCTCCTTATCTCATACTCCAGGCAGATAAATACAAGAAGGAAGCAGGTAATCCTTTCGCAGACGGGTTCGACGGAAAAATTGCAGGGGGCGTTGATGGAAAATTTGCAGTGACGAATGACCTGATCCTTGATTTTACCATTAATCCGGATTTTGGCCAGGTGGAGGCTGACCCTTCCCAGGTGCGTATCGACGGATTTCAAAATTTTTTCCAGGAAAGACGTCCTTTCTTTGTTGAGAGCCGCAACATATTTGACTATCCACTCACCGGTTCAATTGCCGGCGGGGACTATGATTCCGATCTCCTTTTTTATTCCCGCCGCATCGGCAGTTCGCCCCACGGTTTTCCACAAACATCGAATGGCGAACACGTAAAACTTCCCTTCAATACCACTATCCTTGGCGCAGCCAAGTTCAGTGGGAAAACAAGAAAAGGATTGAGTGTGGGTCTCCTCGAAACGGTTACTGAGCGGGAAATGGCAACCATTGATCATGGCGGGCAACGAAGAAAGGAAATGGTTGAGCCCTTAACGAATTATTTTGTCACCCGACTTCAACAGGATTATAATGAAGGTAATACTATCATCGGAGGCATCATCACGGCTGTAAACCGGGAAAAGGGCATGGATGATATTTTACACCGCAATGCTTATTCGGGAGGTCTTGATTTTATGCGTTCATGGAAAAACCGCAGCTGGTATATCAGGTCTAACCTTGTATTCAGCCATGTGGATGGATCCAGGGAAGCCATACTTCGCACACAAACAAGTTTTGAGCACTTGTTTCAAAGGCCGAATGCTTCAGAATTCAAACTTGACAGCAGTCGCACCTCACTAAGTGGTCTCGGTGGCACAATTCGCTTTGGAAAAAGTGGCGGCAGAGCGGGAAAGCTGGGACAGGTGTTCAGGTTTGAAACCGGTGTAACGTTTCGATCGCCGGGGCTTGAACTGAATGATATTGGATTTATGTATTCTGCCAATGAAATAAACCACTTTACATGGATGGGACTGCGCTTTCAAAGGCAATTTTCAATATTCAGATCTCTGGCGTTAAACTATAATCACTGGTCACGATGGGATTTTGGCGGGCAGTTCCTTTACCAGGCTTTCAATTTTAACTCGCACGCTGTTTTCAAAAACAACTGGATGTTCGGCACTGGTGTTACCTGGAACCCTTATGAAGTACTAAATCATGCTTTACGGGGCGCATCCTCACTTCGCAGGCCTCCGGGTATCGGACACAGTTTCTATATCATAAGTGACTCCCGAAAAAAAATATTTGCTGAAGTCAACGGATTCAACGCCTGGGCTGCCGGCAATACAGTAATCAGTAATACCATTAGCCTTGACCTCGTGGTACAACCTGCCGATGCATTTAAATTCAGTCTTGGTGGAGAATACAGCTACTACACACGCAAACAGGATCAGTTTGTGGCCAATATTACATTCAACAACGAGACAAGAACCATTGTGAGCCGGGTAAAACAGAACACCCTGCGATTTACCGCGAGAATGACTTACAATATCACACCGGACTTAACGGTTCAATTTTATGGGCAACCATTTATTACCCGACCGCTGTATGAACGATTTGGTCTCGTGACAGATCCGATGTCAAAAAGTTATGATCAAAGATTTACCGTTTTTAGTCCACAACAAATTTTTGAAAATAATAATCGGTATAGCATCGACGAGGATCGTGATGGCATCATAGACTATGAATTCAGCAAACCGGATTTTAATTTTGTACAGTTTCGTTCAAACCTGGTAGTCCGTTGGGAATACAAACCGGGTTCTGAACTTTACCTGGTCTGGTCGCAAAGTAATACCCCTGCTGAAGCCAATGCGGATTTCGGGACACCGGTTTTCAGGAGCCTGTTCGACAATGCTTTCGCGGAAGAGGGAAGAAATATTTTCCTGGTGAAATGGACTTATCGCATTTTGCGATAACCTCAGGATTTCACCTTATTTTTTGATTTTTTCTGAATAGCCTGATAGTAAGCGCAAACCGCCTTCATGGGGCAAATCTCACACAAAGGTTTGGGTCGGCAGATTTCGCGACCCAGGAAAGAAAGACACATACCCACATCCCATTGCTTCGGTGGCAGTGTTTCCATCAATTGTTTCTCGATCTTTTTCGGATCTGTGGAAATGGCGATGCCAAGGCGGGGCGCAACCCTTACCACGTGCAAATCTACTATCACTCCCTCCGGCGGCCGGCCGGCTTCGCGTAAAATCACATTAGCCGATTTACTGCCAATACCGGGTAGAGCAGTAAGTTGATCATGCTTTAAAGGAATATTCTTATCCGTTTTTACAACCTGAGCGATACTGACCAGCCATTTCGCTTTATTGCCGAAATTTCTAACCTTCGAAATAAAGGGATATAATAATTTTTCGTCTGCTTTCGATAAAGCTTTCATATCCGGGAAAGCTTTGAAAAACTCCGGCGCTATTTTGTTAACAATCAGGTCTGTACTTTGCGCAGAAAGTACCACCATCACCAGCAATTGGTAAATATTCTGATATTCCAGGGGATGTTTTGTCTTCTTATACTTTTTTAACAATGGTTGTACCGCGTCCGACCAGTTGATTTTTGCAGGCATGGTTATTTTTTAGAACTATTGGCAACTCCGGCCCCATCACATTTATTATAATCCGGGTTGGCAGATTTAATCATTTAAATTTACAGCATGAACCATGAAACTGGCAAATGGATTATTGTTGCCGGCGTCCTGGTAGTGATTGCCGGTATTATCGTTTATTTCTTTCATGACCGGCTCAACTGGATTGGTCGCCTGCCCGGAGATATTCGATTCGAAAAGGAGAATTTTCGTTTTTATTTCCCCATTACCACGATGATTATCTTCAGCATCTTGCTTACTGTGATCATCCAGGTAGTAAAGCGTTTCTTTCATTAGCAAAATACCAGCTGGATGAATGCCAACTGGTATTTCACCTCAATATTTAATCGACGGTTATTAATTAACTGCCGGTGTAATCACAATATTGCGATATTCTATTGGACCGTGATCACCCTGGATATAAAGCGGTCCGGGTTCACCTTCGTTACTATCAAGAGCACCGCCTGTAATACCGGGTATTTCCTGGTTGCAGATTATAGTTTTGCCGTTGGCTACCACCGTGATCATTCTGCCGACAAGCGTTACGTCATAAGATTGCCATTCTCCCGGATCCTTTGCTACATTTTCCGTGGGGGAAATAAATCCGTATACGGCTCCAAGCTGATCTTTCAATGTCTCCATTCCTTTGCTGTCTGTAATCTGCAGTTCATATCTTCCTCTCAGGTAAACACCGCTGTTGCTACCCTTTGGATAGCGAAATTCAATATGCAGTTTGAAGTCAGTGAATTTCTTATCCGTCACAAGGTTCGCTCCTGACTTGGGACTCTTCAGTACACCATTTTCAGCCACCCATTGGTTCGCTGCGCCCATTGCCTTCCATCCGTCGAGGTTTTTACCATTAAACAATGTAAGGGGTTGCCCCCATTTAGGTTCCTGCGTTCTCCTCAGAGACGGCGCACGACGACCCACCCACGGATAAGTCTTTCCATTAGCGGCAACCAGAGTGCCAGTGAGACTATCACCCTGTAACCTGGCTTCAAATTGCAGGTCATTGTCTTCTTCTTCCCATTGCGGGGGTATTGAGAACCGCATTACCCCGTCTTTATAATGGATGATCGATACCGGTCTTGCACTACCGGTAATACCAACATAATGCCCCACCAGCCGCTTAGATCCGGAATGAGATATTTCGAGCCATGATGGATATTTTTTACCATTGTCATCAATGGTAATATCCCATCTGCCTTCGATTGAGTTATTGGCAGGAGTGGCGTGGAGCAGAAAGGATTGCAGTGTAATTAAGATAATCAACAGTGATAACAGGCCGAGATTCTTTTTCATGTAGCTGGATTTTTTTGTGAATAGCTAATGTACTAAAAGAATCGCTCAACGAACCCGAACTCTTGTCAACAAAAAAGGCTGTCCGAAGACAGCCGGATAAGGTTTGCTGGTAATGGTATTAAAATGACTCAAAGTCGAATTTTTGTCCTCCGACTGATGCTTCATACATGAGGCCCCCTTTTTCCTGTGTGAATACCATCACACCGTTTTCATATTTTACATTTGCAGAAGCTCCTTTATCGGCAGCCACGGCCGAAGCCTGCGCAGCAAATTCAAAGTTGTCCTGTTTAAATCTGTCCAGGGCTTCTTTGTTTTCAAAAAATATTACTTCCCGGTATGCCTGGCCTCCAAATTGAAATCCGACAGTTACCTGTTTCATGCCGGCGCGTCCAATGGCTTTTCCCTGTTCATACACAATCCCGTTACCGGCCGCTCCTCCCACTCCTACAGCGCCTTTACCCACATTTGGAAAAATCACATAACCGTAAGAATTGTCGAACAAATTTTTCATCAGCCCGTCGGCATTAATGAATTTTTCCTTTGCCTCCTTACTGTCGGCAATCAGCTTTTCATCTTTGGAAGCATTTTGCGCCATCGAGGTTAAAGGCACAGAAAGAATCGCTAATGCCATTAACCATGTTTTCATATTCCTTTTCATACACCAATTTTTTGTTTTATCTGAATATCGAACAGGTAGATTGGTACAAAGACTTTGCCAGCCGGTAATCAGGCTACTATAGCTGCCGGTTCATGCTGAGACAGGTAAATTTCAAGGCAGTTATGTCCACAAAAAAATACGGAATCATCATCAGGATGTGGAATCGATTTCCCTTTGTTGGTGATTTGCATTTTACACACCGGGTCAATATAATTCTTAACACTAGAATCTGGGGTATATTGAAACAATTTATAAGGCTCCCGGAAATTTTTCAATTGTTTCTTTCCCACCGGTTCAAAACCGGCCTTATCGCTTACAGCTGATAAAAATGTTTCGGATGACCAGATCGTTCCGGGTTTAGCCTGGGAAGCAATGCGGGATGTGAGATTAACAGCACTTCCAAAATACCGGTTGTTTCTTTTCAATACCGGTCCAAAATGCAAACCCGCGTGTATGAGGGGGAACTGATCCATTGAGCTGTGAAAAAGAATTTGCCTGGCTGTCAATAGTAAATCGTCGGGAGAAGATGAAACCACCATTACCTCATCACCCGCGTGTTCATGCAGAACGCTTTCTCCTGCGAGACTTTGATAAACCAGGCTGATGAACTCATCCACTATATCAGCAGCGCGATGAGCACCATGTGTATCGGTCAGGGCTGTATAGCCGGAGAGATCGGCTATCATTAAGGACATATTTTCTTCCATGTTTGGTTTGGTCTTTAGTCTAAAAAAACAGCCGGCAGGACCGGCTGAGTGCTAATCTCAATGGCAGGATCCGCCGCAATTGCATTCTTCACAATTACATACTTCACAATGGCATTGACTGCTCAATGACTGGTTTAAGGCAACAGGAAAATTTCTTTTGTTCATAATTTCTGCTTTTTGATTTTGATGGTGCAAAACTAGTCCCGGCCCTGTAGGTAACCGTTATACAATTTTGGGAATGATTTACAGAATTTCGTCATATCCCGGGACTTCATTATTTCTCAACATACTTTGACTCCCTTAATTTTACACGCAATAAATTTTTAGCAAATGGCAAAAAAGCTAACCCCGGTTGAATGGATCGCATTAGTGGCTGGAGCTGTTATACTGGCGATCGGGCTACTTCTTTTTTATACAAACAAACCAGGGTTTGATTCCTTTGTGCAGGAAGATGGCATCGTGGAATGGCTTACCGTCCTGGGTCTGCTGGCCGGTTCGGTTGTTTGCGTGCTAAGGTTTAAACGTTTATACCCGGTAAAAAGCAAATGGTTCCTGTTTGTTACGGCATTCCTGGCATTTTTTCTTTTTTTCGCCGCCGGGGAAGAGATTTCCTGGGGTCAACGCCTGATTGGTATTGAAACACCTGAATATTTTCAAAAGCATAATGCTCAAAGTGAAACCAACCTTCATAACCTGGTCGTTGGAGGTGTAAAACTGAACAAACTTATTTTTTCTGTTTTACTTGTAGGTGCTCTTGCTATCTATTTAATCGTCGTTCCTGTATT
>Ga0065721_10050916_pt1 | contig 17094 bp, 14 predicted proteins | sample Mesricmetagenome_FD_59108 | JGI IMG/M metagenome (GOLD analysis project Ga0065721, IMG submission 59108) | Mesophilic microbial community from rice straw/compost enrichment Sample: eDNA_1 v2 (version 2) | ecosystem: Engineered > Solid waste > Grass > Composting > Bioreactor | place: USA: Davis... | reverse complement strand
GCGGCGGGCGCCCTCGACCACGGCGCGGGCGAGAACGTGGGCGGAGGCCTGTTCCAGCGAGGCGGCGAGGCGCAGCACCTCGTCCGCGGCGAAGCCGTCCGCCGTGCGGATGGCGTCGACGTCGACGCGGCCGTGGGTCAGCGTGCCGGTCTTGTCGAAGATCGCCGTGTGCAGCCGCGACAGGCCTTCGAGGGCGCCGGCGTGCTTGATCAGCACGCCGCGGCCGGCGGCCCGCGAGATGCCGGAGATGATCGCGATCGGCAGGGCGAGGATCAGCGGGCAGGGCGTCGCCACCACCAGCACGGCGAGGGCGCGCATGCGGTCGCCGGTGAGGCCCCAGGCGAGGCCGGCGAGGGCGAGCGTGAACAGCAGGAACCAGACCGCGAGGCGGTCGGCGAGGCGGACCACCGGCGCCTTGCTGTCGCGGGCTTTCTCGACGAGGCGGACGATGCCGGCATAGGTGCTGTCGGCCGCCGCCCGCGTCGCCGTCATGGTGAAGGCGGCGCCGAGGTTGGTCGCCCCGCTGGAGAGCGCCGCGCCGGCGGAAAGGCGCCGCGGCCGGCTCTCTCCGGTGAGGGCGGCGGTGTCGAGCAGGGCGGCGCCGTCGTCGAGGCGTCCGTCGGTCGGGACGACGTCGCCCTTGCGCACGTAGAGCCGGTCGCCCGGGACGATCGCCTCGATCGCGATCTCCTCCAGCCGGCCGCCGGCGTGGCGCAGCGCCGAGCGCGGCACCCGCGACAAGAGCGCGGTCATCTCGCGGGTCGCCCGGCCGCGGGCGTAGCTCTCGAGCCCGATGCCGCCGGCATACATCACCGCGACGACGTTGGCGGCGAGCGGTTCGCCGAAGGCCAGCGCCGCCGTCATCGACAGGGCGGCGACGAGGTCGAGGCCGACGTCGCCGCGCGACAGGCTGCGGACGATGTCGGCGGCGAGCAGCGCCAGCACCGGCAGCGTGCCGAGGGTCCAGGCGAGACCCGCGACGCCCCCGGCCCCGGCGGCCCACGCGGCCATGCCCGCGGCGATCCCGGACAGGGCGAGGCCGAGGACGACGAGCGCGGGCGAGGGGAGTGCGGAAGATGGCAGCACAGGCGGGGGCGAGGCGGTCGGCGTCGTCATGCGGCTTCCGTCGGATCGGGTCGCGTCGGCAAGGGTCGCGGCGGCCATGTCCGGTCTTCGCGGCCGCCCGGGAGACGGCCTGCGAACCATCAGCCCGGACCGACCGGATTTCGGCTGTCGGGCGGCCGGTGCCGCTGCGGATCGACCGGGGTGGCCGGCCGCGGTTGGGAAACGGCTTAGCACGGACGAGGGCCGGCCGGTGCCGCTTCTTTGGAAAAGCTCCGGAAAGCACCGAGCGACGAGGGCCGGTTTCCCGCTTGAAGTGCAGGCGCGCGGCGGTGTCTACTGCAAGGGTCGCAGATCCGACGACCTCCCGGAGATCATCGATGGCCCGCCGTTCCGGCCTTTTCCCCTTCGCCGCCCTGCTCGCCCTCTCCCCCGCCGCCAGCGCCGCCGAGATCACCGCGGACGGTGCCCGCGACCTCGCGGCGAGCCTTTCGACCTATGTCGGCCGCGAGGCCGTCGAGGAGGGCATCGTGACGGTGGTGCCGCGCGGCGAGAGCTACAAGGTCACGATCGACGTCCAGCGTCTCGTCGGCGCGATGGTCGAGGGCACCGGTTCCGTCGTCCGTCTCGACGGCGAGCTCTCCTTCGAGACGGCGCCGCTCGACGACGGCACCTGGTCGATGACCTGGGTCGGCTTTCCCTCCGTTTCGGCCGAATACGACCTGCCGCAAGGCCGGCAGAGCGTCGACTACCGGTTCGGCCTCGGCGAAGTCACGGGCGTGTTCGACCCGGCTCTCGCCTATTTCTCGCGGATGGAGCGCAAGGGCGGCGAGTTCCACTTCACCACCACCGACGGCGAGACGGCGGCCTTCGGCAGCATGACCTACGACGGCGAGACCATCACCGCGACGCCGGCGGCGGGCGGGAGTATCGACATCGTCGCGTCCAGCGTCATCGACACGCTGAAGGAATCGGCGACGAGGGGCGGGACGACGATCTTCACAGCTCTCGCCGACCGGATCGAGACCGAGGCCGCGATCGACGGCCTGCGCAGCCTCGGGCTGCGCGATCTCCTCGCCTTCGCCGTCGCCCGGAAGGCCGGCGAGCGACTCGATGCGGCGGCCGGAGCCGAACTCAAGGACAAGATCCGGGCGGCGTTGCCGCTGTTCGACCAGATGGACGCCTCGGGGGCGATTTCCCGTCTCTCGGTCACGACACCGGCCGGCCCCTTCTCGGCCGGGCCGATCTCCTTCTCCGTCGCGACCACGGGGATCGCCGCCGAGGGCCGCTACGAACTGGCCTTCGCCGCCGAGAAGCTGGTTCTGCCGGCGCTGCCGATGCCGCCGTGGAGCGCGGCGTTGCTGCCGGAGGGCTTCGACCTCGCCGTGGCCGTGACCGGGCACGACCTCGCCGCGCCGGCGGCGATGGTGATCGACGCGATGGATCCGACGAAGCCGGAGCCGGTCGACGAGGCGGTGCTCGCGGCGGCGGCGGAGCGGATCCTCGATCCCGCCGCGGGCCTCACCCTCACGCTCGCCCCGAGCCGCCTCGCCTCGCCGCTCTACGAGGCGCGGTTCGAAGGCGCGATGTCGGTCGTGCCGGCCGAGCCGGAGCCGGCCGTCTCCGGCACCGCCACCGTTTCACTGTCGGGCCTCGACGAGATCATGGCGCTGATGCAGGACCATGCCGCCACCGATCCGCAGGCGGCCCAGGCCGCCATGGGCCTCACCTTCGCCAAGGGTCTGGCGCAGGTCGAGCCTGACGGGACCGCCGTGTGGGAGATCGCGGTGGCCGAGAGCGGGGCGGTGACGGTCAATGGACAGATCATGGTGCCGGCAAGGAAGTGACGGCGCCCGTGCGAAAAGCATCTTCCGGGGCCGGATCGTAAAGCGCCACGACAACGAGGGCGGCCGTACGATGTTCGACCGTCCATCTCCGTTGAACAGAACCCTTGTTCCCTCGGTCGCGAAAAATTCTCTTGGCGGTCCCGCGGAACCGCAGGGAAGGGTTCACGTTCTCCTCGTCATGGGACGCCGCCGATCAGCAGACGCGGCGGATCTCGCCGAACAAGTGCGGCCGCGTCCGCCGTTCGACCAACGAAACCATGGAGAGCGTCATGAACTTCAAGCTTCTCGCCGCCACCGTCATCACCACCGCCGGCCTCGCGCTGGCCCCGGTCCAGTTCGCTTCGGCGCAGGAAGCCGGCGTCGCCCCGGGCGGCCCGGACCAGACCAACGACACGCTCCTGCAGTCGCCGGACGCGGCCGAGCCGAACGGCGGCGCGATGACCGACGGCACCACCGGCAGCGTGACCTCGCCGGACAGCATGATGGACGGTGAGAGCAAGGTCACCCCGGGTGCCCGCCCCGACAGTTCGAAGTGCGATCCGAATTCCCCGGACTATCAGGCCGCCACCTGCGGCCCCGAACTAGACGGCAACTGATCACGAGCCGTTCGCGCGACTACGGAACGGATGGAGCGTCGGGCTTGGCCCGGCGCTCTTTTCGTCGTGACCACGGCGCCGGCTGCTCGGCCCTCCGAGCGCGGCCTGAAAACGAGGACGCCCGCCCCGGTTGGTATCGGAGCGGGCGTTTCTTTGGTCTTGGACGGTTGCTCGTCGATGCGGCGGGCCGGCCGGGCTGGAGCCCGTCGACCCTCGCCGGGTCAGCGCCAGTCGCGGATGTCGACGAAGTGGCCGGCGATGGCGGCGGCGGCGGCCATCTGCGGCGAGACGAGGTGGGTGCGGCCCTTGAAGCCCTGACGGCCCTCGAAATTGCGGTTCGAGGTCGAGGCGCAGCGCTCGCCCGGGGCGAGCTTGTCCGGGTTCATGGCGAGGCACATCGAACAGCCCGGCTCGCGCCACTCGAAGCCGGCGTCGAGGAAGACCTTGTCGAGGCCCTCGGCCTCGGCCTGCGCCTTGACAAGGCCGGAGCCGGGCACGACCATCGCCAGCTTGATCGAGCCGGCGACCTTGCGGTCCTTGACCACGGCGGCGGCGGCGCGCAGGTCCTCGATGCGGCCGTTGGTGCACGAGCCGATGAAGATCTTGTCGAGGGCGATGTCGGTGATCTTCGTTCCCGGGACGAGGCCCATGTAGTCGAGCGCCCGGCGCTTGGAGGTGCGCTTGGTCTCGTCGGCGATGTCGTCCGGGTTCGGCACGACGCCGGCGACGGAGACGACGTCCTCGGGCGATGAGCCCCAGGAGACGATCGGCGGCAGCGCGGCGGCGTCGAGCCGGACCTCGCGGTCGAAACGGGCGCCCTCGTCGGAGTGCAGCGTCTTCCAGTAGGCGAGGGCGCGCTCCAGCGCCTCGCCCTGCGGCGCCCGCGGGCGGCCGATGATGTAGGCGAAGGTCTTCTCGTCGGGCGCGATCAGGCCGGCGCGGGCGCCGCCCTCGATCGACATGTTGCACACGGTCATCCGCCCTTCCATCGACAGCGACCGGATCGCCTCGCCGGCGTATTCCATGACGTAGCCGGTGCCGCCGGCGGTGCCGATCTCGCCGATGATGGCGAGGATGACGTCCTTGGCGGTGACGCCGTCGGGCAACTGCCCGTCGACCGTGATCCGCATGTTCTTCGCCTTCTTCTGGATCAGCGTCTGGGTGGCGAGCACGTGCTCGACCTCCGAGGTGCCGATGCCGTGGGCGAGGGCGCCGAAGGCGCCGTGGGTCGAGGTGTGGCTGTCGCCGCAGACGATGGTCATGCCCGGCAGGGTGAAGCCCTGCTCGGGGCCGACGACGTGGACGATGCCCTGGCGGTCGTCGAACTCGTCGTAATACTCGATGCCGAATTCACGGGTGTTCTCGGCCAGCGCCGCGATCTGGGCGGCGGATTCGGGATCCTCGTTCGGCTTGGAACGGTCGGTGGTCGGCACGTTGTGGTCGACGACCGCGAGCGTCTTCTGTGGCTGGTGGACCTTGCGGCCGGCGGTGCGCAGGCCCTCGAAGGCCTGCGGGCTCGTCACCTCGTGGATCAGGTGGCGGTCGATGTAGAGCAGCGAGGTGCCGTCCTCGGCGGTCTCGACGACGTGGTCGTCCCAGATCTTGTCGTAGAGCGTGCGGGGCTTGGTGGTCATGGCATTTCCGGAAGGTTTGCCGTCTCTGCGGCGGAAGGGCGAGGCGGCGTTGCGGGCGGTCGGTGCGGTCGGGCTGCGCCGGTCAGCCGCGCGAGGCCACCGCCGCGAGCCGGGCATGAAAGCGACCGGGCAGACGCTCGTGGTCGCCGAGGGCGGCGAAGCCCCGCGTCGTCGCGGCGATCGGGGCGAGGATCGGGCAGAACGGTTCCAACATGGACGCTCTTATAATCCTGCGGCCGTGGGCGGAAAAGCCCCCATTCCGCGGGTCTGCCGGTCGGCAGCGGAGGATGGCGGGGGCGAGGGCCGGCGCCGGGGCGCTGCCTGCGCGCTCCCGTTGCAGCAACGCGGCGATTTCGGGGCGTTGCCACGAAAAGACCTTGGAACACGATGACGTGACCGGGAATTCATCTTCGCGTAACCGATCAACGGATCACGGAGACTTCCAATGAAACGCAAGATGATCGCGATCGTTTCTGTCGCGGCCCTGCTCGCCGCCCCCGCCGCTTTCGCCGCCGAAGGCACCGTCACCGGAGCCGCGGGCGGCGCCGTGACCGGTGCGGTCGTCGGCGGGCCGGTCGGAGCCGCCGTCGGCGGTGTCGCCGGCGCCATCGTCGGCACGGTGATCGCGCCGCCGACCGAGGTGCGCCAGTACGTGGTCGAGGCCCCGCCGCCGGCGGCTCCCGCCCCGGTGGCCACGCAGGTCACGGTCGGCTCGACCCTGCCGGACACGGTGGTGGTCTATCAGGTTCCGGACTATCCGGCCTATGAATACACCATCATCGACGGGCACCGCGTCATCGTCGACGCCGAGACCCGTCAGGTCGTCGAGATCATCGACTGACGGGGCGGGCGCGGGCATTCCCGCAGCCCGACGCGAGAACCCTCCCCGCCGACCGGATGCAGCCCGGCCGGCGGGGAGGTTTTTTCGCTTTCCTTTCGGGCGATCCATCGTCTGAGTCATCCGCCGAACGCGCCCCGCATCAGCCCACGCGACGGAATCGTCGGCGCCGGACGGCGTTCCTTCGCGGTGCCGGTCACGAAACGGCAGCCGGCACCAGGTCGACGACCACGATCTCCGGCGGCCGGGCGAAGCGGACCGGCGCCAGCGAGCAGCCAAGGCCGCCGGAGACGACGAGGCTGCGCCCGTCCTCCTGGAACAGGCCGTAGGGATAGCGCCGCTCGACGCGCGAGCGCAGGGCTAGGCCGCGCACGAAGGGCAGGTTGATCTGGCCGCCGTGGGTGTGGCCGCAGAGCGTGAGGTCGACCCGCTCCGGCACCTCGGGAAAAATATGGGGCTCGTGGGCCATCAGGATCGCCGGCGCGTCGCCCTCGATCTGCGCCAGCGTCCCCGGCAGGTCGTCGACGCCGTGGCCGCCGCCGGGGCGGTGGGCGAGCTGGTCGCCGAGGCCGGCGAGCCAGAATGGGGCGCCGGACGGCGTCGCGAGCCGCAGGGCGTCGTTCTCCAGCACCGCGAGCCCGGCCGTCTCCATGGTGAAGCGGACGAGATCGCCGCCCTCGTACCAGTCGTGATTGCCGAGCACGGCGAAAACGCCGAGCGGCGCCTCGAGGCGGGCGAGGGCCTGCGCCCAGTCCCACATCGGCACATCCGCGGTCTTGAAGCGGCGCATGCCGGCGACGTAGTCGCCGAGCAGCAGCGTCAGGTCCGGTTCAAGGGCGTTGGCGGCGGCGACGATCTCTTCGATCCGGGCAACCGGCATCCATGGCTCGCAGGCGTGGATGTCGGCGACGACGGCGATGCGCATCGCGCCGTGGGCGGCGCTCCAGCGCGGCAGCGTCAGCCGATAGGCCGTTTCGACGAGGCGGTGGCGCGGCTCGATCCAGGCGGCATAAGCCGTCATCGGCACCGCCGAGAAGACGGCGCCTGCGGCGAGTTGCAAGAAGGTCCGGCGCGAGATCATGACCGACCCTAGCGCGCGGATGATGGAGAAAGTCTGACCGGGGCGGCGGGGCGAGCGGCCGTGTTCATGCCTTGCGGATGGCGACCGGGGACAGGCGAAAGGTCACGGCGTAGCGAAAGAAATCGATATCCCGTGCCACGGTCAGCGCCCGCCGGATCCGCACGTCGTCCTCGTAGGCGACGATGCACCCCTTCACCGACTGCTCGGGCTTCGCGATTTCGCTCGCCACGTAGCCCATGTATCGTTGGATCTGACCGACCACGGCATCGCTCGCCCGGCCGCGCTTGAGTTCCACCACGAGGAGCGTCGCACCGTCCTTGCTGACCGCCAGAATGTCGATTGGGCCGGTGTCTGTGGGATACTGACGTCCGACGATTTCGCCGTCGACCGCGTAGATGTCGAAGTCCCGGCCGAGATCGGTCTTTGCCCAGTTGGTGACGAGGAAGTCCTCGAGATGCCTTTCCAGCGCGAAGGCGACGACATCTTCGATGACCTCGTCGGTGCCCGGCACCACCGGCGGTGGGGCGAGGTTCAGAAGCACAGAAAGCTCCGGGCCGTAGCGGGTCACGTCGCATACCATTCCGCCGGACGACAACGATCGCCTCAGTTCGCCCGTCAGTTCCGACCGGTCGAGCAGGCGTGGGGCCCATTCGACCTTGCGCCGATGCGGGAGAACGTCGCCTGGCGCGAAGACGTAGGGGCTGACTATGCGGCCGACACGGTAGCCAGCGGCTCCCTCCGGCGTCAGAACGACGTCGCCCTCCGCAGCCATCTTGCAGAGCGTGTGGAGCATGCCGCAGGCGAGGCCGGCGGTGACCTTGGAGGCGGAGGGGTTGCGGTCGAGGAACTCCGGAATTTTTGCCTTTCCGAAAGCCTTCCAGTTGTCCGGCAGGTGCGGGCCGAGATCGTAATCGAAGCCCCAGTCGCCGCCGATGAAGCCTTCGTCGAGGCAGCGGCGGGCGAAGGCGTTCTTCGGCCCGGCATAGACGCGGAAGTAGCGAACCGGTCTTGCAAACGTCTCCATGGATCCCCCGCGCGATTCGATCGACGTGAGGAAATCCTATCCAGGCAACCGAAGAGTGAAAGCGCGAACTGCCGCGTTCCGCGCGGTTCGGCTGAAGCGCGCCGCGCAGCACCGCCCCGCCGCAAATGAAAACGGGCGGCCGATGGCCGCCCGTCGCGCATCCGGAGGATGAAAAGTCAGCTCACTCGGCGGCGCCGGCCTTGGCGGCTTCCTTGGCGGCGACGGCTTCGGCGCGGACGGCCGCGGCCTCGGCGCGCTGGACGTCGTTGAGCTTGCGGGCGCGGGCGTTGGACGCCTCGACGATACGGGCCGACTTGCCGCGCAGGTTGCGCAGATAGTAGAGCTTGGCGCGGCGGACCTTGCCGCGGCGGACCACCTCGACGCCCTCGACCATCGGCGAGAACACGGGGAAGACGCGCTCGACGCCTTCGCCGTAGGAGATCTTGCGGACGGTGAAGCTCTGGTTGAGGCCGCCGCCGGCGCGGGCGATGCAGACGCCCTCGTAGGCCTGCACGCGGGTGCGGCTGCCTTCGGTGACGCGGACGTTGACACGGACGGTGTCACCGGGTCCGAATTCGGGGAGGACGCGCCTGGCCTCGATGACGGCCATCTGCTCCTTGTCGAGCTCTTCGATGATGTTCATGGCAACTCGCCTTCTTCTGTCGAACGCCCAGAGCGCCCTCGCATCGTCGTCGCGACGGGGGCGTATTCGCCGTTCTGATCGCTCATGAATGAATGTCGCGGTTCCATACAGGAAGCACCGCGGCTTGTCCATGCCCCGGCGCCGAGGTTTTTCGGCGCCGGCCGCCGGCGGTGGCCTCGCCGCGGCCCGGCATCGGAACAACGCCGCTCCGTCGCGGGTTGACCGGACATCGCACGCCGGCCGCGAACGCGGAGCACCGGCCATTCGTCCGACCAGCGGCCCGGCGGAGACCCGCTCCGCCGGAACGCAGGATGAGGAGATCGATCCGATGAAACGCATGCTCGCGGCGGTTCTCGCCGCCTCCGTCCTCGGCACCAGCCTCGCCGCCTCCGTCGCTCCGGCGGCGGCCGATCCGCGTCGCGACGAATACATCAAGCGCTGGTACCTGCAGAACCCGCGCGACGACGGCTACAAGCGCTGGGAACGCGATCGCCGTGGCTGGCGCGACAGGGACTATCGCGACTGGTACCGTCGCCACCATCGCGACAACAACAACGACTCTGCTGCGGCGGCGATCTTCGGCCTCGCCGCCGGCGCCCTCGCCAGCGGGCTCGTCACCGGAACGGTGCAGCCGCGCGCCGCAGCGCCCTCCGGCGGCGTCCCCTCCGCCGGCGGTTATCCCTACGGCAGCGACGGCTACTACCGCTACTGTTCCTCGAAGTACCGCTCCTTCGATCCCTCGAGCGGCACCTTCCTCGGCTACGACGGCAACCGTCACTACTGCCGCTGAGGCAGGTGGCGGGGGGAAGGGGCGAGCGGTCCCCCCGCAGCCCGCCTGCCGCAGCGTCGAGCGGACATGAAGAAGCCCGGACGGTGAACCGTCCGGGCCTTTTCGTCTCTGCGGTCCGCAACCCTCTGCAGGCGGTCAGGCGATGTAGCCGTTGTCCTTGAGGTAGCGGATCACCTCTTCGGCGAGCTGGGCCGGAGCCTTGGTCGCCGAGGTCAGCACCAGTTCCGGATTCTCCGGCACCTCGTAGGGGCTGTCGATGCCGGTGAAATGCTTGATCTGGCCGGCGCGGGCCTTCTTGTAGAGCCCCTTGGGATCGCGCTGCTCGGCGATCTCGATCGGGGTGTTGACGTAGACCTCGACGAATTCGCCGTCCCCCATCATCTCGCGCGCCAGCCGCCGCTCGGAGCGGAAGGGCGAGATGAAGGAGACGAGGACGATCAGGCCGGCGTCGACGAAGAGCCTGGCGGTCTCGGCGACGCGGCGGATGTTCTCGACGCGGTCGGCGTCGGTGAAGCCGAGGTCGCGGTTGAGGCCGTGGCGGATGTTGTCGCCGTCGAGGGTGTAGGTGTGGCGACCCTCGTGGTGGAGCATCTTCTCGACGATGTTGGCGACCGTCGACTTGCCGGCACCCGAAAGGCCGGTGAACCACAGCACGACCGGCTTCTGGCCCTTGGCCTCGGCCCGGGCGGCCTTGGAGACGTCGAGCGCCTGCCAGTGGATGTTGTCGGCCCGCCGCAGGCCGAAGGAGACCATGCCGGCGCCCATCGTCAGGTTGGTGAGCCGGTCGATGATGATGAAGGCGCCGGTCTGGCGGTTGTCGTCGTAGGAATCGAAGGCGACCGGTTCCGACAGCGACAGGTTGACCTGGGCGACCTCGTTGAGCGTCAGCGACTTCGCAGCGAGCTTGCTGAAGGTGTTGATGTCGACCTTGTGCTTGATCTCGGTGACCGTCGCGGTGACGGTCTTCGATCCGATCTTCAGCAGATACGGCCGGCCGGGCAGCATCTCCTCGTCGGACATCCAGATCAGCTCGGCGGCGAACTGGTCCGAGACCTCGGGACGGTGGTCCGGGGTCGCCAGCACGTCGCCGCGCGAGATGTCGATCTCGTCGGCGAGGGTGAGGGTCACGGCCTCGTCGGCGCCGGCCTCCTCGAGGTCGCCGTCCATGGTGACGATGGCCTTGACCGTCGACGTGCGGCCGGACTTGGCGACGACGACGGCGTCGCCCGGGCGGATGCTGCCCGAGGCGATGGTGCCGGAGAAGCCGCGGAAGTCGAGGTTCGGGCGGTTGACCCACTGCACCGGCATGCGGAAGGGCCGGTTGAGCTTGTCCTCGGTGACGTCGACGCGCTCGAGATGCTCGACGAGGGTCGGGCCCTCGTACCAGTCCATGTGCGGACCCTTGTCGAGGACGTTGTCGCCGAAGCGGGCCGACAGCGGGATCGGCTGCAGCGTCTTGAAGCCGAAGTCCCTGGCGAACTCGGTGTATTCCGCGACGATCCTGTCGAAGACCTCCTGCGAATAGTCCATCAGGTCGATCTTGTTGACCGCGAGAACGACGTGGCGGATGCCGAGCAGCGAGACGATGTAGCTGTGGCGCCGCGTCTGCGGCAGGATGCCCTGCCGGCTGTCGACGAGGATCACGGCGAGGTCGGAGTTCGACGCGCCGGTGGCCATGTTGCGGGTATACTGGACGTGGCCGGGGGTGTCGGCGACGATGAACTTGCGCAGGTCGGTCGCGAAGAAGCGGTAGGCGACGTCGATGGTGATGCCCTGCTCGCGCTCGGCCTCGAGGCCGTCGACGAGAAGGGCGAAATCGATGTCCTCGCCGACCGTGCCGTGCTTGCGGCTGTCGCGCTCGAGGCTGGCGAGCTGGTCCTCGAACAGCAGCTTGGTGTCGTAGAGCAGGCGGCCGATCAGGGTCGACTTGCCGTCGTCGACCGAGCCGCAGGTGAGGAAGCGCAGCAGGCTCTTGCGCTCGTGGCGCGCGAGATAGTCCTGGAAGGCGGAAAGATCGAGAGCTTCGACGTCCATCAGAAATATCCTTCCCGCTTCTTCTTTTCCATGGAAGCGGCCTCGTCGTGATCGATGAGACGGCCGGAACGCTCCGAGGTGCGGGCGATCAGCATCTCGCGCACGATCTCGGGCAGGCTGGTCGCATCGGAGGAGATGGCGCCGGTCAGCGGGTAGCAGCCGAGGGTGCGGAAGCGCACGAGCCGCATCTCGGGCGTCTCGCCGGGCTGCAGCGGCAGACGGTCGTCGTCGACCATGATCATCATGCCGTCGCGGTCGACCACCGGACGCATCGCCGCGTAGTAGAGCGGCACGATCGGGATGTCCTCTTTCAGGATATACTGCCAGATATCGAGCTCGGTCCAGTTCGACAGCGGGAAGACGCGGATCGATTCACCCTTCTTGACGCGGGCGTTGTAGAGGTTCCACAGCTCCGGGCGCTGGTTCTTCGGATCCCAGCCGTGGCCGGCGGTGCGGAAGGAGAAGATGCGCTCCTTGGCGCGGCTCTTCTCCTCGTCGCGGCGGGCGCCGCCGAAGGCCGCGTCGAAGCCGTATTTCGTCAGCGCCTCCTTCAGCGCCTCGGTCTTCATGGTCTGGGTGTAGAAGGAGGATCCGTGATCGAACGGATTGATGTTCCTGGCGATCCCGTCCTGATTGGAGTGGACGATCAGGTTGAGACCGAGGGTCTTGGCCGTATCGTCCCGGAACTTGATCATCTCCCGGAACTTCCACGTCGTGTCGACGTGCAGCAGCGGGAAGGGCGGCTTCGACGGGTAGAAGGCCTTCATCGCGAGATGAAGCATCACCGACGAGTCCTTGCCGATCGAATAGAGCATCACCGGGTTGCGGAATTCGGCCGCGACCTCGCGGATGATGTGGATCGACTCTGCTTCGAGCCGCTTCAAATGCGTCAAACGGTCAATCGACACGGTGGATCACCTCGATCAAAGTAATGTCAATGGCAACGGCGCGACCATAGGGCGTCACCGTTCCGGCGACAAGCAACGTCCCGCCTCGTTTCGCCCCGCCGCCAGGGCATGGTCTGCCCTCTGCGGGGATTTCGGCGGAATGATGTTGCTCGTCTCGTCCTCGCCCGCGAGAACGGCGCCCTCGCCGTCGTTCCCGGGATCGCCTCGCCCCGGCTCAAGCCAGAGCCACGCCACCTGCCGCGATGAAATGCGGGTTGGCGAAGTCGGTATCGGTCGGCTGGTCGCGCTTGCCGTAGCGCAGCGGGGCGCCGTCGACGGTGACGACCTTGCCGCCGGCCGCGCGCAGCACGGCGTCGCCGGCCGCGGTGTCCCATTCCATGGTCCGGCCGAAGCGGGGGTAGACGTCGGCCTCGCCGCAGGCGACGAGGCAGAATTTCAGCGAGGACCCGGCACCGGTGAATGATGCAACGTCTAAGCGTGACAGCCAGGCTTCGGTTTCGGCCGAGCCGTGCGAGCGGCTGCCGACCGCGACGAGGCCGCCCGAGGCCTCGCGTACGGCGATCGTCTCGGGCGTACCGGGACGGCCGGCCTCGTCGACGAGGATGCGGCGGGCGGCGCCGCCGGCGGCGACGTAGAGCCTGCCGAGGGCCGGGGCGTAGACGACGCCGGCGACGGGCACGCCGGCCTCGATCAGGGCGATGTTGACGGTGAACTCGCCGTTGCGGCTGACGAATTCCTTGGTGCCGTCGAGCGGATCGACGAGGAAGAATTCGCCGTCGGTGGCGGGGACGCGGCCGGCGGCGACCTCCTCCTCGGCGACGACGGGAATGTCGGGAGCGAAGGCGGCGAGCCGCTCGAGGATGATCGCCTCGGCCTCGGCGTCGGCGGCGGTGACAGGAGAGGCGTCGGACTTCACCGTGACGTCGAAGTCGGCGCCGTAGATCGCCATGATCCGGCGTCCGGCCTCGATGGCGGTGTCAACCAGAAAGTCGGCCAACTGATCGTCGGAAAATCGGGACATTGAAATTCCTTGAAGAGATCGGGCGCGCGCCGGCGGAACTCCGCCGGCGGCCGGGTCGCTCGCGGTCGGCCGGTCAGGCCGGCCGGCCGATGCTGACGTAGGTGAAGCCGGCCTTCGCCATCTGGTCGGCCCGGTAGATGTTGCGCAGATCGACCAGCACCGGAGCGGCGGCGAGTTCCTTGACGCGCTCGAAGTCGAGGGCGCGGAACTGGTTCCACTCGGTGACGATGATCACCGCGTCGGCGTCGGTGACGCAGTCGTATTCGTTCTCGACGTAGTCGATGCCCTCGATGATCTTCTTCGCCTCTTCCATGCCCTGCGGGTCGTAGCCCTTGACCTTGGCGCCGGCGTCCTTGAGGGCCTGGATGATCGAGATCGCCGGGCTGTCGCGCATGTCGTCGGTGTTCGGCTTGAAGGTGAGGCCGAGCACCGCCATGGTCTTGCCGCGGATGTCGCCGCCGCAGGCCGCGACCACCTTGCGCGCCATCGCCCGCTTGCGGGTGTCGTTGACCGAGACGGTGGTCTCGATCAGCCGGATCGGGCTGGCGTAGTCCTGCGCGGTCTTGACCAGCGCCATGGTGTCCTTGGGGAAGCACGAGCCGCCGTAGCCGGGGCCGGCGTTGAGGAACTTGGCGCCGATGCGGTTGTCGAGGCCGATGCCGTGGGCGACGTCCTGGACGTTGGCGCCCACCGCCTCGCAGAGGTCGGCGACCTCGTTGATGAAGGTGATCTTCATGGCGAGGAAGGCGTTGGCCGCGTACTTGATCAGTTCGGACGTGCGGCGCGAGACGAAGATCAGCGGCGACTTGTTGAGGTAGAGCGGACGGTAGACGTCGATCATCGGCTCGCGGGCACGCTCGTCCTCGATGCCGACGACGATGCGGTCGGGGATCTTGAAGTCCTGGATCGCGGCGCCCTCGCGCAGGAACTCCGGATTGGAGACCACGGCGAAGTCGGCGTCGGGACGCTCCTCGCGGATGATGCGCTCGACCTCGTCGCCGGTGCCGACCGGAACGGTCGACTTGGTGACGACGACGGTGAAGCCGTCCATGGCGCGGGCGATCTCGCGGGCGGCGGCGTAGACGTAGGAGAGATCCGCGTGGCCGTCGCCGCGGCGGGACGGGGTGCCGACCGCGATGAAGACGACCTCGGACTGGGCGACGGCGTCGTCGATTTCGAGACCGAAGGAGAGGCGGCCCTCCTTGACGTTGTTGGCGACCAGTTCGTCGAGACCGGGCTCGTAGATCGGGATGCGGCCGTCGTTGAGGGCGTCGATCTTGCGCTTGTCCTTGTCGATGCAGAACACGCGGTGACCGAAGTCGGCGAAACACGCGCCGGAGACGAGACCCACGTAGCCCGAGCCGATGATCGTAATACGCATCCGATATTTCCCTGTTGCGAATAGAACTAAACCATGGGGGCGCAGATCGGCCGGCCCGTGCGTCGCCGGCCACTCCGGCTTCCGTCCTTTTCCGCTCCCCGTCGCGCTGTCGCGCGGTCCTGCGGCCATCGCCGCGGCGGCACCGCGCGGGCACCATCCAATTGTGCAGCGCGAAGCGACCCTAGACGACCTTTTCCGCCTTGCCTAGGCCGTCGTCGGCCGCAGCACCGACGGCGGCCATGTTCGTGCCGCATGCGTCGGGGCTCCGCCGGCGCTCTCACTCCATGGCCTCCGCCGTCGCTGCCGCGTGGCGGCGATGGACGGCGACGGCCTTTTCGAACAGCGCCAGTTCGCTGGCCGCGGCGGCGCGGACGCCGAGGCGCGAGGCGACGCGCACCGCCGACAGGCTCATCGCCTGCCGCTCGGCGGGGGCGAGGGCGAGGAAGGCGTCGATCGCCGCGTGGATCGCCTCGTCGGACCGCGTGTCGGGAAGATAGCCGTCGATGCCGTCGCGGATGAACTCCTGTGCCCCGCCGAACACGGGCGCCACCGGCACCGCGCCGCAGGCCATGCCTTCCAGGGCGGTGCGGCCGAAGGCCTGGTAGTCGGAGGCGTCGAGGAACAGGTCGGCGGCGGCGAGGCTCTCGGCGACCTCGGTGCGGTTCAGCACGCCACGATGGTCGATCGCGGGATCGAGCGCGATGCAGGCGGCGTCGAGTTCACCTTCGGCGCAGCCGAAGGTGACGATTCGCACCGCCTCGCCCAGCCGGCGGGCGAGGCCGTTGAGGACGCGGGCCGTACGCGCGGGGGCGCGGCGCGGCGTGCGCGGGCGGATCATGGCGGCGACGACGAGCTGCTCGCCGCCGCGGCGGCCACGGGGACGGTAGACCTCGTGATCGATGCTCGGCTCGACCTTTTCCACCACGAGGCCGTGGTTGATGGCGACGACGCCGCGCAGCCAGTCGGTCTTGGCGAAACGCAGGGCGCCGGGCAGCATGTCGAAGGCCGCCCGGGCGCGGCGCCACTCGCGGGAGTCCGGGGCGTGGAACAGCGGCTCGTAGTCCTGGAGATAGTGGGCGGCGAGCGGTGCGGGTGCGTCGCCGAGTTCGTCGAGCGCGGCGGCGACGTGGGCGAGGCTGGCGTTGTTGGTGGCGCAGAGCACGTCGCTGTCGGCGGCGAGGGCGGCGAGGGCGGACCAGTCGGCGTAGCTCTCGAGCGCGACTCCGGCGCCCGGAAGCTCGGGATAGGTCTCCGAGATCGAGGCGAGATGGCGTGGCGGCACGGCGACGCGGACCCTCGCCCCGAGCTCCGCGAGGCCACGCGATTCCTGGGTGACCGAATGGCTGCCGCCGCCGCCGCCGAAGGACGGCAGCACGAAGGTCACGCGCAGGGCGGGCGGGCGCATCATCACCACGGCATCGTCCCTTCCGGCAGGTCCGCGGCGTCGCCGGCGAGAAGGGCACCGATTCTCGCGGCGTCGAACCAGGGATGGCGGTCTTCGAGGACGCGGGCGACGTCGGCGATGCGATCCGGCGCCGGCGCCGCCGGGCGGTGCCTGACGAGGGCGTGCCCGCCGGCGAGGCGCAGGCGCCAGCCGGCCTCGCGGGCGCGCAGGCAGAAATCGAGGTCGTGGCCGAGGCCGTCCGGGAAGGCCTCCTCGGCGAAGCCGCCGAGTTCGACGAGGGCGCCGCGGCGCAAGGCGAGGCAGCCGGACGGCAGCAGCGCGACGCGGCGGCCCTGGCGTCTCGGGCCGTCGGTCCGGTCGGCCTCCGTGTCCGACCCGTCCTCGTCGGCGCCGGCGCCGGCGGTGGCGAGCGCCGATGCGGCGGTGGTCTCGTCGGTGAGAAGGGCGGCGAGCAGGACGTCGAGCCAGCCTTCCCGCACGGTGACGTCCGCGGACAGCAGCACGACGACGTCGGCCCCCGAATCGAGGACCGCGCGGTTGAGCAGACCGGTCGGCGTTCCGTCGCGATCCGGCTGCAGCAGGCTCTGCCACGGCCGCTGGCGGATCCGTCCGCGGGCGACGGCGGCGAGCCTCGGGTCGCCGGAGCTGTCCGCGACGGTCAGCAGGTGCGGCCGGTCGGTCCAGCGGTCGAGGGCCTCGAGAGCGTCGGCGAGGCCGCCGGCGTCGAGGCGGGCATCGAGGACGATCTGGATCGAGGCGGCATGGTGGCGCGGATGGCGCCAGCGCGCCGGCGTCACGCCCGCACGATCGCGCACCGGCGACATCGGCTC
>Ga0065721_10005060_pt1 | contig 17095 bp, 8 predicted proteins | sample Mesricmetagenome_FD_59108 | JGI IMG/M metagenome (GOLD analysis project Ga0065721, IMG submission 59108) | Mesophilic microbial community from rice straw/compost enrichment Sample: eDNA_1 v2 (version 2) | ecosystem: Engineered > Solid waste > Grass > Composting > Bioreactor | place: USA: Davis... | reverse complement strand
AAAAAATCACTAAAAAAAGACCAAAATAAAAAAAAATCTTTCATAGACTATATTATTAATTCTAAAAAGAGGGGGGTTGAAAAATTCAGAGCCCCCCCACTTTTTTTTAACCGAATACTTCAAATTTAATGCGACCTTTTAGATGGTTTAACTGGGTGATTTGGATGCTCACTTGACTCAGCCAACTCGTTATCAAATGGCCAGTCATCAGACAAATTAGATGAGTTACTAGAAACAGAAGGTTCTGAAGAATCTGAAAGATTATCCAAAAAATGATTATCAAAACTATCAGAGACTGTAGAATCACTTTTAACTTCTAATAATAATGGATCTGTCGGCAACCTACTAATAGAATTAGCAAAACCAGATTGCGTGTCAAACAAATTTACGTCCGGATAAGCATATGGATCTTCCATACCCAAACCAGCCCGTTCAGGCAAATTCGCATCTCCAGCCAAATCAGGATTTGGCGCTTGACGTCTCCTGCGGTCAAATAGTTCCTGTATCCGACCGTGATCATTTCGTAAATGGGCAGGTACACGCAACTGATCATTCATTTGACCAACTTCCATAAAACGTCGTATGACTATCCCCAAAGGCAAATTAATATCGTCCAAAAGAGGAAGAATAGGGAAACGACCTAACACATTTTGACCAAGATCGGCTACCCGTTCTAATCAACCATCAGGTAAAACCCCACCCTGCCGCTGTGGCGCTTGTATTAAAAAGGGGCGATGATCTATAAGAGGAGGGGGCGCCAACTCACGCATACGCCGCTCTTCCGCCAGCAAATCATTGCCCACACGTATAGCTCAATCCGCACGCTGACGCACATCAGCCCCCACCGGTGGACCAGCCTCCAATTCCTCTACCGCGTCAACAACCTGTGGAGGAATCTGTAATGCCGCCCACTCACGAGGATTAATTTGCAAAATTTCACCGTCTCCCCCTTCACTACCACTACCCGAATCACTATCAGAATCTAAAGCAGAGCTAGCTTGTGATAAAGAATCATCCGACACATTATCAAAATTATTATTCAAATGACGATTATTCATATTATTACCAGGCCCGTCATTGTCATCACCGTTATCACCATTATTATTACCACCAACTGGAGGACGACCAAAAAAAAACCTTTTAAACCATCCAAAAAAAAATCAAAAAATCGAAGCAATAACATCAAAAATAAAAGTAAGTATTCAAATACCTGCGATTAACAGCGCAATTAAAATTTTATAAAAAAAACTAGGTTTACTTGAAGAAGAGTCGTAAGAAGCAGTGAGAATTTCAAGTACTGCGGAGTCATCAGACAAATTAGACGAGTTCGACCCTAAGTTTCCCGGGAACTCAAAAACTAAAATTATAATAGTTTTGAATACCCGCTTAAAAAACTCATCAAAGGGCTCTTCCAAAACCAAAAAACTCAAAGGCTGATCTAATTTATTATAAACCTCAATAAACCTACTAAAATTGCTGCTTAAAAGTCAAAGCACTAAAGTAACCAAAAACTTACTAAGCGTATTAGCTAAAAATACAACTGCCAAAATCAAACAAAAAAGAAATAATCAAACACGGAACAATTTCTCTCCCCCCAAAAATGCAACAGTCTTGTCATAATATTTAACAGAAAGCAAATACTTAGATGAAACAGTACTACCAAAAAGCATATTCAGAAAGGAGAGAAACTTAGTTCGGTCACCTAAACACTTCACAGCTAAAAATATAAAAAAACAACTAAAAAAAATAAAACTAAAATCGGGAATTATATTAAAAAAAACTCCCCTATTGGAATATGAAAAAGAAACGATGAAAAAAAGCGGATCACTTTCGTCTACGATTAGGCCTTTTTTATAAAACATAATTTTTTAAATTTCTAAATTCTTTAAACCTGTATCAGCGCGGTCTTCCTCGTCATCCATACGCGTTTAAAAATGCATGACGTTTTCTACTCAACAAACTAACACAAAGTGGACCTAAATCCAAAACCCCAGAATTTTTATAATTTGCTTGTAATTGTCTAGAAACTGAATATTTATAATTACAACGTGTAACTGTTACATAATCGAAAAGAACAGAAACTAGTCCTAGTGCAACAGGAGCATCTCGTAAAATACCGAAATTCGATCCACGAATTTTAAATAAATTCAAAAAGTTAACACTTCAAGAAAAATTAATAAATGCATCATATATAACCAATAGAAAAACTATTAAACTGAATGAAGTAATATAAGAACCAAACGTTGCAACAGAATTTCAAAAACTGTAAGCGTCAGGATAATCTGGAACACGTCTAGGCATACCAGCCAACCCTAAGAAATGCATTGGAAAGAAAGTTACATTAACCCCCAAAAAGGTAGTTCAAAAATGTAATTGACCTAAATACTCTGAATAAGCTTTACCCGTTAAAAATAAAAATCAATGATAAAACCCAGCAAATAAAGCAAAAACAGCCCCCATAGAAAGAACATAATGGAAGTGAGCAACAACGTAATAAGTATCATGTAATGCAATGTCTAAACCTCCGTTAGCTAAAACTATACCAGTTAAACCTCCCAAAGTAAACAAAAATAAAAAACCAACTCCGAAATACATTGGAGTACGAAGATCAACAACCCCTCCAGTAATTGTAGCAATTCAACTAAATATTTTAATACCAGTTGGAATAGCAATAATCATTGTAGCTGAAGTAAAATAAGCACGAGTATCGACATCCAAACCAACAGTAAACATGTGATGGGCTCAAACAATAAACCCTAATACCCCAATAGAAATAATAGCATAAACCATACCAAATCTACCAAATACGGGACGTTTAGAACAATCCGATACTACGTGACTAATAACCCCGAAACCAGGTAAAATAATAATATAAACTTCAGGATGCCCAAAAAATCAAAACAAATGTTGATATAAAATAGGATCCCCACCCCCTAAAGAATTAAAAAAAGAAGTATTGAAGTTACGATCAGTTAACAACATAGTAATAGCACCCGCAAGAACAGGCAAAGATAATAATAATAAAATAGCAGTAACTAAAACTGCTCAAACAAATAATGGCATATTTTGCATACTCATACCATGAGTTCGCATATTGATTGAAGTAACAATAAAGTTTATAGCTCCCAATAACGATGAAGTACCAGAAATATGTAAACTAAAAATTGCTAAATCAACCGAACCCCCAGAATGAAATAAAGAAGTACTCAATGGCGGATAAACAGTTCATCCTGTCCCAGCTCCAAATTCAACTAAAGAAGAGACAATCAACAACAACAAAGAAGGAATTAGCAACCAAAAACTAATATTATTTAAACGAGGAAACGCCATATCTGGAGCCCCTAAAAAAATAGGAAACATTCAATTTCCAAAACCCCCGATCAAAGCAGGCATAACAAAGAAAAAAATCATTAAAAACGCATGGGCAGTTATAACTACGTTATAAAACTGATAGTTATTTAATAAAAATCCATCTCCCGGATGCGCCAATTCCAAACGAATTAACATAGAAAAAACAGTACCAATAACACCAGATAAAAACGCAAAACAAATATAAAGAGTTCCTATATCTTTATGATTTGTAGAACAAAATCATTTATAAAAAGTATGTAAATTCATATATATTTATATTTATTATTATTAAAAAAATTACTTATTTGAAAATTTAGTAATAACAGAATAAGAACCGTCATCCAAAGATCGTAAAAACTTTACTACGACTTTGTTTCGAGCAGTTAATCCAGAAAAAGAAAAATTGGTTAGTAATATAGAAGATAAAGTCTCAAACGAATTAGCAGCAACATTGAAAAAAATTTTATAAATCTTTGAAATTTGAACTGCTAAGAAAGTAGCAAAATCAAATAAATATGCACCCATGATGCTAGCAGACACAGCCAAAAAATCAAACATTACTATAAAACGTTTCAACGCCTTTAATTCATTAACATTTTTAAAGAAAGATCTAAAACGGAATTTTTTATAAAAAGTAGGTAAAAAAAAAACAACAAAAAAAAAATAAGTAAAGAAAAATAAAAAAAAAATTCAAGTTATATTAGTCAAGAAAATTAAAACGTCCCCGTGTGCCATATATTATTAATAATTTTTTTTAAACAGTAAACCCTAATATAAATTTTTCATAGCTAGACTAAACACTTTCTTTGTATCCAAATTTAAGGATATAGAAGAAATGTATTTATTTAATAAAACTTTTTTAGTAATAAAAAAAGAACCTAAAGCGCATCACATACTAAGAGAAGATAACTTATATTGTAACATCGCCCTGTAAGCACGAGAAAACTGAATATTTCTCTCTAAAACTAATTTTACAAGATAAACAGTTGTTAATAAATTTTTTAAGAAAGATTCTAACTCAGTTAGACTAACGATATACAATTCTAATATACCAACTCTAAGTAAAATATCAAACAAAAATCTATTATAAAATGAATTTACGCTTTCAACAAAGAAGACCAAAATAGTTCTTCTAAAAGACATAAATAATATAGCGACTAAAACGAAGAAAGTAAAACTAATATATATTTCTTCTGAATTTAAATCTATTTTTCAATACCCAAAAATCAATATCAAAAAATATAAAATTGCAAACTTTAAGAAAATTACGTTATTTTTGAAGCTCATCATAAATTTTCAATGTATTTTATTAAATTGTACTACCAGTTAAATTTTCTAAGAAATCGACATCAAAATAATATGGAATTCAAGTTCCTCATAAATAAATTCATAAGAAAACTAAAACCCATACCACGTCAACAAAATGTCAGTACCAAGCTGCCAAAGTCAACGCCAAGTAACTTGTTGGGGTAAAATGACCCAATAAAAAACGTATTCAACAAACCAATAAGAACAGCGTACCGATAAGAACGTGACCTCCGTGGAACATAGTTAAAATATATAAAGTAGAACCAAAAACCGCATCATTAACTTGATGAAACGCCACAGCATACTCATGCCATTGAGAAAGCATAAAAAAAATAGAGTAACTAAAAAGTATAGCGAAACCAAAATGCACGTCGCTAGAAGATCCCGCGATCAAACCATACTGAGCTCAAGTTAACGCCGCCCCCGATGCTAACAGAAAAATTGTATTAGCTACAGGAATGTCTAAACTATTCATTTGAATAGATTCTAATGGTGGTCAGATCACTCCGATTTGAACAGCAGGTTCCAACGCCGAATGAAAAAAAGCTCAAAAAAAACTAAAAAAAAGTAAAGCTTCAGACACGATAAAAAATCAAAAAGCTCAACGTATATTAGATTCAACTAATAACGAAGTTCTCTTTAAAAAAGTCAGCTCGCGGATTAAGTCTCTACATCAAAAGAAAAAAGCTAAAATAACTAATAAAATACCTAAAATAAAACAAAAATAACCCCCTTTATAGTAATTCATATATGCAGCGAAACCTGTTAACATAATGAATACTGCAAAAGACGAATAAAGGGGCCAAGGACTAGGTGTCAACAAAAAAAAGCCGGATCTTTTTATATCAAAAGTGCTAGTTTTAAACATCGATTTATATAATTTTTCTAAAAAAAATAAAAACCCAAAAATAAACAAAAAAAATTAATGTGATAAATTCAACGAATCGTTGAAATAAATACAAGCTAAAGTCACAAACACATAGGCTTGTAAGAAAGCTACCCCTATTTCTAACATAAAAATAAAAAATAAAATCAAGCCAGCCGATAAAGCCCCGACCCAATTTAATTTAAATAACTTAACAGCAAAACCCGCAATAGTAAACAGAAGAACATGACCTGAAGTAATGTTAGCTGCCAACCGAATTGCTAAACTAAAAACACGAATTATGTAGGAAATAATCTCAATTAATACTAAGAAAGGCAACATATATATAGGTACATTCGGAACAAACAATTTATAAAAATGAACCCCGTTCTCCAAAATTCCCATAAATATAGCCATGAATCAAACCATCGCTGAGAAAAAAAAAGTAACCAATAAATGTGAAGTTGGTGAAAAACTGAACGGCATAATACCATACAAATTAGCGAATAAAATAAACATAAACAAAGTTAAAATAAAAGGAAAATAAATATAACCCTTTTTTCCAATTTGCTTATCAACTAACTCCAAAACAAATTTAAGAATAGACTCAACACATAATTGTGTAAAACTCAAAACAAATCTCGAATTTAAATTAAAAAAAAATAAAAAAACAAAGATAGATACTACAACAAAAAACAAATACAACGACATGTTAGTAACAGAAAAATCAAAAAGATCTGCTACGTTAAAGAAAGCCAAGTTAACAACATCAAATTTTTCAATCGGGGAGAACATAATATAAATTTATTTTTTTATATATTAAAAAAACGGAACGTATCAAATATCTTCATAAAAACGACTCAAAACATGCAAATTTCTGTACATTGAGTGCTCCAATAAAAAAAAGTCTAAGTAATTAGAAAAAATAACCAAGACTAAAAAATAAAAAAAATAAGCAAAAGTTGAAAACTGACCAATAAAGTAATAAGTAGGCTCTATAGGCTTACCCCCAACTCAACCCAAAGTTAAAACAATAGCAACAAAAAGTCAAAAAAAAATTTCGAAAACTGGCTTAAAATAAGAACTTCTAATCGCTGTACTCGGTAAAAACGGTAATAGCATCAACACCAATATAGAAGCTGCTAGACAAATAGTACCTAACAACTTATCCGGTAACGCGCGTAAAACCGCATAAAATGGTAAAAAATATCATTCAGGTACAATATGATCTGGAGTTACTAATGGATTAGCTAAAATATAATTATCAGGATGACCTAATACATTAGGATAAAAAAACACAAAAATCGAAACAAGAATTAAGAAAAAATTTAAATAAGAAAAATCTTTTAAAAAAAATAATGGAGTAAAAGAAAAAGTATCAACTTTTAAATTTAATCCAAGTGGATTATTAGAACCTCAGTTATGTAAACACACAAGATGAAAAATTACTAACCCTAATATAAAAAATGGTAAAAAGTAATGAAGACTAAAAAAACGATTTAAAGTAGGATTATCAACAGAAAAACCCCCTCACAGTCAATAAACTAAATCCAAACCAATATAAGGGATCGCAGAAAACAAATTTGTAATAACAGTAGCTGCTCAAAAACTCATTTGTCCTCACGGCAACACATAACCCATAAAAGCAGTCATAATCATAATTAATAAAATTAAAACACCGCTAACTCACAAAATTTGTCTAGGATAAACATAAGATCCATAATATAATCCCTTCAAAATATGTAAATAAACAATAAAGAAAAAAGCAGATGCACCGTTAGCATGAGCATAACGTAAGAAAAAACCGTAATTAACATCACGCATAATATGTTCAACACTCAAAAAAGCCAAATCCACGTGCGGAGTGTAGTGCATTGCCAAAATAACTCCAGTTATAATTTGAAAAACCAAACAAACTAAAGCTAAAAACCCAAAATTCCAGAAATAACTCAAATTAGAAGGAGTTGGGTAAAGCACAGCAAATTCATAAATAAAATTAGAAATGATTCTAGTCCTAAAAAAGTTACGAAAAAAAAACTTCATAAATAAAAAACTACTAAATTTATACTCTCAATCAACACTCAAACAAAAATTCAGTTTGACTAAAGGTAAACTCGAAAACTCGAGTAAAAGTTAAAAACACGAAAATTTATCTACGAATTACCCGCTGCTATAAACAACAGCAGACAATACCCCCTTTAATTTTAAACTATGGCCCAAGTTGGATTCGAACCAACGACCCCGCACTTATCAGATGCATGCTCTACCTACTAAGCTATTGGGCCAATAACAACCAAACATAAATATAAATTTTTTTGTCTCCAGACACAGGTTCCCCTACAACTACCTTGTTACGACTTCGCAGCGGTCCTCAACTCTAGGGTTATAAACAGTAAATTAAAGGCTAAAATTAATTTAAGATTAAAAAAAAAATCAACCAATAAAACCCTCGCTTATGTCTGCTAGCGCCAATTTCCACCGCGTGACGGGCGGTGTGTACTAGAGTTGAAAAGTATTCACCGTATCATGCTGATATACGATTACTAGCGATTCCTACTTCATGTTTTCGTATTGCAGAAAACAATCTGAACTAAGGTAATTTTTAAAGTTTTGCTTGTTCTCACGAAGTCGCTTCTCTTTGTAATTACCATTGTAGCACGTATGTAGCCCAATCTGTGTAGGCCATGAAGACCAGACATGCTCCCAACCTTCACCTCGCATCTCGCGGTCAGTCTCCTAAAGTAATAAAGTAAAAAAATTCTTACGCAGCCCGTGTGCCATTTATTTCTAACGCAAACAAACACAAAGACAACTTTACACAAATTTAGGATTAGGGTTACGCCCGTTACAGAAGTTAATCGAACATCTCAAAACACGAGCTGACGACGGCCATGCAGCACCTGTTTGCCATCTACAAAAGCTAAAATTCAAGAAGAATACCAGCTCAGTTAACGCTAATTAACATAAAAATGACATGTCCTAAGATTGGTAAGGTTCTACGCGGTATATCAAATTAAACCACATGCTCCACCGCTGGTAAAACCCTCCGCCAATTCCTTTAGGTTTGAACCTTGCGGTTGTAATTCCTAGGCGGAGTGCTTAAGCATTTACTTAAATACTAGTCTAACTAATTAACTTAGCATTCAACACTCATCGGTCAGGGCGTAGACTACTGAGGTATCTAATCTCATTCACTACCTACGCTTTCGCACCTTAGCGTCAGTCCACAATTATAGGATCGCCTTCGCCCGGCGGTGTTCCTCCTAATTTTCACGAATTTCACTTCTACACTAGGCGTACCATAAACTTTTCAGACCTATTCAAACGGACTCTAACTTACTAGTTTAAATGATATTCCTCCGGTTTAGCCAGAGACTTTTATCAGAAACACAGTAAGTCGCCTACATGCCCTTTACGCCCAGTCAGGATGAATAACACCTGCCCCCCCCGTTTTACCGCGGCTGCTGGCACGAAGTTTGCCGGGGCTTCTTTATCCTGGTTACCGTCATTATCTTCGCCAGAGAAAGGGTTTTACAGCGTTCGCCTTCATCACCCACGCGATATTGCTGGATCAAGCAACACTCATTGTCCAAAATCCCTCACTGCAGCCTGTTCAGTTCGGGCCGTTTTCAGTCCCATTGTGGCTGGTCGTCCTCCCAGACCAACTAGAGATGGTAGGCTTGGTAGGCTTTTAACTCAACCAACTACCTAATCCCACGTAACCTCATTCAGCAGCGTAAATTACTTTTTACACCAAAATGGCATATTAATCGAGATTCCTCTCAAACAACTTAAAGATTGTCACGCATTACTCACCAGTACGCCACATATTCAAAAAAAAATGAATACGTAAAAACTAGCATGTGTTAAGCATATCGCTAGCATTCACTCAGAGCCAGGATCAAAATCTTATTCATATGTGCCTAGATAAAAATAATTAATCTAGCCATTATAAACACCATAACCTAAATACGAGCGGCGGGACTCGAACCCACACAACCCTAATGGTCACCGGAGCCTAAATCCGACATGTCTACCATTCCATCACGCTCGCAAACTAATAAGTCACCTCCCTAATATAAAAGAGTGACAGTGGAATCGAACCACTCTTATTTGGATTTGCAATCCAACGCATCGCCACTATGCTAGTCACCCCAAAAAATTAAGAAAACAAACAAACCGACTAACTCTGTCTGGAAGTAGGATCGAACTACTGACCTAAGGCTTTTCAGGCCTCCGCTCTACCACTGAGCTACCCAGACAATAAAAAATCAGCAAAACAAAATATTCGTGCTTGAAAGGACTCGAACCTTTAATCTCCGAATTCGCAATTCGACGCTTCATCCAATTAAGCTACAAGCACATTTCACAATAGGGCGCCTAATGGGACTCGAACCCACAACCTATGCTGCCACAAAGCACCGCTCTACCAATTGAGCTACAGGCGCCACAGGGTGAACGAAGAGTCGAACTTCGAACCGTTAGTTTACAAAACTACTGCTCTACCATTGAGCTATTCACCCATAAACAAGAACTACCTTCAATAAAAACGTCCCGAGTTGGACTCGAACCAACAACCTAACGATTAACAGTCGTCCGCTCTACCAATTGAGCTACCGAGACATAAACAAAAACTAAACTAAATAGTTAACTATACAGGAGGGGTGGGACTCGAACCCACATCAAAAATTTTGGAGACTCCCGTTCTACCAATTAAACTACCCCCCCAAAAAATTAAACCCATTATAAACTCATAAATACCCGTTATCGGACTTGAACCGATACTCCAAGAAAGAAATAGATTTTGAGTCTACCGCGTCTACCATTCCGCCAAACGAGCCACTGCCTCATACCATGGAACAAACACTTAAACAATATACAATAAAAAAAATCTAACAGAAGGAATGGGATTCGAACCCATGCTACCAAAATGGTAAATGCTTTAGCAAAGCACCGCTTTAAACCACTCAGCCATCCTCCCCCAAAAAATTAAACCCATTATAAACTCATAAATACCCGTTATCGGACTTGAACCGATACTCCAAGAAAGAAATAGATTTTGAGTCTACCGCGTCTACCATTCCGCCAAACGAGCTTCACAATCAACTAAATAAATTAAATACACCCTAAGGGATTCGAACCCTTGTTTTTGCTGTGAAAGAGCAACATCCTAAACCAGCTAGATGAAGGGTGCAAATAATACCAATAAACAATTTGTTTGAGAAGAACAGGATTCGAACCTGTGATAGGTAATACCTAACAGATTTACAGTCTGCCGCCTTAAACCACTCAGCCACCTTCTCCCAAAAATAGGTGTACCAGGACTCGAACCTAGAACCCTTGGCTTAAAAGGCCACCGCTCTACCAATTGAGCTATACACCCCCATAGAGTTGTAAAAATACACCCTATAGGACTCGAACCTATACCTGAAGGCTTAGAAAACCACCACTCTATCCAATTAAGCTAAGGGCGCTAAGGGCCTTTATAAAATAGTCAGCACGGAAGGATTCGAACCTTCAATTTCCCGCTCCCAAGGCGGACACGTTAACCATTCCGTCACGTGCTGATAAAAATTCCATAAAAATATATACTATTTTTGCAGCTGACGGGATTCGAACCCATAACCTTCCACTTGCAAAACGGACGCTCTAGCCAGTTGAGCTACAGCCGCGAAGAGAGGAACAGGATTCGAACCTGCGAGGTAAATAAATTACCCTTCGATTTTCAAGACCGACGCCTTAAACCACTCAGCCATCCTCCCTTTAAATTCAAAACAACGGGGATGACGGGAGTTGAACCCATATCACATGGCGCGACAAACCAGCATTTTACCATTAAACTACAACCCCTTGTTGTTTTTTAACCTCAAAAAAAAACACCGAATAAATCGGTTATGGCGGAGGTTGGATTCGAACCAACGACTTTCAGGTTATGAGCCTGACGAGATCAACCACTTCTCCACTCCGCCTATACACCCACCAGGACTCGAACCTAGAACCTTTGATTTCGAAGACCAACGCTCTATCCAATTGAGCTATGGGTGCTAAAACGGTTGCCCCCTTACATAAACAAACAACTCCACTATAAATTTCCAACTATTCGTCAGTATTACTAGCAAATACGCTTTTCACAAAATTAGTTCTGTATGAGTTATTGTGGTTCGACGTAAATGAAGAATTGAATGCAAAAAAATAAAAAAGCAACCTTAACGGAAAAATAAAAATTATGTTGAAAACCCAATTCATAAAAAAATTTATAACAACTAATTAGTACAGAACAGCGCTATCTTTTTCAAGACCTATACATTCTGCCTATATACGTAGTAACCTACTACAAGTCTTCGAGAATAAATATCGAGGATTGCTTCTTGCATTGATGTATTCAGCAATTAGCCTTTTTTATACATAGCTAACCGGCGCTGCTATTCGCCTAACAACCGGAACACCATAGGTATACCCCCAAATCGTTTTTGATAACTTAATTCACGCAATACGAGCTCATCAAGAGCTCACAAACACCAGTCCTCTCGTACTAAGTGGGGAATCACTCTCAATTCTCAAGCCTAACGGTAGATAGGGACCAAACTGTCTCACGACGTTTTAAACCCAGCTCGCGTACCACTTTAATGGGCGAACAGCCCAACCCTTGGAACCGCCTACAGCTCCAGGATGTGATGAGCCGACATCGAGGTGCCAAACGATTCCGGCGATAAGGTCTCTAGTGAATCATTAGCCTGTTATCCCCGGCGTACCTTTTATCCGTTGAGCGATGGCCCTTCCACACAGCACCACCGGATCTCTATGACCGACTTTCGTCCCTGATCGATTTGTCAATCTTTGCAGTCAGGCAAGCTTATACCATTACGCTCTTCAGTTCGCATGTTATGCAAACTTGAGCTTACCTTTGTACGCCTCCGTTACCCTTTAGGAGGCGACCGCCCCAGTCAAACTACCCACCATGCACTGTCTTAATAAAATTAGTTAGAAATCATATACAGAAGAGTATTTCACTGACGCCTACCCAGTTTGCTGGCGCAAAGGGGTCATAGGCTCCTCCCTATACTACACAGTATATTTTTAATAACAATACAAAGCTATTGTAAAGGTGCACGGGGTCTTCCCGTCTAGCCGTAAGTACTCCGCATCTTCACGGAAACTTCAATTTCGCTAAGCCAATGTTGGAGACAGTAGGAAAGTCGTTACACCACTCGTGCGGGCCATCAATTAAATGGCAAGGAATTTCGCTACCTTAGGACCGTCATAGTTACGGCCGCCGTTTACTGGGACTTAAATTCAAAGCAATTAACCCATCCTCTTCATCTAACCAGCACCGGGCAGGTGTCAGACCCTATACATCATTTTACAATTTAGCAGAGTCTTGTGTTTTTAGTAAACAGTCGCTATCCTCACTTCTGTGCCACCCCATTAAAGTTCTCTAAAAAATAAGTTATCCTTTAGCATAATTTAAAAATAAATTATGTTAATATAACTTCAATGAGGCACTCTTTCTCCCGAAGTTACAGAGTTATTTTGCCGAGTTCCTTCAACATTGTTCTCTCAAGCGCCTTAGTATTCTCTACCTAACTACTTGTGTCAGTTTTAGTACGGTTATGTGAATCCCAGTCAACCTAGCTATTTTAAAGAACTAAAAATTAATCTCAATATAATCGAATCAAATTTGAAACCAATTTCTAATCCGTCACTTAGTTGATTTTTACGGGAAATCATAAGATAAATCACATAGTTAAAGATTATTAACTTTAATACCCATCAACCAAAGTTATCACTTTTCTCTTAGGGACCGACTAACTCTTCGCGGTATAACCGAGCGAAGAAACCCTTAGTTTTACGGCGATAATGTTATACTAGGCGCACCCATACCTTTTCAGATAGGGTACACCCCATTATTTGTCGCTACTCATGTCAGCATTCTTACTTCTGTTTTGTAACAAGAAATTTTCCCAAAATTCCAAAAAAAACAGAACATTCCGCTACCACAATATTGTTATTAACACAAATTGTTTTTAGCTTCGGCATTTAGTTAAAGTCCCTATTCATTGACGAACATTTAAATTTTATAAAAATAAAATTAGTGAGCTTTTACGCTTTCTTTAAAGGATGACTGCCTCTAAGTCAACCTCCTAATTAAAAGAAAATTTAAACATTCTCAGTTCACACTAAACTAAAATTTAAGGGCCTTAGCTTAAATTCTGGGCTGTTTCCCTCTCGACCACGAATCTTCGCACCCGTAGTCTGACTGCTATTATTATTATTATTTGGTATTCGGAGTTGCGATCAATTCGGTAAATCGACGACGACCCCCTAGCTAATCTCGTACTCTACCCCCAAAAATAACCTAATAACGCTCTACTTCAATAGATTTCGCGGAAAACCAGCTATCTCCAGGTTTGATTAGCCTTTCACCCCTAGCTACAAGTCATCTCAATTTTTTTCAACAAATACGAGTTCGGTCCTCCAATAACGATTAAATTACCTTCAACCTGCTCATAGCTAGATCACCTGGTTTCGGGTCTAATTCATTTGACTAATCGCCCTTTTAAAGCTCGCTTTCACTACGCCTACGTTTTTTTAAAAACTTAAGCTTGCCAAATAAATTAACTCGCTGACCCATTATGCAAAAGGTACGCTGTCACTATTGTTACATTTAAGACAATAGCTCCAACCGCTGTGTAAGTTATAGATTTCAGTTTCTTTTCATTAACCCAAGTGGGCGTCTCTTTCACCTTTCCCTCACGGTACTAGTTCACTATCGGTCACTTATAATATTTAGGCTTAGTAGGTGGTTCTACTATATTCAAGCAGAATTAACCTAATCCGCTCTACTCAAGTTTCAATATCAGGAAGTTGGCAGTACGGGACTAAACACCCTCTATGGAATCTTTTTCAATCAAAATTTGACAGAAAAAAAATTTTTATTCGACCAGTCCACGATATGAATACAGGCCTGTTTCGCATTCGCTCACCACTACTAACGAAATCTCGGTTGATTTCTACTCAACTACCTACTTAGATGTTTCAGTTCGGTAGCTTTTTCTCTTTTTTCACTAAGAAAAAAGATCCTTATAAGGAAAGTTTCCTTTACAGGGGAATTTAAGTGTAATCAGTCTCTTCTTAACTCCACTTAACTTTTCGCAAACTCGAAAACGCCCCTAATTATAAGTACCTAGGCATCCGTCTATAACCTTTATAAATAAAAAAAATACGAAAAAACTTCAGATTTTAAGTATTATTAAAATTAATACTAAGAAAAAAAACTAATAACGAAATAAAAAAAAATTACAAGTCTCAATTCAAAAATTTGTAAGTTAGATTAACGTTTACTTAATCAAATTTAGGGCCAGCAACTTCCAAAGCTCTAGCTTCTTTCAACACGCTATCAAAACTTGGTCTAGCACCACCAACGATACGGATATATCCGCTACCTTTCACAACAGTAGCATTTGGACCATAAATTTTCTTAACGTACATGTTGAATTTATAGAAAACTTTAAAATGAATTAACATTAAAACAAACAACTCAAATTCTTGCTCTTTCGAACCTTCAATAGTTGATTTAACAGGTAAAAATGCTGTATGATACTTCAAGAACAACGCATAATCTTTAAAGTAGTCTTCAGACTGGTTTTCTAGTAATTCCATGATTACATGAAATCATTGTGAGTTTACTCAATGTAATAAAGTTGCTTGTTCAAAAGTTGAAATAGGCTTATTACGCTCTTGTAATAAAATCATTGTTAAACGTTGACCTCTTCTCAATTGTCTAATTGTAGCTGCATCTAGCTCTGATCCGAACTTAGAGAATTGCTCAACCTCACGATACTGCGCTAACTCCAATTTTAATGTACCAGCTAGACGTTTCATCATTTTTTCTTGTGCAGAAGAACCAACACGACTAACAGACAAACCAGGATCAACCGCTGGACGTAAACCTTCTTGGTGTCTACCTAAATTTAAATAAATTTGACCATCAGTAATAGAAATTACGTTAGTTGGAATATAAGCAGAAACATCTCCTTGAATTGTCTCAACGATAGGAAGCGCTGTTAAAGAACCGTACTTATATTGAATATTTAGTTTAACAGCTCTCTCTAATAATCGAGAATGCAAATAGAAAATATCTCCAGGATAAGCTTCACGACCAACAGGTCTTCTTAATAACAAAGATAACTCCCTGTACGCATCCGCATGTCTAGATAAATCATCAAAAACAATAAGAGCGTTTTGTCCTTTATATGTAAAATACTCCGCCATAGTACAAGCAGAATAAGGTGCAATAAATTGCATTGAAGCAGGATCAGAAGATCTAGCAACTACAAGAATAGTATACTTAATTGCTTCATTTTTCAATAACAATTTTCTCAATCTAACCATTTCAGACATTCTCTTACCAATAGCAACGTAAACACAAACAACAGGCTCACGTAATTTAGAATTAGACTCGCGTTGGTTTAAAATTGTATCGATAACGATAGTTGTCTTACCAGTTTTACGATCCCCTAACACTAATTCCCTTTGTCCACGACCAATTGGCACAAGTGCATCAACAATTTTCAAACCAGTTTCTAGTGGTTGACTAATTTTTTTACGAGTAATCACCCCCGGCGCTTTTTGTTCAATAGGTTTGTAATCTTCAAATTCTAAAGAACCCAAACCATCAACAGGCATTCCTAAAGGATTCAATACACGACCTAACAAACTAGGACCAATACCTACTCGCATAACAGCTTGAGATCTTTTAACTGTTTCTCCAGTTTTAACCTCATCTGCTCCACCGAATACTAATGCTTTAACAACATTATATTCAAGGTTTAAAGCTAAACCAGAAGCCCCACCACTAAAATAAATTAATTCGTTTGCTTGAACTCCACCAAGACCTGTAATAGTTACAACAGAATCTTTATATGAAGTAACAACCCCCTCTCCTTCCAAAGCTACGTCCACAGAAGGATCTAATTCGTCATCCGCGCGACTTACGAAGCTTTCAAAAATAGCTGCATCAGAATAATGAGCACCACCACTTTTTAAAATTTCAAATAGTGTAGTGTCTGATGCTAGTACATTAGCTTCTAAATCAGTTAAATTCATTCAGTTTTTATTTAGAATATCCATAGAATTTTAATAAATTTGTAAATATAAATAAAATAATTGTAAAAAATAATAAACACTTCCTTTACTTGCTAAAAAATCACTAAAAAAAGACCAAAATAAAAAAAAATCTTTCATAGACTATATTATTAATTCTAAAAAGAGGGGGGTTGAAAAATTCAGAGCCCCCCCCACTTTTTTTTAACCGAATACTTCAAATTTAATTAGAAAGCACCACGTAACAAAGTACAAAAAAAGAACCGTAGGCGACTACTCTAAAAAAAAATCTAAATCACCTGTTTTGATAACACTTGTAAAAAGTGCGTCGAAATCCTCAATAAGTAAGATAGAACATAAATATTAAAAAAAAGACTATAAGTAGTAAATCCATAATTAAATTTGAAGCTATTACACAAAACAAACATAATTAATTAGAAGCAGAAAAGAACTAACTAATTAATATTA
>Ga0065721_10050915_pt1 | contig 17097 bp, 16 predicted proteins | sample Mesricmetagenome_FD_59108 | JGI IMG/M metagenome (GOLD analysis project Ga0065721, IMG submission 59108) | Mesophilic microbial community from rice straw/compost enrichment Sample: eDNA_1 v2 (version 2) | ecosystem: Engineered > Solid waste > Grass > Composting > Bioreactor | place: USA: Davis... | reverse complement strand
CTATCCACGCATCATCCGCGCGATCGAACGCGCGGCTCGGGAGAGCTGATCCATGAGCGAGCCCTCACACCCCACGCGTCGCGGATTCCTCAAAGGGGCCAGCGCTCTCACCTTCGCATTCCTGACCACGGGCGGCGTCACTCTCCTGCCGCCCGCGGCCAAGGCACAGTTGACAGCTGATGGCAAGATCAATGCCTGGGTGACGATCACGCCCGACAACCGCATGACTATCATGTTCGGTCCTGCCGAGATGGGCCAGGGCGTCAACACCGCCCTCCCGATGATCGTCGCCGAGGAGCTCGACGCCGACTGGTCCAGCGTCTCTTCCGAACAGGTCAGTTCCGATCCGGCGGGTGTCTATGGCAACCCAAATGCCGGCGGTATCCTCTTCGCGGCCGGCAGTTCGTCCTTGGAAGGCTATTTCTCTCACCTGCGGCAAGCCGGAGCGCAAGCGCGCCAGATCCTGATCGAGATCGCCGCCGCGCATTGGGGCGTCCCCGTCGAAGAGGTCACCACCCGACGCGGCACCATCTCCCACGCCGCAAGCGGATCGTCCATGCTCTATGGCGACGTCGCTGCCTTGCCGAAGTCGACTTCGCCAACCGGCGAGATGCCGGAAGTCGAGCTCAAGCCGCGTACCGAGTGGACCATCATCGGCACGGACGTCGAGCGGCTGGACATTCCCGACAAGACCACCGGGAAGACAGTGTATTCGATCGATGTGGAATTGCCGGGCATGGTCTATGGCGTCGAACTCCTGCCCCCCGTCGAGGGCGAGACGCCGACCCTGATCTCCGATACGGCTGCGCGCGCAGTCGACGGCGTGGTGGACGTGATCGTGATGGACCATGCCGTGGCCGTGCTCGCACAGAGCTTCACCTCGGCGGTCGCCGGGCGTGACGCATTGGATGTCAGCTGGACCGAGACGTCGCCATTCCGCAACGCGAACAGCGCCGACGAACTGATTGCCCTGGCCGGGGCGGCCGACGACATGTCAGCCGATGCCGTGGTTTGGGGCTCTCGCGGAAGTTTCCCGGGTAACTTCAACGACTCTGACATGGTCACCGGCCGCTACACCACCGAACACGTCTATCATGCCCAGATGGAGCCGCTGAACGCCGTCGTATCGGTCGACGCGGACGGGATGGGCGCGGAGATATGGCTGGGTACCCAGAGCCAGACGGCCTCGATCATGGTGGCGGCCGCGGTCTTGCGCACTACGCCCGACCGCATCCGCTTCCATGCCATGCAGATGGGCGGCGCCTTCGGTCGGCGGACAGTCTTCGCCCGCGAACAGATGCGCGACGCGCTGCTGCTGTCACGGGCTTCCGGACGGCCGGTGAAGTTGGTCTGGACCCGCGAGGACGACGTCAAGAACGGCTGGCTCCGCCCGGCGACGGTGCATCGCCTGGATGCGGCGGTGGACGCCGAGGGTTATCCTACAGCCCTACGCCACCGGGTCGCCTCGCCTTCGGTCTTTCAGTTCGCGATGCCGGACCGCTGGAATCCGGAGACCCGCCGCGACCCCCTGGTGATGGAAGGCAGCGAAAGCTCGGACTATGCGTTTCCCGCATTTCAGGCGGAGCATGTCCTTGTCCCGCGGCAATCGCGACTTTCTCCCTGGCGCGGAATTGGCTGGGCGCCCAACTGCTTTGCCCGGGAGTGCTTCCTGGACGAACTGGCCGAGCGCGCAGGCATAGACCCGGTCAACTACCGGCGCCGACTGCTGGCCGGGTCGCCACGGGCGCTCGCTGTCCTCAACGCGGCCGTGGAGATGGCCGATTTCGGAAACGCGCCCAAGGGGCGGGCACACGGTTTGGCTTTCGCAGGCTACAAGAAGACGCTGGCGACAGGCGTGGCGGAGGTGTCCTATGAGGGCGAGCAGCTACGCGTCCACCGCTTCTGGGCCGCAGTCGATCCTGGTGTTGTGATTCATCCGCAGGCCTACCGTGCCCAGGTCGAGGGCGGCGTCATGTTCGGTCTGTCGAGCTTCCTTCGCGAGCGTTCGACTTTTACCGGAGGACAGATTGATCAAAATAACTTCTACGATTACGAGCCGATCCGGATGTCCGAGATCCCGGAGATCGAAGTGCGGTTCGTAGAATCGGGTGAGGCACCCAGCGGTGGTGGCGAGATCGGCGTGCCGATGACGGCGCCGGCGATTGCAAATGCATTGCGCGCGCTGACCGGAATAGCCGCGACTCATCTGCCCTTGGCGGGCGGCCGGGCCTGAAGCGAGAAGCGCGCAGCAGCACTGGCATGGCCATAGTTCATGCCGCATTCGGATTGTCGCGCCTCTTGGGCGCAGCAACCCTTTGGTATCTGAAAAATCAAGACGTAAGCAGCGCCGGCTCGTAACTAGCCCTGTTGACAAAGTGGATTCTCAAATCAGCCGAAGCGTGATCCAAAGCTGCTTTTTAGGAGGCGTTTTGGCTCGCGGCGACCTGACGGATACCGAATGGCAAATTTATTGCAGGCCTGCTGCCTGCTGCGCGGCAAGGCACTCGTCAAGCTCGCCTGGGGCGGACCGGACTTCACCCTGTCCCTGATCCGGCGCCTCGGTATCGATTGCGATGCTAGGCAGAACGGCACGCTTCGCGCGGCAAATCATGGCAAGGCTGTCGAAACGCTGAAGCAGACGGTCGATAGATGGCAGCGTTACGGCATGGACGTATCGCTTCTCGATGCGGCGGCAATTGCCGCGGCAACGGGGACCGAACGCTATCAGGCTGCCATGCTTGATCCGCGCGGCGGTGACGTCAACCCGCTGAAATTTGTGCGAGGACTTGCCGATGCAGCCTCGTCCGCCGGTGCAACGATCTACGGTGACAGCCCGGCGAGATCCTTGACATCGCAGAACGGCGGCTGGGTGGTTGAGACACCAAACGGCTCCCTCGGTGCCAGACGCGTGCTGATGGCGACGAACGGCTATACGGACAATCTCTGGCCGGGTCTTCGCAGTTCCGCTATCCCCGTCTTCAGTGCCATCGCTGCAACGGAACCGCTGTCGGAAAAACTCGTGCGGCAGATCATGCCGACGCGATCCGTTCTTTATGAATCCGGCAATATCACCGTCTATTATCGCATTGACGCGGGAAATCGCCTGCTGATCGGTGGGCGCGGGCCGATGCGGCCTCTATTTTCCGCCAACCTTCTGCCCAATCTGACACACTATGCCGAGCGCCTCTGGCCATCGCTTGCAAATGTCCGCTGGACCAATGCATGGAACGGCCGTGTGGCGATGACAGGTGATCACCTGCCGCATTTCCACAATCCCGCCCAGGGCCTGTTTGCCTTTCTCGGCTACAATGGCCGCGGCGTTTCGCTTAGCACCGCGCTCGGGCCGTCGCTGGCGGATCTGCTGCAGGGTGGAGCCGTGGAGGATTTCCCCTTCCCCGTCACACCCATCTCGCCCATCGCCTTCCATCGCTTCTGGCCGATCGGCGCCAAATTCGCCATCTGGAACGGCAGGGTGAAAGACCGGCTCGGGATCTGAGCGGGCTTTGAAGCCAAGCCGCCAACTTGAAAAACCAGCCTTTCAAACTTGTGAGATTCCATGACCCAACTTTTGCCCTTTCCCGCTCCCCAGGGTATTCGAATCGGAGAGTTCAAAGACAAGCCAACCTCGACGGAAGGCGACCAAAAGGAAGCCGCTCTCCAGTTCTGGGCAAGATCAGACGGGGCAGTTTCAACCGGAATCTGGGAATGCACGCCGGGCCGCTTCACGACGAGCCGCGATACGACGACCGAGACATGCGTCATTCTAATGGGCCGGGTGACGCTGCACAGTGGGAATGGCCAAAAACATTCCTTCGGTCCCGGCGACATGTTCACCCTTCCGATCGGCTGGAGCGGCGCTTGGGAGGTTCATGAGACGGTTCGCAAAGTGTATTTCATCTCACAAGGTGATGTGGGATAGCAGGCTTATTTTGCGGCTTCGAAAATTCCTCCGATCCTCTGTATTCGGCAGTGGTTTTAGCTCTTGAAAGGATACGAACCTACGGCACGTCGATCACCTGTTACAGGGTGTTCTAGGTAGTGACGATTTAATTATCGCAGCCATATGGTTACGGCTGCGACGATGACGAAGCCTCTGAAGTTTGGCGAGCAGCTTATCGCGAGTGGCAACCCCACGGAACTGCTTGAGCTTTGCAAAGAAGCGTTCGATGAGGTTGCGCTCTTTAATCCTTTTCCTATCAAGCAGCTTCCACGGTGTTGCCGTCTGAGTCGAGGACGTAGGCGGCGTCACAACCGAGTAAATAGCATTCGCGCATGCGGACCGGCCTGTTATCGCGACCGCCGTTCGCGAGGGCCGCGGCATAGCCTCTGAACTTGCCCATCGGCTCTGTAAAGCTTAAATCAAACATCACCTTCAAGACCAAGGAGTGGCGGTGAGATCCTCTGGCAAGTCATCGGTCACGCAGCAGTCTGGCCGCTCACTCGAAGCCCGTATCTACGCGATTTATTCGACACTCTCTCCGGCAGAGAAACGACTAGCCGACGTTCTTTTGCAATATCAAATGGACCTGCCGAGCTATACAGCGGGAGAACTGGCCGACAAGGCGCATGTGTCGAAAGCAACTGCCGCTCGCTTGATTCGAACTCTCGGCTACAAGACATATCCCGATGCGAAACGGCAAATCCGGGCGGACCAACATTGGGGCTCACCTCGAGGAGGCCTTGCCGATCCCGATCGCGCACCGCTGGAAACAGTTTCGATCGCCCAGACTGTCCAGATGGATCTCGACAACATCAGGACCACGGCCGAAAGCCTGTCCAGCACAACGCTGGAGGAGGTCAGCGGCGCGATTGTGAAAGCGCGCCGTCTTTGGATCATGGGGCTCCGCAGCGGTTACGGCCTCGCCCATCAGGCCGCCCACTATTTCACCCTGATGAAAAATGACGTGCAGGTGCTTCCCGCCGGCGGCGCCAGCTATTCCCACGAAATAGCGTCGATTGCCAAAGGCGACGTATTGTTGGTTATCGCCTTCCGCCGACGGCCGCGCTTGCTGCCGACGATCATCAAGGAGGCCCGGGCGGCGGGCGCGGTAACGGTGCTGATTACCGATCTCAGCGCTGCCGCGAGCGCAAAGGCGGCAGAACATGTGCTTCGTTGCAGATGTCAGTCCCCCTCGCCGTTCAACTCGTTCGTGGCGGCGCTGACGATCATCAACTATCTCGCCTGGAGCGTCGCGACGGCGATGGGCGAGGAAAGCCTGAAACGCTATGAAAAAATCGATCGGCTGGTGAAGCTGCTCGACGACGTATCAACGCCGCAGACGAGCATCGGCCGCTGACGGATCAGAATTTTTCAAGGACGTGACGCCGCGTCGGCTGTGCCCAAACACCCGCTTTCGATGTGGAAAGGCGGCATCGCACGAGCGTTTCCGCCAGTCCGACAGCAGCCGTGACGCCATCCACCACCGGAATGCCGTGGACGCGCTGAAGGTCCTGCGCAAACTCCGTCATGCCGGCGCAGCCCAAAGCCACCCCTTCCGCACCGATCTGAATGCCCTGGCGGATGAAGGCTGAGATGCGCTCGCCGGCGCCGCTTTCTGTTTTCTCCAGGTCCAGCACCGGAATATCCGTTGCGAAGACGCGGCGGCAGCGCTGGCTGAAACCGTAGCGCAGGATATTGTCCTCGATCACCGGCGCGGAGCGTGACAAGGTCGTCACCACGCAGAAGCTGTGCGCGACGAGGCTCACCGCATGGAACGATGCCTCGCCGATGCCGATCACCGGCTTCGTTGCGATAGCCCGCGCGGCGTCGAGGCCGGTGTCGTCGAAACAGGCGATGATATGCGCATCGACGCCCTCGGCTTCGGCGGAGACGATTTCCTTCAGCAGTCCGGGGACCGACAAGGCGCCATCGAAAGGCCCTTCGATGGCGTCCGGCCCAAGAGACGGCTGACGTCCGACGATCTCGGTGTTGGGGCTTGCGACCCTGCGTGCCGCCGCGGTTATACGGGCGGTCATGGACGTGGTGGTGTTTGGATTGATGACGGCAATACGCATGATCTTTTCCTGTTCCGCCGGGTATCAGGCCTTGGCGAAGGCCGCTGTTGGACGGCTGTCGATCAGGTCGCCATATGGAACCGGCGCGCTCGTCAAATGCCCATCGGAAATGCCCCGCTGCCAGCGGGCATAGGCGCCGGGGTCTATGCGGGGTGTCGTCCACATCCCATTGACGCGATAGACATCCGCCAGCCTGACCAGGAGATCCGGTACGAACTTCGGGAACGTTCTTGCCAGAAAATCGCGATAATTTTCCGCATCGTTGGCGAGGATCCAGTCCATGCCGCGAGCGAGTGCCCGTACAAAGCGGGTCTGTGTGTCGAGCTGCGCTTCGTCTGCCTCGCCGTCCGTATAGTAGACGCTCCACGGCACGTTACCGCCGGTGACAGCCAAGGCCTGCACCACATGTCCCGCACCGCTGGTTTCGAGTGTCACTGCAGACGGATAGTCGATAACCAGGTAGTCGCCCATGCCGCCGATGAAGAGATCTGTCAGCATCTTGCCATCCAGATCCTGGACGAAACGCACGTCACGCGAATCGATGCCATGCTCGCGCAACAGCAGCTTGATGAACAGGCCAACGCTGGCACCGTTGCTGCCCTTCATCGAAATGAGCTTTCCCGGCACCGCCTTCCAATCGAAATCCTCCGGCTTCTCGCGGCCGACGATCGCTAGCGGCGCGCGGGCAGCGATCTGCGCGAAAGGCACATAACGCTTGCCGCGTCCATGAAACATTGACGGCACCCATATGCCGCCAAGCGCCGCCGCAGCTTTGCCGGAACCGATGTCGCTGAGGACGAGATCCCAGGGCGAGGGCACGCTTGCCGTAACATCCAGGCCCTCCTCTTCGAAGAAGCCCTGCCAGACGGCGACATATTCAGGAAGGTAGTTGAGGCTATGCCCGGTGGCCGAGATGTGGAAATTCTGCATGTTGTCTTTCTCTTTGTCAGGATAAGCGCTGCCCGTTGTCGATGTCGAACCACAAGACGTCCTCGGCCCGGTAATCCAGGGAACAGGTTTCACCGATCTGCATCTTCGGATTGCCAGAGACGCGGACGAAGACGAGGTCCTGCTCAATCAACAATTCTTCGGCCTGCCCCTTGGCAGTCATGAGGCGGCATCCGATGACCGTTTCGGCCCCCAGTCGCTCGACAACCGCGACTCGCGCCGGAAGCCGTCCTTCACCTTCCGCCTTGAGCTCCAGCTTTTCCGGCCTGATGCCGAAAGTTACCTCGCGACGTCCGGGCAGGGTCGCTCCGTGGTCGACGGAGATCTCTCCCGAAAGCTTGAGCCCGTCTGCCCGCACCGAGGCCGGAATGAGGTTCATCGGCGGCGAGCCAATGAACTTCGCAACAAAGGTGTTGGCCGGGTTGTCGTAGACACTGTCCGGCGTATCGACCTGCTGCACGACGCCCTTGTCCATGATGATGATGCGGCTCGCCATGGTCATGGCTTCCACCTGATCATGGGTGACGTAGACGAAGGTCTTGCCGACCTTGTGGTGCAGGGCGGAGATTTCCGAACGCATTTGGGTGCGGAGCTTTGCGTCGAGGTTGGAAAGCGGCTCGTCAAGAAGGTAGAGCGAAGGGTTGCGCACAAGCGCTCGGGCGAGCGCGACACGCTGCCGCTGGCCACCGGAAAGGCTGACGGGACGGCGGTCGAGCAACGGCTCCAGTTCGAGTTGGCGCGCTATTTTCAGCGTGCGTTCCGCGATATCCGGACGCTTCATGAGGCGATGCCGGGCGATGATGTTGACAATTGGCAGGTGATACCATTTGCGGAAGGCATCCATGACCAGCGGAAAGGCAATATTCTCGCGGACCGTCATGTGGGGATAGAGCGCGTAGGTCTGGAAGACGAAGGCGACGCCGCGCTGCTTTGGCTCCCAGTCGTTGGCGACATCGCCGTCGAAAAGCAGCTCCCCCGAGGTAATGTCGCTCAAGCCAGCAATCATGCGCAGAAGCGTGGACTTGCCACAGCCTGAAGGGCCGAGCAGGACGAGAAATTCGCCGTCGTGGATATCGGCATTGAATGCCTTGATGACGGCGTTGTCGCCGAAGGTCTTCGAGACGTTGTTAAAGGTCAAAGCGGGCATTGAGTTATCCCTTGACGGCACCGGCGGTCAGGCCGGCGACGATTTTACGCTGGATAAGGAGGAAGAAGACGATGGCCGGAATGCTGAACACAAGTGCGGCCCCCATGACCGCCGACATCGGCGTTTCATATTGCCCGACGAAGGAGGCGAGGCCGACACTGGCGGGCCAGTTTTCGCGGTCCATCAGGAAGGTGGAGGCAAAGAGGAATTCGTTCCAGCCCGCGAAAAATGCGACCACCGCCGCCGCGGCGATACTCGGCATGATCAGCGGCAGGATGATCATCGTCAGCACGCTGAAGCGCGGACAATTATCGATGATCGCCGACTCCTCGATCTCGTAAGGAACCGCATCCATAGCACCCTTGAGCACAAAGCAGGCGACCGGCAGGGAGAAGCCGACATTGGCGAGGACCAGGCCTGTCAGGCTGTTCAAGAGGCCGGAGGTGATGAACATGGCGTAGAGCGGCACGAGGATGAGTGCTTCCGGAACGACCTGCGTCATAAACAAAAGGAAGCCGACGAGACCCTTGCCGTGGAAGCGGAAACGGCTCAGTGCATAGCCGGCGAGCGAACCGAGCGTCAGGCTGAGCACCGTGCCGCCGGCTGCGATCAGGAGCGTGTTGAAGAGCCACAACCCGATCGGCACTTGGCCGAGCTCGTGCCACAGTTGGGGGAAGTTCTGCAGCTGCGGCCAGATGACCTGGCCACTCCCGTAGAGTTCCGAATTCAGGGACAGCGCGGTGGTTGCCATCCAATAGACGGGAAAGCCGGCGAGAACGACGAGCATTCCGATCAGCAGATAGCGCGAAAGCTTGAGCGTGAGTTTCTTGAACGGCATCAGCGGGACATCCACTTCATGCGGCGCTGTTCGACAACGTAATGGAGAGCGGCGATCGCGAGCGCCAGGACGAGGCCAACGGCGCCGTAAGCGCTGGCCATGCCAAGTTCATGACCCTCGAAAGCGATCTGGCGGATCTTGACGACAAGCGTGCTGGTCGTTCCGACCGGGCCGCCGCCTGTGAGCAGGTAGATGATATCGAAGCGCCGGATCGACCAGACGCAGACGAGAAGGGATGCGAGCTGGATGGCGGGCCGGATATGCGGCAGCGTCACCGCACGAAAGGTGCTGAGTCCGTCGGCTCCGTCGATGCGGGCAGCCTCCCTCACCTCGTGCGGCACGGATTGCAGTGCGGCCAGCACGACGAGCATTACGAACGGCGCCACCTGCCATACGGTGACCGCCAGAATGGAACCGAGTGCCAGTTCGGTACTGGTCAGCCATGGAAACCGCCCGAGACCGAGGAATTCCGTGATCCGGTTAAAGACGCCGGAGCGGTCGTTGTACATCCAGAGCCAGATCAGCGAAGCCGCAACGTTGGGCACGGCCCAGCCGAAGAGGAGGATGGCGCGAACGACCGCCCTGCCCTTAAACGGCCTGTCGATCGCCAGCGCCGAAATTACGCCGAGAGAGACGCCGAAGACCACCGCGAGCACTGCATAGACAAGCGTTGCCTTCAGCGACAGGTAAAACGCCGGATCGTCGAAGAGCCGCTCGTAGTTGCCGAGGCCGATGAAACGGCCCCGGTTGGGATTGATGATCCTGGTATTGGTGAGGCTCATGTACATCTGCCGCGCGAGCGGCCAGAACATGAACACCATCAGATAGATCATAGGCGGGAGAATGAAGGCATAAGGCACAAGGCGGGTCATGCCGCTGCGTATCTTCGAACCCGTCATGGGCGTTCACCCCTTTTCGGCAGGATCAGAACTGCTTGTCGACGGCCAGTTGCGCCTCGGCAAGCGCTGTCTTCGGATCGGCATTTGACAGGATCACCTTCTCGACTGCCTGCATGACGAAGCGCATGATCTGCGCCGTTTCCACCTCATAGCCCGGAATGAGCGTGCTGCGGGACGTTTCCCCAAGTTTTGCAAATGCCGGCGCCCACGGGTTGGCAGCTGCAAAAGCATCGGTCACCGGAACATCGGTTGCGAGTGCATCCGGACCGGATGCGTCACGCAGGGCCTGCTGGCCCGGCTTGCTGACCAGCCAGGCGAGAAACTTGATTGCTTCTTCCTGATGATCGCTGTGTGCACTGACGCCGAGGAAAATCTGTTGGTGCGCGCCAGGGTTCTTGAAGGGCATGGCAGCCGCGCCGATTTCGGAGCTGGGAAGCGCGCCGCCTGAGGCGATGTTCAACGTACCGCCGGAGTTGTCGATGGAGAACGCGACGTGCTTTTCCTTAAAGCGGGTGCGCTGCGTCGGCATGCTGTCGCCGATCGGGATGATGCCGGACGCATAGGTTTCCTTGAAGGCCTGAACCGCGGCCACGGCTTCCGGCGTGTCGATCGTCAGTCTGCCATCCTTGTCGACCCAGTTGACGCCATAGCCATAGGCCCAGTTCTGAAAGTCCATGAACCAGCCGCTGAAGTCATTGATCTGGTGACGGGCCGTGAATCCGATGACGCCGGGCGTCTTTGCAGCGGCGGCCTTGGAAGAGGTGATCAGTTCCTCCACCGTGGTCGGCACTTTGGCGCCTGCGGCGTCGATCACAGGCTTGTTGTAGATCAAGGCATAAGCCGCGCGCTGCCAGGCAACGCCGTAGCGGACGCCGTCGATCATGCCGTTGTCGTTCGTCTTGTTGAGTGTCACGCCTTCGGCGGCCTTGCCGATATCGACAAGGAAGCCCGCATCGGCCATGGCGTAGAAAAGGCCTTCCTGCATGATGGCAATGTCAGGCCCCTGGCCGGCCCCCATTTCCGTCGTCAGCTTGTCAGCGAATTCAGCAGAAGGGATAGCCTCCTGCTCCAGCGTAACGTTCGGTGCCACTTCCTGGTATTTCTGGACTGCAGCCCAGAGGTTCTTGCCGCGCAGTGCATCAAGCCACTGCGAATTGGCGATCTTTAGGGTGACTTTTCCCCCCGATTGGGCATGGCTGATGTCGGTCGTGCTGGCTGCGAGTACGACACCCAGCATGGCTGTGACAAGGAATTTGCGGCGGTAAATAGTCTTGAACATTCCGGTTCTCCTTCTGAGGTTTGCTTTTTTAATTCTTGTTATTGTTCGGATCGTCAGCCCGCCCTGACACGGTGCGGCGCAAGCGGGGTATGGCAGCTGAGGTTTTCAGCGCCATCGGCGGTGACCAGGTAGCAATCTCCGACATTGCAGCCGGCGACCTCCGGCTCAAGCCATTGGGAATGCAGGACGAAGGTCATACCCTCTTCCAGCCTGTCGTGATTGTTCGACTGGATATTGTAGTTGGCGAATTTTTGCATGGACACCGAATGACCGACATTCGGGTTATGCGGTCCGAGCGTTGCCGGGTAGACATGCATGAGCCTTCGTCCCTGACGCTCCCAGTCCTCGTCGACCACGTGCTTACGGGGGATAAGCCGCGGCTTTCCGTCGTCTTCGGAAACCCAGTTGTAGGGCATGGTGCGGCTGTCGGCGGAAGTCAGATACCCCCGCGCGATATAAGGCTCGAAAGAAGCATTGGCGACGTCCGAGATCAGCGCTCCGGGCCTCACCAGCGAGGCGGCCTTCTCGACGCCCTCGACGCACATCTGCAAGACCTCTTCCTGTTTGTCGGTAATATCTCCGACCGCGATCATTCGGGCGATCTGGGCGGTGTACCCCTGGTAGATGACCGCGGAGATGTAGAGATTGATCAGGTCGCCGTCGCGCACCACGTGTCCGTAAGGCTTGCCGCAATGAGTGCCGTAGCGATTGATGCCGATCTGGTAGCCGTCTCCCGTTTCGCCGCCGCGCGACATCTGGGCGTAGGTGAATGCGGCATAGATTTCATAATCCGTCACGCCGGGCCTGATGACGTGATAGGCCGCCTGGATGCCGATATCGGCGAGCTGGGCCGCAGCTCGGATCACCGACTGCTCCCGCGGAGAGCGTATTTTCTGCATGCGATCGATGATCGTTTCACTCTGCGCGAAAGAACTTTTCGGCAATCTTGTCTTCAACCCATTCCAGTATGGCACCGAGGTCGCGTCGCCGATCAGTCCGATCTGCGCGACGCCAAAACCTTCCCGCTCCAGGAATGAAGCAACGGCCTCCACCACCTTGTCGACCGTCTTTCCGGGCCGATTGTAGGTTTCGCGGCCCCAGGTACCGACCTGCCAGATGTCTTCGACCAGAACCGGCTCCCCCGCCGGCGGCAGCAGAACCGAACTACTGAATATGGAAAACATGATCAGCGGCCGGTCGTCATCCGTCGGGACAACGAGAACGCCTTCGCGAGCCCAGTCGCAGACATAACGAAGGTATGAGTTCGAGACCTTGTAGGACCCGATCGAGTCGGCGTGGATCAGGATCACATCATGGCCGGCAACGACTGCCTCGCGCCGAATGCGGCGCAGCCGATCGACAAACTCGCTCTCCGGCAGGGGACCTACGGGTTCGAATTCAAATGTCGGCTCAAAGCCGTCAAGAAGACGCTCGAACCGGGCGAGGGAATACGGAATTGGCGCAGAGCGTACGGTATTCGGGGGCGTCATGTTGTCTTCTCATCGATACTTTTTGATGACAACAGATTATCGTTGAAAATAATTTTGCAAAGACGCTCAAGCCTCTAACAATTGAGCAAACAGCGTACATTTTAGGCAACGGTAAATTTTAGACGATGCCACCCTCGAAATGCATCGAGCCCAGCTTATCTAGGTCTTTGAGATATTTTGATGACTGCGCTGCCGGGAAGTGACGATGTGAAAAAAATATTTCAATTATGTATCGAAAGTCATCATCGAAACATCGACCTGCATGCCTAATCAACAGGCATTGCGCCAAGCCTTGCCTTGGTCTCTTCCATGAGTTCGCTCATCGCCTCTTCAATTGCCTCATAACAGGTGAGAAGGTCTTCGAAATCGACGGCTTGCCCAGGCTCCTCAGCAGCGCTTCCGAGACCTGCATCCTCGCGCTCAAAGCACGGATTGAGCCTGATCGATGCCTCCTTCGCCCTTCCGCGCCTCAAGCTTCGCCCGCAGCAGCGCCATGATCATCGGCCAGGTGGAGAACTGCGCCCGCTTCTTCCCGCGTCAGCCTCCGCCATGCTGGAGCACACGTTTCCCTAATTGCCGGCGGACGACTTGATCGCGCATCCGGCAATGGTCGAAAGCTCGCGCTCCTGCGTCGACCCCTCGGAGCGCCGATATCCGATGCCGCAATTCTTGCCGTCATCTATGGGATCCGTGGGCACGTATTTTGCCGCACTTCCATCGCCCCGATCCATACCATTGCGATATTGGCGCGGGAGGCGGTGTAGATGATCTTCTGCAGGATATGGTCGCCGCTGTCGAACTCGTCCCACAGGCGCACCGTCCCCTTGTCGGCCCGGGTGTCGATGGCGAGCGCATCGAACTGATAGCCCGGTTCGAATTTGCCGATCGGCAGGTCGAGGGCGATGCCGCCTCCTGCGGTCGCGATATGGAAGGCATCCCGGAAGTCGATTTCCGTCCATCCAGGAGCGGCCCGCCTGTCCGCGGCGAGATCGGGATCGACGCCGCTCTGCAGCATGCGCGAGACGAGCACGGCACCGCGGGTATTCTCCAGCATCGAGGCGCTGGGACCGCCGGAGATATCCGTCCCGAGGCCGACATGCAGCCCCTTTTCGAGCGCGGCCCTCAGCGGAAAGACGGCATTGGCGAAATAGGCGTTCGAGAGCGGGCAATGGGCGACGGCGGCTTGGCGAAGCCGGATGAGGTCCATGTCGCCGGCCGTCAGGAAATTCGCATGCGCCAGCACGCTTCTGCGGGTAAGCAGCCCGAAATGGTCGAGCATCGCGGTGTCGGTCCTGCCGAAACGGGACAGCGAATAGCCGTGCGCCCAGTCGCTTTCCGAGCAATGGGTCTGCACATGGCAGCCGCATTCCCTGGCGATCGCACCCAGTCCTTCCAGCGTCGCATCGCTGCAGGAGGGAATGAAGCGCGGCGTCACCACCGGCATGACGCGGTTTTCGCCATTCCCCGGATGCCCGCGGATATAGTCGATCAGCGCCCGCGTACCTTCGAGCGCGGCTTCCGGTGAGGGATCGCGGTAATAGTCCGGGCATTCGTCCGGATTGTCCATGGCGACCTTGCCGATCAGGGCCCGCTGGCCCCTTTCGAGGCAGATATCCGCCAGCACGCGGGTCGCCTCCTGATGGACGGTGGCGAAATAGAGCGCGGTCGTGGTGCCGTTGGCGATCAGGTCGTCGACCAGCAGGCTGTAGGCGCGGCGGGCGAAGGCGATGTCCTGATACCGCGCCTCCAGCGGAAACGTGTATTTCTGCAGCCAGACTTCCAGCGGAACGTCGAGCGCATTGCCGAGCTGCGGATATTGCGGTGCGTGTACATGCAGGTCGACGAAGCCCGGAAGAAGATAGGTCCCCTTCGGCAGGGTCACCAACTCACCCAACGCCTCCCGCGCCTCGCGAATGACGCGATAGTTCGGATCGCCGGAGCGATGGACGGCGGCGATCACGCCGTCGTCGCCGATATCGATCAGGACATCGTCGAGAACGTCGATCCGTCCAAGCTCCGGCGCATGGAAGCCGGAGGCCGACAGCGTCTTTCCTCGCAGATCCATCGGTCGATCACGCCGCTATGGCGGTCGTGCCGTAGGTGATGCCCTTTTCCTTCAGCCACCGCCGATAGGCGATCGAGCTGGCATCGGCGCGGGTCGGGATCTCGGCGCGCGGTTCCATCGGCAGCAGCAGCGGCCGCTGGTTTTCCAGGATGATGCGGTCCTGCAGGAAGATGAGCTGCTGGAAATGCACAAGTTCCGTCACCGTCGAAACGTCGTCGATCAGGAACATCACCGGATGGGCGCGGCAACGGTCGGGATCAAGCGGCTGCACGAACAGGCAGATGACGTCCCAGCGGCTCGCCGAGTTCGGGCAGGTCTTGTAGAGCAGCGTCGTAAACGGCGTCATGACGCGGTAGATGTAGTCGGTCATGATGCCGGTCGTGGCCGAGAGAGCCGCCTGCGGCTGGAAGAACTGGCAATTGGTCGCCCAGACCTCGTCCACGTCGCGGCGGATTTCGACATTGTAGTGCATGACCTCGGTATTGGGCTCGGAGCCGAGGATGTCCGTGTGCACGAAGGGGAAATGCGCCATGTCGAGGAAATTCTCGATGATGCGCAGGCCGGATGCCCTGACCGCCACCGAGCCGCAATTGACGACGCGACGATCCGGCTCGTCGGCTTCCGGCAGGTCGAAAAGTCCCCCCTTCGGTTCGCCGAGCGTCGTCCAGACGAGACCGAAGCGCTTGATGACCGGCAGCGGCGCTTCGCGGCCGTCGGCGGTCACGGTGATGGCGCCGTCCTTTCCGCGCTTCACGGTCAGATCGGTGCCGAGCAGGCGGTTTGGCGACGTGCCGAAGGGGATCAGCTCTTCGGTATCCAGTGCATACCACTCATCGAGGGCTGCCTTGTCGGAACACTGGCTCATAGGGCGCTCACTCATGGATGCTCCTTTCACTGATCGTAGATCCGGTCCATCACAGTCTGATGCTTCGCGAACAATCCGTCCACATCCAAGTGGCGGAAATGCCCTTCGACAATGATCTCGCGGCCGCTGATGAAGGAATAGTCCACCTTGAACGGTCCGCACATGACGAGTGCGGCGATCGGATCGCGCTGTCCTGCACCATGACCCGTGTGAGATTCTGGTAGATGTGGTGGTGGATGTTGACCATGCCCGGCATGACGATGGCCGGAAAGGTCGAGCACCTGGTCGGCCTGTCTGTCCGCGAGTTCGGCGGTCGTGCCGACCGCCACGACGACGTTGTCGCGGACGAAAAGCGCGCCGTCCCTGAGTTCGCGGGCCTCGTCGTCGAAGGTCGCGAGATGGGCGATATTCCTGACGAGCAGCGTCGGCATCAGCGAACGTCCCGGAAATAGGGCGTGCCTATCGCGGCGGGTGCCGCCATGATGCGGCGCATGCGCTGCCAGGCGAGAACCGGCACGATGATGAAGGCCATGGTGCCGAGATAAGGCAGCATGGAGAGGAAAGCCGGCGCCACCGGCCAGCCGCGCGCCTGGCCGACGAAGCCGATCGCGGTGATGAAGCCGAAGAGCAGGCCGGAAAGCACGGCCGGTATCGGACGGTAACCGGCGAAGATGACGAGCGCTACGGCGATCCAGCCGCGCCCCGCCACCACGCCGTCCGACCAGGAGGGCACGAAGGCGAGTGTCAGATAGGCGCCCGAGCCGGCCGCCAGCGCCGCGCCCGCCGTCACATAGGCGAAACGGATCAAGGTCACCGGAATGCCGGCGGCATCGGCGGCGGCCGGGTTCTCTCCGACGGCGCGCATGTTGAGGCCGTGGCGGGTACGGAACATCACGTAGCTCAGCGTCACCGGCAGGATGATGTAGATCAGATAGACGAGGATGTTCTGCGAGAAGAAGGCCGGCCCGAGGACGGGGATCTTGCTGAGGAGGGGAATTTCCACGGCCGGGAAAACCGCGCGCGCCGGCATGCCGGAATAGGCGCGACCGATCGCCGAGGCGATGCCGCTTCCCATCAGGGTCAGCGCCAGGCCGCACAGGACCTGGTTTGCCCGCAGGATCACCGTCGCCAGGGCGAACAGCATGCCGAAGGCCGCGCCGACGGCAAGGGCTGCGAGAAAACCGAGTTCGGGAACCGGCACGACCGCCACGGTGGCGATCGCCGTCAGCGCGCCGAGGGCCATCAGCCCTTCGACGCCGAGATTGACGACGCCGACACGCTCGGCAAGCACTTCGCCGAGCGCCGCAAGCGCCAGCACGCCGCCGGCGAGGAAGGCGGTGGTGAAAAGCCCGGTCAGAAGGTCCATGTCGTTCTCCTCAGGCGCCTGAAACTTTGTCGCGGGCGATGCGGTAGTGGGCGAGTTCGTCGCCGATCGCCGTCAGGAACAGGATGAGCCCGGTCATCGCGAGCACGGCGGACGTGGTGAGCCCCTGCGTCTGCAGGATAATGCCGGAGTTCAGGATGAAGGCCATCAGGGCGGCGGAGAAGATG
>Ga0065721_10050914_pt1 | contig 17104 bp, 16 predicted proteins | sample Mesricmetagenome_FD_59108 | JGI IMG/M metagenome (GOLD analysis project Ga0065721, IMG submission 59108) | Mesophilic microbial community from rice straw/compost enrichment Sample: eDNA_1 v2 (version 2) | ecosystem: Engineered > Solid waste > Grass > Composting > Bioreactor | place: USA: Davis... | reverse complement strand
CAGCGCGCTGGCCTTCGCGCTGCGGCGCGAGCGCGGCATCGGCGCCCGGGCCTTGCGCGGCGCCCGCCGCTGAGCGCCGCGGGCGCAGGACGCGAGTTTCTCGACATTTGCCCCCGCCGCCGCGCCGCATCCTGCGCGGCATGAACACCGATCCCAAAACCGGCGTCGCCCTGGTGCTGGCGGCCGCCACCCTCTGGGGCACCACGGGCACCGCGCAGTCCTTCGCCACCGGGGCGCTGAGCCCGCTGTGGTTCGGCGCGCTGCGGCTGCTGGTGGCCGCCGCCTTCTTCGCCGCCTGCTTCAGCTGGCAGCGCCGGCAAGCGCCCTCGGACGCCGGGGCGCATGCTCCGCGGCCGCTGCTCGCGCTGCTGGGCGCGGGGCTGAGCATGGCGGTCTACAACCTGGCCTTCTTCGCCGGCGTGCGCGGCGCCGGGGTGGCGGTGGGCACGGCCATCGCGCTGGGCAGCGGGCCGGTGTGGGCGGGCATCCTGCAGTCGCTGCTGGCGCGCCGGGTGCCGGCCGCGGCCTGGTGGCTCGGCACCGCACTGGCCATAGCCGGCGGGACGCTGATGACGCTGGCCGGCGGCAGCACGTCGGCCGGTCTCGCGGCGGGCGGCATCGCGCTGTGCCTGCTCGCGGGGCTGTCCTACGCCGCCTACACGCTGCTGAGCCAGCGGCTGCTGCGCGTGATGGCGCCCTCGGCCGTGACGCTGCATGCCTTCGCCGTGGCCGCGGCGCTGGCGTTGCCGGCGGCGTGGTGGGAGGCCGGTGCACCCTCGGCGCGCGGCGCCGACGTGCTGGCCGTGCTCTATGTGGGCGTGGTCACGGCCGGCGTGGCCTACCTGCTGTTCAGCCACGCGCTGCGCCACCTGTCCGCGGCGTCCGCGGTCACGCTGGCGCTGGGCGAGCCGGTGGTGGCCTTCATCCTGGCCGTCACCGTGGTGGGCGAGCGGCCCTCGGCCTGGGCCTTCCTGGGCCTGCTGCTGGTGGTGGCCGGGGTGCTGGCCGTGGTGCGCGGCGAGCTGGCCGGCGCGTCGCGCGAGCCGGGCCCGGCCACGGGTGGCGCCGCTGGAGCAAGCTCCGGGTCCCTGTCCACCGCCGGCCAGTGACCCCCGGGCGTCGCGCGGCCGGCCCCAACCGGAGCATCGCCATGGACGACCCCTTCGACCTCCAACGCTTCGTGACTGCGCAGGACCCGGTCCTGCCGCAAGTGCGTGCCGAGCTGGCCGCCGGCGACAAGCGCAGTCACTGGATGTGGTTCGTGTTCCCGCAGCTCAAGGCGCTGGGCCGCAGCGCCACCGCACTGCACTACGGCCTGGCCTCGCGCGAGGAGGCGCAAGCCTACTGGCGCCACCCGCTGCTGGGCCCGCGCTTGCGCGAGTGCACGGCGCTGGTGCTGGACGTGCCCGCACCGCGCAGCGCGCACGAGGTCTTCCATTCGCCCGACGACCTGAAATTCCGCTCCTGCATGACGCTCTTCGCGCAGGTCGCTCCCGAGGAGCCGCTGTTCAGCCGGGCGCTGGACCGCTTCTTCGGCGGGCCGGACGTGCGCACGCTGGAGCTGCTGCGCTGACACCCCGCGCCTTTCTGCCGCCGCCATGGCGGCACGGGCGACATTTCGATTGACCGGAGTCCGGCGCTGCTGTCACATTTGGGCACAATCCTAAACCGCGAGGCGGCACGAGTGCCCGAGGCCTGCCGGACTTGCGCGTCGGTCCGGTGGCGGGAATGCGCCGAAGCAGTGCATCAACCACAACAAAGCCGTGACGCATGGTCGCCCCTGAAAGAGCGATGAGGAACCTGAAAGCCGGGGTCGGCCTGCTGACCGGGTTCATGCTGCTCGCCTTCTGGTTGCCGGCCGAGCATATTTTCGACGTGCCGCACCATTATCTGGCGCTGCACACGGTATTGGAATTTTCCGCCATGGCCATGGCGGTGATGGTATTCGCGCTGACCTGGACGCTGCACCGCCGCAGCGACCAGCGCATGCTGGCCCTGGGCCTGGGCTTTTTGCTGGTGGCCACGGTCGATTTTGCCCATACCTTCTCGTTTGCCGGCATGCCGGCTTTCGTGACACCCAGCGGTCCGGAGAAAGCCATCAATTTCTGGCTGGCGGCGCGGCTGTTTTCCGCCGCCGCGTTGCTGCTGTTTGCTTATTTGCCGCAGCGGCCCGCGTCGCGCCCGGCCACCGTGCTGGGCCTGCTGGGCGCCGTGGCCCTGGTGGGGCTGAGTTACTGGGGCGGCCTGTGGCACGGCGAGCGGCTGCCGCGCACCTTCATTCCGAGCGAGGGACTCACCAACTTCAAGATCGGCGCCGAGTACGCGCTGGTGGCGCTGTTCCTGGCGGCGGCCTTCAGGCTGGTCCGCCAAACCCGGGATTCGGCTTCGTTCAGCACCGCGCTCATGGCCGCCGCGGCCTGGACCATGGGTTTGTCCGAACTGTTTTTCACGCTGTACGGGCAGGTCACGGACATCATGAACCTGTCCGGCCACGTCTACAAAACCGTGGCCTACGGCATGATTTTCTATGCCATTTTCGTGCAGGGCGTGCGCATGCCGCAGTCGGCCCTGCAGGAAATGAGCGCGCGCTACCGCAACATCATTGCCGCGACCAACGTCGGTACCTGGGAGTGGAATATCAAGTCCGGCGCGGTCGTGTTCAACGAGCGCTGGTGCACGATGCTGGGATATTCCCCCGGGGAAATTCGCCCCGACATCAGCAGCTGGTCCGAGCTGGTGCATCCGGACGACTGGCAGACGATACGCGCCGAGCTCGATCCGCACCTGACGGGCCGCACGCCGTTCTACGAATGCGAGCACCGGCTGCGGCACAAGGCGGGCCACTACGTGTGGATCCTCGATTGCGGCCAGGTGGTGGAGCGGGCCGGCAACGGCTCGGCCCTGCGCGCCGCGGGCGTGCACATGGACATCACGGACCGCAAGGCGATGCAGCAGCGCACCGAGGAACTGCTGGCGCGGCTGCAGAAGATCTCGGCCAAGGTGCCCGGCATGGTGTTCCAGTTCCAGCGCTGGCCCGACGGTCGCGCCGCGTTCCCGTATGCCAGCGAAGGCATGCGCGAGATCTTCGGCCTGGCGCCCGAGGCCGTAGCGCAGGACGCGGCACCGGTGTTCCAGGTGCTGCATCCGGACGACATGGAGCGCGTGCGCGCCGCGATCCGGGTCTCGGCCAGCCGCATGCGCACCTGGCACGACGAGTTCCGCGCCGTGCTGCCCGATGCCCGCACGCTGTGGCTGGAATGCGAGGCCGAGCCCGAGACCGTGGCCGACGGCAGCGTGCTGTGGCACGGCTACGTGCGCGACGTCACCGACCGCAAGCGCATGGGCGAGGAGCTGGCGCGCTACCGGCACCACCTGGAAGAGCTGGTCGAGACCCGCACGGCCGAGCTGGCCGCGGCCAAGGTGGCGGCCGAGGCGGCGAACGTGGCCAAGAGCGCCTTCCTGGCCCACATGAGCCACGAGATCCGCACGCCGCTCAACGCCATCCTGGGCATGGCGCAGATCGCGCTGCGCGACCCCAAGGCGGCCTCGGGACAGGACTACCTGCGGCAGATCCACGATTCCGGCCGCCTGCTGCTGGAGTTGGTCAACGACATCCTGGACCTGGCCAAGATCGAGGCCGGCAAGCTGAGCCTGGAGCAGCGGCCGGTGGACCTGCTGCACCTGGTCCAGCGCGCCATGCGGCTGACCGCGCCGCGGGCGCTGACGCAGCGGCTGGAGTTCAGCGCCGACTGCGCGCCCGATCTGCCGCGGGGCATCCTGTGCGACGAGACCCGGCTGCTGCAGGTGCTGGTCAACCTGCTGGGCAACGCCATCAAGTTCACCGACCAGGGCAGTGTGAAGCTGCGGGTGTCGAAGTACGCGGAGGGCGAGCGCTGCTGGCTGGAGATGGCGGTGGAGGACACCGGTATCGGCATGAGCGCCGCCCAGGTGCAGCAGCTGTTCCGTCCCTTCACCCAGGCCGACAGCTCCACCACGCGGCGCTTCGGCGGCACCGGGCTGGGGCTGTCCATCACCAAGCACATCGTGGAGCTGATGCAGGGCGGCATCGAGGTGCGCAGCGAGCCGGGGCGGGGGACCTGCTTCCTGGTGCGGCTGCCGGTGATCGAGGCGCGGCTGCCCGAGGGCGTGCCCGCGCTGCCGGCGGCGCAGCCCGGGCAGCGGCTGCGCGGCCTGCACGTGCTGGCCGCGGAGGACGACGGCGTGAACCGCTGGGTGCTGCAGGACCTGCTGGAGCAGGAGGGCGCGCGCTGCACCGTCGCCAGCAACGGCCTGGAGGCGCTGGAACTGCTGCACCAGGGCGCTGCGGACGTGGACGTGCTCATCACCGACGTGCAGATGCCCGGCCTCAACGGCTACGACACCACGCGGCGCTGCCGGGCGCTGTATCCGCGGCTGCCGGTGATCGGCCTGACGGCCTATGCGCTGGCCGAGGAGCGCCAGCACTGCCTGGAGGCCGGGATGTTCGACCACGTCACCAAGCCGGTGGACGTGGACGAGCTCTGCACGGTGATCCTGCGGGCCGTGGGGCGGCCGCGCGCTCCGGACGCGCAGGTGCCGCCGTCGCGGGCGCCGGAAAGCGCGGGTGCTGGCGGCGCGGTGGAGCCGGCCATCGACTGGCCCGCGCTGTGGGCGCGGCTGCGCCGGCCCGATGCCGTGCAGCAGATCCTGCGGACGCTGGTGGAGCACCACGGCGGATCGGCCGCGCTGCTGCGCGAGTTGCTGGCGCGGGGCGACGGCGAGGAGATCGCCTGGCTGGCCCACCGGCTTCGCGGCGTGGGCAGCACGGTGTTCGCGCCGCGGCTGTGCCAGGCGGCCGGGGCGGTGGAGGCGCAGCTGCGCGGCGCCGAGGCGGCGGCGGCGGTGGCGGTGGCGGGACTGGCGGACGAGGTGGAGGCGCTGCTGGAGGCGGCCCGCGCGGGGCTGGCGGACCTGAAGTGCACGCGGGCGTGAAGACGGGTGCGCCGTCCAGCCCCGTCTCAGCCCGCCTGCGCGTCTTCCGCCGCGATGCGCCGCAACGCCTGCTCGAAGGCCTCGGGCGGCTGCGCGCCCTGGATCAGGTAGCGGTCGTTGACGATCACCGAGGGCACGGACTGGATGCCCAGCTCCTGCCAGTGGCGCTCCTGCGCTCTCACTTCCTCGGCGTAGCGCCCTTCCTCCAGCACCCGCCGCGCCGCGTCCGCGTCCAGGCCCGCCTCGCGCGCCGCATCCAGCAGCACCGCGGGGTCCGAAGGGTTGCGGTCGTCCGTCTGGTAGGCCTTGAGCAGCGCCCGCTTGAGCTCGACCTGGCGCCCCTGCGGGCCGGCCCAGTGCAGCAGGCGGTGGGCGTCGAAGGTGTTCCAGATGCGGGTGCGCGGGCCGAAGCTGAAGCCGACCTCGGCGCCGCGCTGGCGCAGGTGGGCGCGCGTCTCCTCCAGCTGCGCCGGCGTGCGGCCGTACTTGCGCGCGAGGTGCTCGGTGCTGTCCTCGCCCTCGGGGCCCATCGAGGGGTTGAGCTCGAAGGGCTGCAGGCGCAGCTCCACGGCCTGGTCGGGCAGCCGGCGCAGCGCCTCTTGCAGCGCGTACAGGCCCACGGCGCACCAGGGGCAGGCGACGTCGGAGACGAAGTCGATCTTCAGCATGCGGATTCCTGTGGGGTGTTTGCGGCAGCCGTGGCGGCCGCGGCTGCCGGGGTGGGGAGGTCTTGCTGTGCGGGACGGCGCCGGTGCACGGCCACGGCGGCCTCGCCGTCCAGGGCGCGGGCGCGGAGCTGGCCGCAGCCGCCGTCCACGTCCTGCCCGGCGGAGTTGCGCAGCCGGGTGAGGATGCCGCGGCGGTTGAGCCAGCGCGCCATCTCCGCGGCGCGCTCGCCGGCCGGGCGCCGGTAGGGCAGCTCGGCCACGCTGTTGTAGGGGATGAGATTCATCATCGCGTACTTGCCCTTGAGCAGCCGCTCGATGCCGGCCAGCTCCGCGTCGCTGTCGTTGACGCCCTCGATCAGCGTCCACTGGAACTGCACCGGGTAGCCGGTGAGGCGCGCGTAGCGCTCGGCCGCTTCCACCAGCTCGTCGGGCGCGATGCGCGGGGCGCGCGGCAGCAGCCGGGCGCGCAGCTCGGCGTCGGTGGTGTGCAGCGACAAGGCCAGCGCCGGTTTCACGTCCAGGGTGGGCAGCCGCTCGAAGGCGCGCTCGTCGCCCACGGTGGAAAAGACCAGTTCCTTGTGGCCGATGCCGCCGGCCGTGCCCAGCAGCTGGATCGCTTCGAGCACGTTGTCGAGGTTGTGCGAGGGCTCGCCCATGCCCATGAACACCACGCGTTTCACGTCGCGCTGCGCCCGCGCCAGGGCCACCTGGGCCACGATTTCCGCGCTGCCGACCTGGCGCAGCAGTCCGGAGCGGCCGGTCATGCAGAACACGCAGCCCACGGCGCAGCCGACCTGGGTGCTGACGCACACGCCGCCGCGCGGCAGCAGCACGCTCTCCACGGCCTGGCCGTCGCCCAGGTCCACCAGCAGCCGCACGGAGCCATCGGCGCCCGGGTGCGCCGAGCGCAGCCGCGCCAGCGCGTTCAGCTCGGCCTGCAGTGCGGGCAGCGCGGCGCGGACCTCGGCCGGCAGCCAGTGCTCGGGGCGGCGCACGGTGGTGGTGTGCAGCGGCAGCGCGCGCGTCCACAGGCGCAGCAGGTGCTGCTCGTGCACGGGCCGCGCGCCCAGGGCGCGCAGGCGCTGGCGGAGGGTTTCGACTTGCATGGGATTTACTGCGGGAGGCAACCGGGAGGCCCGGCGGCGGGCCGGGGAGGCGGGAGTGTAGGCAAGCCGCCGGGGCGGGGCCGCGGGGCGCTACTTTTTGGCGGCGACCGGGCCGCCGCTCGCCCTACATCAGCGCCACCCCCTTGATCTGCGCGAACACCTCGTCGCCCGGCTTCAGCGCCAGGGTTTCGCAGCTGCGGCGCGTGATGCGCGCCAGCAGCCGCGTGCCGCCCAGGCCGCCTACCGCGAGCTGCAGCAGCGCGGTGCCGCGGTCGGCCTGGACCTGCTCCACCAGGGCGGGCAACACGTTGACGATGGTGCTTTCCTGCGGCGGCACCCGCGCCAGGCTCACGTCGCGCGCCAGCACGTGCGCGCGCACCCGCTGGCCCAGCGCCATGCCCGGATGGTCGCCCACCCACAGCGCGCCGCTGCTGAAGCCGATGCGCACCAGCCCGTAGGCCTCGTCGCGCTCCAGCACCCGCGCCTCGATCACCACGCCGGCCTCGTCCGGCGCGCCCGGGCCGCCGCGGCGCACCAGCGCCGGCAGGTCCGTGCGCGCCATCAGCTCGGCCAGCGGACCGGCCGCCTGCACCCGGCCGCCCTGCAGAAGCACGAGGTGGTCGGCCAGCCGCGCCACCTCGTCCAGCGAGTGCGTGACGTACAGGATGGGCAGCGCCATCTCGCGCTGCAGCCGTTCCAGGTAGGGCAGGATTTCCGCCTTGCGCGCCGCGTCCAGGGCCGCCAGCGGCTCGTCCATCAGCAGCACCTCGGGCGCCGTGGCCAGGGCCCGCGCGATGGCCACGCGCTGGCGCTCGCCGCCGGAGAGCGTGCCCACGCGGCGGCGCATCAGCGCGCCGATGCCCAGCAGCTCGATCACCGGCTCCAGCGCCAGGCGCTGCGCCGCCGAGCCGGCGCGCTTGCGCCCATAGGCGAGGTTGCCCTGCACGTCCAGGTGCGCGAACAGCGCCGATTCCTGGATCACGTAGCCCAGCGGGCGCCGGTGCGTGGGCACGAACACGCCGCGCGCGTCGTCCTGCCACAGCGCCTCGCCCATCGCCACGCGCCCGCGCGCGCGCTCCAGCCCGGCGATGGCGCGCAGCAGCGTGGTCTTGCCGCAGCCCGAGGGGCCGAACAGCGCCGTGACGCCGCGCGGGGGCAGCTCCAGTGACACCTCCAGCGAGAAGTCGCGGCGCTGCAGCTGCAACCGGGCTTCGATCACGGGCGGCCCCCGTCGCGCGGCGCGCGGTTGAGCAGGTACAGCGCCACCAGCACCGTCAGCGCGAAGGCCACCATGCCGGCGGCCAGGCGGTGCGCATCGGCGATCTCGCCGGCCTCCACGTGGTCGTACACGGCCATGGACAGCACCCGCGTCTGCCCGGGGATGTTGCCGCCGATCATCAGCACCACGCCGAACTCGCCCACCGTGTGCGCGAAGCCCAGCACGCTGGCCGTGAGCAGCCCCGGGCGGGCCAGCGGCAGCGCCACGGTGAAGAAGCGGTCCAGCGGCCCGGCGCGCAGCGTGGACGCCGCCTCCAGCGTGCGCTCGGGAATGGCCTCGAAGGCCTGCTGCAGCGGCTGCACCACGAAGGGCAGCGAGTAGATGACCGAGGCCACCACCAGCCCGCCGAAGCTGAAGGGCAGCCGCTGCCAGCCCAGCGCGTCCATCAGCTGCCCCAGGGGGCCGTTCGGGCCCATGAACAGCAGCAGGTAGAAGCCGAGCACCGTGGGCGGCAGCACCAGCGGCATCGCCACCAGCGCCGCGGCCACGGGTTTCAGGCGCGAGCGCGTGCGCGCCAGCGCCCAGGCCAGCGGGGTGCCCACCAGCAGCAGCAGCAGCGTGCTCGTGGCCGCCAGCGCCGCCGTCAGGCACACGGCGCTCCAGTCGGCCTCGGTCACGGCTTGCCCGGCTTCGCCGGCGCCGCGGCCTCGCCGGGAACGCGGTAGCCCCAGGCGCGGATCTCCGCCTTGGCCGGCTCCGTCTTCAGGTAGGCGAGCAGGGCGGTGGCGGCGGGGCGGTTCTGGCCCGGCTTGAGCAGCACGGCGTCCTGGCGGATCTCCTCGTGCAGGTTCGCGGGCACGCGCCACCAGGAGCCCGTGGGCGTCTGCCCCGGCACCGAGAGCTGCGACCAGGCGATGAAGCCCAGCTGGGCGTTGCCCGAGGCCGTGAACTGGTGCGCCTGCGCGATGGACTCGGCCGTGACCAGCCGCGGCGCCACCGCCGCTTCCAGCCCGCGCGCGCGCAGGACCTGCATCGCGGCGCGGCCGTAGGGCGCGGTCTTGGGATTGGCGATGGCCAGGTGCTTCCAGCGGTCCGAGCCCAGCACGGCGCCCTGGCCGTCCACCAGGCCCGGTTGCGCGCTCCACAAAGCCAACTCGCCGATGGCGTAGGTGAAGCGGCTGCCGGGCACGGCGCGGCCCTCGGCCTCCAGCTTCGCGGGCGTCTCGTCGTCGGCGGCGAGCAGCACCTCGAAAGGCGCGCCGGCGGCGATCTGCGAGTAGAGCTTGCCGGTGCTGGCCGCCGCCGCCTTGAGCTGGTGGCCGGTGCGGGCCTCGAAGCCCTGGGCGATGCGCGCCAGCGGCGCGTTGAAATTGGCCGCCACGGCCACCAGCACCTCGTCGGCCCGGGCCGTGCCGGTCATGCCCGCACCCGCCAGGCCCAGCAGCAGCGCGGCCAGCGCCGCCGTCCTCGTCTTCCGTTCCGGCATGCAATACCCCCTGAAACAGGGCTCCATCATGCGGGAAAGCACCCAGGTGCCACGGGATGGTCAGGGCTTGTGTGCCCGCTGCCGTTAGGTGGCTCCGTGCGGTTTTCGCATGCCATATGCGAAAACCAAATTTGGATAGCCCGATTTAATCGCTACGAATGAATAAACAACTTTGAAAATTCAGCATTCGTATCAAAACCAGCGGGGCCCTTCACCGTGAACCTTCAGCAATTGCGCTCCGTGCGCGAAGCCGTGCGCCAGGGCTTCAACCTCACCGTGGTGGCCGAAGTGCTGCACACCTCGCAGCCCGGCGTGAGCCGGCAGATCCGGGAGCTGGAAGAGGAGATCGGCATCGAGCTCTTCGTGCGCGTGGGCAAGCGCCTGACGGGGCTGACGCCGCCGGGCGAGATGGTGCTGCCGATGATCGAGCGGCTGCTGCAGGAGGCGCACAACATCCGCTGCGCCGGGCAGGAGTTCGCCGCGCAGGGCAAGGGCACGCTGACCATTGCCGCCACGCACTCGCAGGCGCGCTACGCGCTGCCGGCGGCGGTGCGGGATTTCAGCGAGCGCTACCCCGAGGTGGCGCTGCGGCTCAAGCAGGGCTCGCCGCAGCAGGTGGCTGAGCTGCTGATCGAGGGCGAGGCCGACATCGGCGTGGCCACCGAGGCGCTGGCGAGCTACCCGGAGCTGGTGGCGCTGCCTTGCTACTCGTGGACCCACGCCGTAATCGTGCCGCCCGGCCATGCGCTGGCGCAGGAGGCGGCACAGGGCACGCCGCTGACGCTGGAGCGGCTGACGGCCTTCCCCATCGTGACCTACGAGCCCGGCTACACCGGCCGCAGCCACATCGACGAGGCCTTCGAGCGGCGCGGGCTGAAGTTCGACGTGGTGCTCTCCGCGATGGATGCGGACGTGATCAAGACCTACGTCGAGCTGGGCATGGGCGTGGGCATCATCGCCGCCATCGCCTGCGACGAGGAGCGCGACCAGCGGCTGACGGTGCTGGACGCGCGCCACCTCTTCGCCACCAACATGACGCGGCTGGCGGTGCGCCGCGGCAGCTTCCTGCGCGGCTTCGTCTACGACTTCATCCACTGCTTCGCGCCGCCGCTCACGCGCGCGCAGGTGGAGCAGGCGATGGCCGCGGCGCCCGGGGACGACGCGGCGCTTTGAGGGCGGTCCCGCGGCTTCCGTCGCCGGCTCAACCGACGCGCAAGGGCAGTTCCACGCTGAAGACGCTGCCCTGCCCGGGCTGGCTTTGCAGCTGCAGGGTGCCGCCCATCAGGTCCACCAGCCGGCGCACGATCGACAGGCCCAGGCCCGTGCCGCCAAAGCGCCGCGTCGTGGAGCTGTCGGCCTGGACGAAGGGCTCGAAGATGCGCGCCTGCTGCTCGGCCGCGATGCCGATCCCCGTGTCGGCCACCTCGAAGCGCAGCCATGCCAGCCCGGCCTCGCGGGCCGACATCTGCAGCCGCAGCGTCACCTGGCCGGCCGCCGTGAACTTCACCGCGTTGCCCAGCAGGTTGAGCAGGATCTGGCGCAGCCGCAGCGGGTCGCCGACGAGCTGCGGCGGCACGTCCGCCGCGACGTCCACCTGCAGCGCCAGGCCCTTGGCCTCGGCCTGCGTCCTGACCATCGCCTGCACCGCGTCCAGCAGCGGCGCCACTTCGAGCGGCACCTCCTCCAGGCGCATTTCGCCGGCCTCGATGCGCGAGAGGTCGAGCACGTCGTCGGTCAGCGCCAGCAGTTGCTCTCCGGCGTGCTGGATGTGGGTGACGAAGCCCGCCACGTCGTCGGGCATGGCGCGCTGGCGCAGCAGGTGGCTCAAGCCGATGACGGCGTTGAGCGGTGTGCGGAATTCGTGGCTCATGTTGGCCAGGAATTGCGACTTCACGCGGCTGGCGCTCTCCGCGGAGGCCCGTGCCGCCTCGGCCGCGGCCAGCGCGGTTTCCGCCGCGTTGCGTGCCTTCCGAAGCTCCAGGATCGATTTCCGGCGCTGGCAGGTCTGGCCCGCCAGCACCAGTCCGGTGAGCGACGCGGCCATGATGAAAGACTGCGCCAGGAGCTGATGGTTTTCGAGCGACCGATGCATGGCGAAGGAGCCGTACCCCTGCTGGGTATAAAGCACGGTTTGCAGGGTCATCAGGAGATTTGCCAATGCAATGGACGGGAATTCGCCGCGCAGTGCCGCCCATATCAATGCCGGCAATATAAAGAACTCATTGGGATAGGGCTGAATCCACACCAGATGCCCGCCCAGCAGCAGCACGAAAGGCATGAGGCAGATTTCTGCCGTGCTGGCGGCAGGTTTGCCGTGCCTGGCGCGTGGTTTCCTGAAAAGGAACAGCACCAGGGGTGTGAAAATCAGCACACCGGCCGCACCGCCCGCCCACCAGAGTTTCCAGGCGCTCAGCAGCGGTTGCCCGGTGTGGACGCTCATGGCCGTGCCGCCGATGACGGTGCTCGGCAGGGGGCTCGCCAAGGCCGCCAACAGCGTGAAAGCCAGTACCGAGGCCGTGCTCTCCAGCTTGAATTCGCCACCTGCCCAGCGCCGCAGCAGATGCGCGCCCATGGCCGCCTCCAGCGTGTTCCCCACGACGATGGCAGTGCTGATCCCGACCGGGATGCCAAAGATCAGATGGGCGGCAATGAAGTCGGCGACCGCGCCGGTAACGAGGAACCAGGGCCGCATGGACTTGCCGCTGAGCAGCAGCGCCGCCAGGAACAACCCGCTCGGTGGCCATAGCGCGGCGCCCAGATCGGGTGCGATGAAAAGCGCCAGGCCTGACCAGTACCCCAGCAGGTAAGTCGCGAAGAAGATCAACAGCCAGAGTGAATTCCGGGCTGTCTTCGTGTTTTTCCCACCCATGAACCAAAAGCCTCAAACATGCGGCCGCTTGGCTGCATCGGGTCGATCAGGTCGCGTGGCGCCTGTTTTCAAAACCGGAATATCAGTGGCGCTGAAATGCACCCGTCATCCGTTTGCCTTCATATGGGCGCACGCCGTCCGGATTCGATGGCTCAGGAATTTGAAAATCAATGGCGATTGGGTCGAATCGCTTGCTTTCCGGTGATTCCGGGCGCACATCGGCGGGTAGGCTCGCGCTGCGTGGCACTGTACAGGGTGGTTCGTGAAAAGCGGTGCCGTCCAGCGTGAAATACTCACCACGGGCGCAGTATGTTGACAGTTACGCCATGGTTTTTGGGCCGCGGGCAGCCTGCGTGCAGCCTGGCTGGCGCAACGTGCTGGAGGAAGGGCGCGGTTCGCGGCGGCGGAACAGGGGCCGCCGCCAAGGTCGCCCGAAGAAGGTCTTCACCAGTTGTGCGGCGACGCCCGCAACCACTAGCCCCATGCCCCACTTCACCGGGGTCAGTTTGGCTTCCAGGCGTGCTTCGAGTTGCTCGATCCGGGCATCGAAGTGCTCGCGGGTGACGAGCCCGGGTTGCGCATCGGCCAGCACGCGCACCAGGGTCTCGGCCTGCTGCTCGTCGAAACCTGCATCGCGCAGCCGCCGCGTGGCGTCCAAGACGTCGGTGGCCCTGGGCCGCAGTGAAGCGTCGCTGACACTGCCCATTTGCGCCAAGGACGGCAGCGTCGCCGCCGCTGAGAGCGGTGTCAGGCCGTCGCTGCGGCGTGCGCGCCGCGCGCCTGCCGCGCCAGGCGCTGCTCCACGCCCGTGACCCAGCGCTGCGCCAGCGGCCAGGGGCCGAAGCCGGACTCGGTGTTGATGTGCCCGGCGTCGCCCAGGTTGAGCGTGCGCAGGCCCCAGCGCCCGGCCCAGGCCAGGGCGCTGGCGGCCTGCATCCACGGGTCGGTGTCGCTGGCCACCAGCAGCCCCGGCCGGCCCAGCGGCCGGCGGGGCAGCAGCGGTGTGACGCCGAACTTCTCCGGGTCGGCCGGTGCCACCAGCAGCGTCGCGACGATGGGCGAGTCCGGCCTCAGCACCAGATGCCGCGCCAGCGTGAGGCAGCCGAAGCTGTGCGCCACGGCGATCCAGCGCGCTGGCGCGGCTTGCCGCAGCGTGGAGTCCAGCGTGGCGGCCCAGCGTTCCAGCTCCGGGCGCTCCCAGTAGGACTGCACCACGCGCAGCGCGCTGCGGTGGCGCGACTGCAGCCAGGTCTGCCAGTGCGCCGGACCGCTGTCGCGCAGGCCCGGGATGATCAGCAGGCGCGCCGGCAGGCTCATAGCGTCGCGATCGACACCTCGGTCGATTTCACGAGCGCGATGACCTCCTTGCCCGGCTGCAGCCCCAGCTCCTTGACGGAGCGGCTGGTGATGACGGAGGTGACGATCAGTCCGCCGGGGGTCTCGATGTCCACTTCGGACACCACCGGCCCGTGGATGATCTCGATCACCTTGCCGCGGAACTGGTTGCGCACGTTGATGGCGGTGATGGACATGTTCTGTGGCTCCTGCGTCTCGTTGCACCGCGGCTCAGACGGCCCAGCGCAGCCTGCCGGCGGCAGGCGAGGCGGCGTCGTCGGCCTCGGGCTCCGCCGGGGCGGCGGGCTTGAGCAGCCGCTCCAGCACCCGAGCCTCGAAGGCGGCGAAGGCCGGGTCGGCGCGCGGACGCGGGCGCGGCAGCGGCACCCGCTCGTCGAAGGCGATGCGCTGGTCCTCGATCAGCACCACGCGGTCGGCCAGCGCCACGGCTTCCGACACGTCGTGCGTCACCAGCAGCGCGGTGAAGCCGTGTTCGCGCCACAGCGTCTCGATGAGCTGCTGCATCTCGATGCGCGTGAGGGCGTCCAGCGCGCCCAGCGGCTCGTCCAGCAGCAGCAGCCGCGGCTCGTGCACCAGCGCGCGCGCCAGGGCCACGCGCTGGCGCTGCCCGCCCGAGAGCACCGCCGGCCACTCCAGCGCACGCTTGAGCAGACCCACCTGGGCCAGCGCGCGGCGCGCCTGCTGGCGGCCCTGCGGTTGCGGCAGGCCCAGCGCCACGTTGTCCAGCACGCTCTTCCAGGGCAGCAGCCGCGCGTCCTGGAACATGATGCGCGTGCCCGCGCCACCGACGCCGCCGCCGACGCGCAGCAGGCCCGTGTCAGCCCGCTCCAGCCCGGCGACGTGGCGCAGCAACGTGCTCTTGCCGCAGCCGCTGCGCCCGACGATGGCGACGAACTCGCCCGGCGCCAGGCGCAGCGAGACGTCCCGCAGCACCGCCCGCTCGCCGTAGCGCTTGCTCAGCCCTTCCACCACCACTTCCGCGCCGCGCGCGTCCGTGGGGGGCCGTAGGGATTCGGCGCCGGCCGGCTGGGTGGGCGCGAAGCCCGCGTGCGCCGCCGCGCCGAGGCGAATGCCTGGGAATTTCATGTCGTGTTCTCCCTGAATCGGTCAATGCTGGTGGGCCGGGTGCCAGCGCAACCACCAGCGCTCCAGGCCACGGGCGGCCAGGTCGGCGGCCTTGCCCAGCAGCGCGTAGAGCACGATGCCCACCAGCACCACGTCGGTCTGCAGGAACTCGCGCGCGTTCATGGTCATGTAGCCGATGCCCGACTGCGCCGACAGCGTCTCGGCCACGATCAGCAGCACCCACATCAGCCCCAGCGAGAAGCGCAGGCCCACGAGGATGGAAGGCAGCGCGCCGGGCAGGATGACGTGGCGGTACAGCGGCCAGCCGTTGAGGCCGTAGCTGCGCGCCATCTCGATGAGCCCGCGGTCCACGGCGTGGATGCCGTGGAAGGTGTTGAGGTAGATCGGGAAGAACACCGCCACCGCCACCAGGAACAGCTTGGCGCCCTCGCCGATGCCGAACCACAGGATCACCAGCGGGATCAGCGCCAGCGGCGGGATGTTGCGCAGCATCTGGAAGGTGGTGTCCAGCAGCGTCTCGGCGCGCCTGAAGCTGCCGGTGAGCAGCCCGAACAGCAACCCCAGGCTGCCACCGATGGCCAGCCCCGCGAAGGCGCGCCCGGTGCTCACCGCCACGTGCTCGCCGAGCTCGCCCGAGGCCAGCAGCGTCCAGAAGGCCGTGAGCACCGCCCAGGGCTCGGGCAGCACCCGGGTGGAGAGCCAGCCCATGCGCGAGGCCACTTCCCAGGCCGCGACGATCAGCACCGGCAGCAGCCAGGGCAGTGCATGGCGCGCGGCGTCAGACGGAGATGCGGAGCTGCGTGACATGGTGGTCCTTGCGGTAGAGCAGCGGCTCGGCCGGCCGGCTGATGAGCTCCAGCCGGTTGCCGAAGGGGTCCTCGGTGACGGCGCGGCCGGTTTCGTCCAGCGTCCACGCGTCCACCGGCCGGCCGGCGGCACGCAGGCGCGCCACGACGGCGGGCACGTCGCGCAGTTGCAGCGCCAGGTGCGCCTGCGGCGCGACGCCGGTGTAGGGGCCCTCGCGGAGGTCGAGCGTGGTGCCGTCGAGCACGAAGCGCAGCACGCGCGGCGCGTCGGCGTCGCCAGGGCTGGCCAGCTCGCGCAGGCCCAGCACGCGGGCGTAGAAGTCCCGTGCCCGCTCGGCGCCGCCAGGCGGCATCGGCAGTTGCACGTGATCCAGAAGCGGTTGATTCATGGTGCGGCTCGCCGGGATTCGATGAGTTGAGCCGCCTCAGAACGCCCCACGAGCCGGTACCGCATCGGCGATGCGGATGGGCTTGGGGATCAGCTTCAGGCCGTGGAAGGCATCGGCGATGCGCTGCTGGCGCGCGGCGATGTCGGGCGTGAGCGGCGTCACGTTGAACTCGTAGCGCTGGATGCTGCGCTTGACCACTTCCGGGTCCAGCCCCTGCAGCGGCGCGATCACCGCCGCGGCCTCGTCCACGTGGCTCTTGAGCCAGCGCCCGCGGTCCGTGAGGTCGTCGAACAGCGCCTGGATCACCTTGGGGTTGCGGCCCACGAAGCCGCGCTCGGCCAGGTAGTAGTTGAAGTTGTCCACCACGCCGCGGCCGTCGGCCAGGATGCGCGCGCCCAGCTGCTTCTCGGCGGCGGCCAGGAACGGGTCCCAGATCGCCCAGGCGTCCACCGCGCTGCGCTCGAAGGCTGCGCGCGCATCCGCCGGCGCCAGGAACACGGGCTGGATGTCCGCGTACTTCAGGCCGTGCTTCTCCAGCAGCTTGACCAGCAGGTAGTGCACGTTGGAGCCCTTGTTGAGCGCGACCTTGCGGCCCTTGAGCTCGGCCACGGATTTCAGCGCCGAATCCTTGGGCACCACGATCGCCTCGGCCGTGGGCGAGGCCGGGTCGTGGCCGATGTAGGTGAAGTTGGCGCCCGCGGCCTGGGCGAAGATGGGCGGCGCCTCGCCGACGTAGCCCACGTCCACCGAGCCGACGTTGAGGCCTTCGAGCAGCTGCGGCCCGGCCGGGAACTCCACCCACTGCACGCCGGCGCCCAGCGCCGCCAGGCGCTTTTCCAGCGTGCCCTGCGCCTTCTGCAGCACGAACAGGCTGGCGGACTTCTGGTAGCCCACGCGCAGCGTGACGGCGGGTTGCGCGCGCAGCCACTTGGGGTTGGCGGCCAGGACGGCGGTGGCCACGGCGGCGCGCAGCAGGATGCGGCGGCGGTGCGGGCGGTCGAGGTTGGGCAGCATGGTGTTCTTTCCTTGGATCTGTAGGGCGTTGGCGCCGCGGTTCATGGGTTGCACGATAGGCAGCGCCCACCCGCCAAGGAACGAATGTGTGCGGCTATGTTTATCAGACCCGCTCATATGGCTGGCGGCGGCCC
>Ga0065721_10050912_pt1 | contig 17120 bp, 15 predicted proteins | sample Mesricmetagenome_FD_59108 | JGI IMG/M metagenome (GOLD analysis project Ga0065721, IMG submission 59108) | Mesophilic microbial community from rice straw/compost enrichment Sample: eDNA_1 v2 (version 2) | ecosystem: Engineered > Solid waste > Grass > Composting > Bioreactor | place: USA: Davis... | reverse complement strand
CGCCCGCCACGGCGCCTGCGGGGGAGGCGGCGGGCCCCGGCGGGGCCTGGACCTTGCTGCTGGCCATCTGCGCTGCGCTCCTTCCCCGATCATATCCACGACGCCTCGAACGGGCGTTTGAGCCGAAGGTTAGGCGGGTTCGGGGGCGGTGGGGAAGGGGCGTTTCACGAGGTGAGAGGGCCGGAGGTTATGGGCTGCCCCCTCCAGCCCTTCGGGTCACCTCGCCTGAGGGGGAGGGGCTGGCTCCTGGCCTTAGTCGAGGGTGAGGCGGAGGCCGGCGAAGGCGGCGCGGGCGGGGCGGCGGAAGCCGACCGGGGTTTCGTAGGTCTCGTCGGTGAGGTTCTCGATCCGGCCGAAGACCGTGAGGCGCTCGCTGAGGCGGTAGCGGGCGGCGAGGTGGGCCACGGTGTAGGGCTCGGCCTTGAGGCGCTGGACGGTGAAGCTGCGGTCACCGTCGATCCAGCCGCCCACATGGACGAGGGTGGCCGAGAGGGTCAGGGCCTCGGTGGGCGACCAGTCGGCGGCGGCGGTGAGGCGGTGCTTCGGCCGGCGCAGGAGGAGAAGGCCGGTGTCGCGGTCCTTGGCGTCGGTGCGGGTGTAGTCGAGACGGGCGAGGAGGTTCGGGGAGACCTCGACCTCGGCGAAGCCCTCGATGCCCCGGGCCCGGGCGCGGCCGACGTTGGCGTAGGAATCGAAGGTGGCGTTGGTGACGATCAGGTTGCGGATCCGCTGGTCGAACCAGGTGGCGCCGAGGCGGACGCGGTCGCCCAGGGGCTGTTCGAAGCCGAGGTCGAGGCCGCGGCTGGTCTCGGGGCGCAGGTCGGGGTTCGCGTAGAAGCCGAACTCCGGGAAGCTGACGAAGAGCTGGGTGAGGCTGGGGGCCTTGAAGCCCGTGCCGTAGGCGGCGCGCAGCACCGTGCCCGTGGGGGCGAGGGTGTGGGCGGCGGCCAGGCGGAAGGTGGCCTTGGAGCCGAAGCGGTCGTTGTCATCGAGGCGGGCCGAGGCGGTGAGGGCCACCGGGGCGCCGGGGCGGGTCTGGGCTTCGGCGAAGGCGGCCAGGGTGTCCGTGTCATAGGGCGTCGGCTGGTCGGTGAGGCGCTGGCGGCCGGCCTCGGCGCCGATCACCAGGGTGTGGCCGGCGGGCAGGGCGTAATCGAGGCGCACGTCGGCCTTGAGAGCATCGCCCGCGTTGCGGGTGAGCGCCCCCCCGGGGGAGACGATCCTGGTGCGGTAGTCGGTGACGGAGAGGCCCGCCCGGGCCGACAGACGCTGGGGCGCTAGGTCGAGGCGGGCTTCGCCGCGGGCGGTGAGGCCGCGGGCGTCCTGGCGGGAATGCTCGGCGGCGGGGGCCGAGGGAAAGCCCTCGTCGGCCACGAAGTCGAGGCGGCTGTCCGAGAGGCGGACCGTCCCGTTCAGCTCGAGGCGCTCGGCGGGGCGCGCGACGAGGCGGGCGGTGAGGGCGAGGGCCTCATAGTCGTCGGCCAGAACCGGGCGGCCGTCGGGGACGAGGGCGAGCGGGGTGGTGTCGCTCTCGCCGGTGTGGGCGTGGGAGAGGGTGAGGGCGTAGCCCAGGGCGCCGGCCTGGCCCGTGGCGGCGAGGGCCTGGTCGAAGCTGTCATGGCCGCCGGCCTCGAGGCGGGCGCGCAGGCGCGAGGGGCCGCCGGGCGGGGCGGTGATGATGTTGACCACGCCGCCGATGGCGTCGGAGCCGTAGAGGCCCGACTGGGGCCCGCGCAGGACCTCCACCCTAGCGATGTCGTCGGCGAGGACGGCGCCGAAGTCGAAGACGCCGCCCTGGCTGGGATCGTTGGCCTCGACCCCATCGATCAGCACCTTGGCGTGATTGGCGTTGGCGCCGCGGATGAACACCGAGGCCCGGGCTCCGCGACCGCCCGCCTGGACGATGTTGAGGCCGGGGGAGAGGGCGAGGACGTCGGGCAGGCTGCGTTGCTGGCGCCGGTCGATGTCGTCGGCGGTGAACACGCTGACCGCCGAGCCGACCTCCTCCGGGGCGGTGGGGCGGCGGCTGGCGGTGACGATGAGGGTGTCGAGCTGGGCGGCGGCCTCGGCATGGGCGGAGGCGGCGGACAGGCCCAGAGTCAAGCCGAGCGGAAGGGCTGCGAAGGAGAAGATGCGGTTCATGAGTTGCCTCGCGGCGAACGTGGAAACGTCACCGCGAAGCGACGGGCCGAGCGGGGAGAAGCCTCCCCGGCGGTCCATCCACATCGGCACACCCCGTCCGACGCGCTCGCGCGTGACCACGGCTGTGGCAGGTCTCCTGGCTCGCGGGTCAGGGCTTCCGTCCCGGCCTTCCCAGGACCTTGGAAGGTCCCAGTGGCCAAAAGCGGGGGAAGCTCGCCGCTTACAGTTGCGGGGGCAGCCGCGGCCTAAGACCCGCAACCGGGGTCCGCACCGCATTCCCTATTGAGCCCTTTCGGGCGCCACGGGCGGGGCTATGGGCCAAGCCGGGCCGCAGGTCAAGGCGCCGCTAGGACAGGGCCTCGCGATCCCAATAGGTGAGGACGCCGTAGCGGTTGAGCCGGCTCATCATCCGCAGGAGGTTCACGTTGTTGTCGTGGAACAGCTTCTGGGCCTCGGGCTGGGCGACCGCGGTAAGGGAGAACACCACCCCTTCGGGGCCCGTGCGGCAGTAACCGAGCTTCTCCAGGGCCAGGAGCCGGCGACGGACGGTCTCGGCGGGCAGGCCGATGCTGCGGGCGAGATCGGCCCGGCGCACCGGACGGCGCAGCTCGTCCGGCAGGAAGCCGTTGACGGTTCGCTGGGCGGGGGTGAGCGCCTGGAGGTTGAGGCGGGCGAGGCCCATCATCACCAGGCCAGCGAGGGGGTCGCCGATGCTGCGGCCTAGCAGTTCTAGGGCGCGCAGGTAGTATTCCGAGAGCAGGCGATTGACGAGGCGGACCGGCTGCGCGGTGAGCTGGCCATCGGCCTCGGGCCAGGCCGCGCTCGCCTCCGCCGCCATCTCGGCCAGGCCCCCGAGTTCGAGCAGGTCGAAGTAGAGACGGCGCACCCGCTCGTAGCGGAGCTGGGCCACGCGGAGGTAGTCGTCGGCCATCAGCCGGGCGGTGGGCACGATGACGCCCTTGGGGCCGATGATGCATTCGCCGCGGCGGGCGAGGTCGTTGATGCGGCGCCGGGTGGTCTCGAACGGCTGGCCAAGCGAGGCGGCGATAGCGTTGATGGAGACGGGACGGCGCAGCTCGTCAGGGGGCGGGGTGTCCAGGGCGCCGTAGCGCTGCTGCAGGGCCGGGTCCTGATTGATCGGGGCCACATTGGCCTCGATCACGGCCGACAGGAACAGGGAATCGATGAGGTCGCGGCCATCGCGGACAATGTCCGCGATGTCGATGAACAGGTCCACGCTGAGGCGGGCCAGCAGGAAGTGGGCGGCCAAAGGCGGAGGGCGTGGCAGCTCCCCCCAGGGCATTTCAACCATAACTAAGCGTCGCCGTATCTCTGGAGGGGTGCAAGCGACCCAGGGTGGCAAAATCACATAATCCGGAACGGGTTCCCTGGGCCTTAAGACGTCTCGTCCCGGGAGAAGGTGCGGCTGGCGAGCCAGAAGCCAGCGAAGGCGACGATCCCGAACAGGGCGGCGACGATCAAGGCCCAGCGGACGCCGTCGGCCGAGCCCAGGCCAAGGCCGGTGTTCAACCAGTCGGAGAGCGCCCCCACCCCTAAGGGGCCGAGCCCCAGGCCTACCAGATTGATGATGAACAGCAGCACCGCCGAGGCCGTAGCCCGCATGTGCAGCGGGGCGATGGTCTGGGCCGAGCCGTAGACCGGGCCGTACCAGGTGGAGGCCAGGAACTGGTTGAAAGCGAGCAGCGCGAGGCCCACGATCGCCGAGTCCACCAGGATGGCGGCGGTGTAGACCGGCACGGCCACGAGGCTGGCCACGGCCGGGGTGAGCATCTGGTGGCCGATGTTGTTGCGGCCGACCTTGTCGGCGATCCAGCCGCCGGCATAGGAGCCCGCCGCCCCGCAGACGCCGCCGAGAATGCCGAGGGTCAGGCCCAGGAAGCCCACCGACTTCAGGCCCACGGCGGCGGCCAGGTTGGCGATCTCCTCGGGGTGGTTGCGCAGGAAGAACGAGGCGGTGAAGGGGGCGTGGCCGTAGCCGATGAAGGCCTTCACCGACCCGCCCACGGCGATGAACCAGAAGGTCGGCCGGGCGGTGAGGTAGCGGACCGTGTCGGCGAAGCTCGCCTGGGTGGCGGCCAGCCGGGCGGCGTGATGGGCGAGGAACCGGCGCGGCTCCCTCAGGGTGGTGAAGGCGAGGATGGCGAAGAGGATCCCCGGGGCGCCGGCGACGAGGAAGGCCGCCCGCCAGCCGTAGGCGTCGGCCACCAGGCCGCCGAGCACCAGGCCGAGGAGGCCGCCTAGGGGCGTGCCCATGGCGTAGAAGGCCAGGGCCGAGGCGCGCTTCTCCTTGGGCACCATGTCGGCGATCAGGGAGTGGGCGGGGGGCGTACAGCCGGCCTCGCCGATGCCGACGCCGACGCGGCAGAGGGCGAGCTGGACGAAGCTCTGGGCCTGGCCGCAGAGGGCGGTGAAGCCCGACCACACGGCCACGGATCCGCCAATGATGAAGGCCCGGTTCTTGCGCTCGGCCAGGCGCGCCAGGGGGATGCCGAGGACGGTGTAGAGCACCGCGAAGGCCAGGCCGCTGAGCAGGCCGAGCTGGGTGTCGGAGAGGCCGAGGTCGTTCTTGATCGGCTCGGCCAGGATGTTGATCACCTGCCGGTCGAGGAAATTGACGATGTAGATGCCCAGGAGCAGCCCCATGGCGTAGCGCGTGTAGCCGGGGGAGAAGGGCATGGCCGGCGCGTCGGCGGCGGGCGCAGCAGGGTCGGCGACGCCCGGGGTGACGGCGGTCATCGGCGTTTCCTCATTATGTTTTTTCGTTACGGCGAGTTGACCGGCCCGCGGCCGGCGCGGCAAGCGCTGAATTGTTTCAACCCCGAATGCGGAGGCGCGACATGTCGACCCTGGAGCTGGTGATCGGGACCAAGAAGTGGTCGACCTGGTCGCTACGGCCGTGGCTGGCGCTGAAGCGCTCGGGCCTGCCGTTCACCGAGACCCTGATCGAGCTGCGGCAGGAGAACGATCTCACCTGGAAGCAGATTCGGCCGCATTCCCCGTCGGGCCTCGTGCCGGCGCTAAAGGACGGCGATCTGGTGGTCTGGGACTCGCTGGCGATCTGTGAATACCTGGCCGACAAGGTTCCCGGCCTGTGGCCTGCCGACCCTGTGGCCCGGGCCCTGGCGCGGGCGGCGGCGGCGGAAATGCATTCGGGCTTCGCCAGCCTGCGCGGGGAATGCCCCATGGCCCTGGACGAGGCCCCGGGGACGGTGGAGCTGTCGGAAGCCACCCACAAGAACATCCGGCGGATCGTGGAACTGTGGCTGTCGATGCTGGACCGGTTCGGCGGGCCGTTCCTGGCCGGCGACTGGTCGATCGCCGACGCCTTCTACACCCCGGTGGCGACGCGCTTCCGCACCTACGGCGTGCGGCTGACCGATTTCGGGGACGATGGGCGGGCGGGGGCTTACGCGGCCCGGCTGCTTGAGCAGCCCGAGTTCCTGGAATGGGAGGCCGCGTCCCGGTGAGCCGGCCGGCGGCCCTGCGGCCGGCGAACGGTTGGCTCATGGTCGCCTAGGCGCTGCGCGGCAGGAGGATGATCGCCGAGCCGGCGAGGCAGGCGGCCAGGCCCAGGAGATCCCAGCGGTCGGGGGCCTGGCGCTCCACCAGCCACAGCCAGGCGATGGAGCTGGCCACATAGACCCCGCCATAGGCTGCATAGGCGCGGCCGGCGTGGGCGCTCTCGGCCCGGGTGAGCAGCCAGGCGAAGCCGAGGAGGGCCACAAGCCCCGGGATCAGCCACAGGGGCGAGCGGCCGTCGCGCACCCAGGCCCAGACGGCGAAGCAGCCGGCGATCTCGAGCATCGCCGCACCCACGAACCAGAGCCAGCTCATGCCAGCACCCCCTTCACTCTCGGCGGAGTAGGCGGCGCGCCGCGGCGGCTGGCAAGTCGGCGGGCTGGGGCGGCGCCTTGGCGTTGTCGGATTGCGAGCGCACCGTACGTCCTTGAGGAAACCCGAAGGAGGACGCCCCGATGCCATATGTGGATGGGTTCGTACTGGCCGTGCCGAAGGCCAACCTCGAGCGCTACAAGGCCATGGCCCGGCAGGCGAGCGAGGTGTGGATGGAGCACGGCGCGCTCAGCTATGTGGAGGCCCTGGCCGAGGACACGCCCTATGGCGAGCTGACCTCGTTCCCCCGGGCGGTGCTGGCCAGGGACGACGAGGTGGTGATCTTCGCCTGGGCTACCTACCCCGACCGGGCGGCCCGGGACGCCACCATGGCCAAGGTGATGGCCGACCCGCGCCTGGACATGAAGCCAGAGGACATGCCCTTCGACGGCAAGCGGATGATCTTTGGCGGCTTCGAGAGCTTTGTGGCGGTCTGAAAAAATGCGGAGGGCTGGGAACACGGGGCAGGCGCCGGCGTTTCCCGCTGCGACCGCACGAACTCCCCCCGCGTGACGGTCGAAACGGCCGGCTCCGCACATTCCCCTCGCAATACCCTGGACCCAAGCGGGGCCGGCCACTTTCCCTGATAATCCAGCCGTTTGCGCCGCGATGCTTGGCGCTTGCCGCCCGCCTTTTGCGGGCCGGGAACCGCAGCGCCGGCCTTGGTGTTTCGGCGGCCGATGAGGCTTGCACGACATATCAAGGGGCCCGCGGCCCTGGCCCTGACGGGCGCGATCGTGGCGGCGATCCTGGGAACCAGCGCCGGCGCCGCCCTGCGGCCGCAACCGGACGAGCGCGCCGAGCGCCCGGCGCCGCAGCTGATGATGCTGAGCGGTCCGGCCCTGGCCGGCGCCGAGGCCCGGGGCCTGGGCTGGCCCGCGCCGGAAGAGGCTCTGGGCGCCGGCTGAAGCAGGGCGCCGGTCGGCGCGTTAACGGAATGCCCAGCGGTGGCGGCTACTCTCAGTTGCATGGCTGCGCCGCTCACGATCCGGAGGCCGGCGGGATTTCCCCCTTGGTCCGCCCTGCTGCTCCTGGCGGCGACCGTTGCGGTGCTGGGGTGCGTGGGGCTGATGGCGCCCCGGGACGCCCATCGTGTGGCGCCGATCTGGCTGGCCAATGCCCCGGTGCTGGCCTGCCTGCTGCGGGCGCCGCCCCGGCAGTGGTGGGCCTGGCTGACGGCTGGGTTCGCCGGCCATGTGATCGCTGATTTCCTCGCCTCTTACGGTTCCTGGCTGAGCGTCGGGCTGTCCCTGTGCAACGCCTTCGAGGTGACGGTCTGCGCGATCCTGATCCGGCGTCTGACCCAGGGGCGGGCCGACCCGAAACGGCTGCGGGACCTGCTCGCCGGCCTGGGTGCGGCGGTGCTGGCGGCCGTGGCCACGGCCACCATCGCTTCGGCCTACCTGGGCCTGATGGGCGACGCCGACTACCTGCTGAACCTAGGCATGTGGACCGTGGCGGACGCCCTGGGCTTGGTGATCCTGACCCCGTGCCTCCTGGTGCTGATGGACGGGCGCCGGCTCCTGGCCGAGCGGCCGCTGACGCCCCTCGGGGCGCTCTCGCTCGCGGGCCTGGCGGCCGCGGCCGGGCTGGTGTTCTCGCAGGACACCTGGCCGCTGACCTTCCTCGTGCCCCCGGCGATCCTGATGGTCTGCCTGACCCTGGAGGTGTTCGGGGCGGCGACGGCGACGCTGATGGCGAGCGCCGTGGCCATGGCCTTCACCTTCCGCGACCAGGGCCCCCTGGCGATCACTGCGAGCGGCTGGACCCCGCGGCTGCTGGTGCTGCAGCTGTTCCTGCTGGTGAATTCGGGGATGGCCTTCCAGGTGGCGGCGGTGCTGCGCAACCGGCGGCGGATCCGCGAGGAGCTGGAGCACGCCCGGGCCGAGGCCGAGGCCCAGGCCGCCGAGGCCCTGGAGGCCAAGGCCCAGTACCGGCAGCTGGCCGAGCGGGTCAGCGACGTGATGACCCGGGCCAAGGTGACGGGCGAACTGACCTATGTCTCCCCCAGCGTGGAGGCGGCGAGCGGCTATCGGCCCGAGGAGCTGATCGGCTGCAACTGCTTCGAACAGGTTCACCCTGACGATCAGGGCGAGTTCGCCCAGGCGCACCTGGACATGATCAGCGGCCGGCGCGGGCCGGGGACGCTGCTGCGCTACCGGGTGCGGCGCAAGGACGGCGGCTGGGTTTGGGTGGAGGGCAACCCGACCCTGGTGCGCGACGAGACCGGCCAGCCGGTCGAGTTCGTCGACGTCACCCGGGACGTGACCGCGCGGGTGGAGCTGGAGGCGCGGCTGGCCCAGGCCCTAGACGAGGCCGAGCAGGCGGCGCGGGTGAAGTCGGAGTTCCTGGCCAATATGAGCCACGAAATCCGCACGCCGCTGACGGCGATATTGGGCTTCGCAAGCTTCCTGGAAGAGATGGACCTTGAGCCGCCGGCCGACCGGTACGCCCGCAAGGTGGGCAGCGCCAGCCGCACCCTCCTGGCCATCGTCAACGACGTGCTGGACTTCTCGAAGCTGGAGGCCGGGCGGCTGGAGATCAAACCCCGGCCCACCGATCCGGCCGAATGCGCCGCCGACGTGCTGGAGATGTTCGGGCCGCAGGCCGAGGCCAAGGGGCTGGCCCTGGAGCTGTCCACCGGCGGCGCGCGGGGGCGGGCCCTGGTGGACGCCGACCGGCTGCGACAGGTGCTGATGAACCTGGTGGGCAATGCGGTGAAGTTCACCGAGGCCGGGCGGGTGCGGGTGGCCTGCGTGTGGGACGCGGAGACCGGGCAGCTGAGCTGCCGGGTGAGCGACACCGGTCCGGGCCTGGACGCGGCGGCGCAGGCGAAGCTGTTCCAGCGCTTCAGCCAGGTGGACGGGACGACGACGCGGGCCCATGGCGGCACGGGCCTGGGCCTGGCCATCTCCAAGGGGCTGGTGGAGGCCATGGGCGGGCGGATCGGCGTGAACAGCCGCCCGGGCGAGGGCTCCACGTTCTGGTTCGAGATCCCGGCCCCGGCCGCGGCGGCGGGGGAGACGCGGGCCGAGATCGCGCCCGAACCGTCCGCGCTTTCGGGCCTCAGGGTGCTGGCGGTGGACGACAACGCCCAGAACCTGGAGATCCTGCGCTCGATCCTTACGCCCCTGGGCGTGGCGCTGACCGAGGCCACGGGCGGCGCCCAGGCGGTGGAGGCGGCCGCGGTGGAGGCCTTCGACCTGGTGCTGATGGACCTGCGGATGCCGGGCATGGACGGCTGGGCCGCGGCCCGGGTGATCCGCGGCGCCGAGGGCCCGAACCGGGACACGCCGATCCTGGCTTTTTCGGCGGACGTGGCGTCCGAGGCCGCCGACCGCCAGGCCGAGGCGGACGGCCTGTTCCAGGACCTGGTGCGCAAGCCCATCGCGCCCCTGGAGCTGGTGCGGGCGATCCTGAGCTGGTCGGCGCCTCTGGCGGACGAGGGCGACGCGGCGGTGGCCTGATGGGCCAGCGGCCAGCGCGAGCTTGACCGCCCGGCGCGAGCGGCGAACAGTGGGATAACCGCGGAATCCCAGAGTGTCCCGAGTACCGAGCCAGACAGACCTCGCGAGCCTCGGGGAAGGGGCGCCCGGCCGGCCGGTGCAGGCGTGCGTCGCCCTGGCCGCCACGGCGGTGGCGCTCGGCCTGCAGCTGCTGACGCAGCAGCTGGCGCCCGGGGTGACCCCGTTCGTCCTGCTCTATCCGGCGATGCTGGCTGCGGCCCTGGCGGCGGGCTGGGAGGCCGGGGTCGTCACCCTGGTGACGGGCGGGCTGCTGACCCGCTGGCTGGCGGTCCGGACCGGGACGACCCTGGTGGAGGACCCCACGGCGGCGGCGGTGAGCCTTGCGCTCTACGCCGCCACGGGCGGGGCGGTGATCGCCCTGTCCCAGGCCTACCGGACGGCGGCCATCACCCTGGCCCGTAAGCGGCGCGCGCTGTCGCGGAGCGAGGCGCGCCTGGACCTGGCCACCCGGGCGGCGGGGGTGGGCGTCTGGGACTGGGACCTTAAGACCAACGCCATCGTGGTCTCGGAACAGGCCAAGGCCATCCTGGGCTTGCCCCCGGGCAAGCCGGTGACGCGTGGCCAGATCTTCTCGGCCACCCACCGGGACGACCGGGGGCCGACCTGGCGACAGGTACAGCGGGCCCTGGACCCGGAGGTGCGCGACCTGAGCCCCTACGAATACCGGATCATGCGCAAGGACGACGGGCGGTTGCGCTGGGTGTGGGCTATCGGCGAGCCGGTGTTCGAGGAGGTGGATGGGCGCCTGGAGGCGGTGCGCTACGTGGGCACCGTGCAGGACATCACCGAGCGCAAGCTGGCGGAGGACGCCGTGCGGGTCTCGGAACAGCGGTTGCGGCTGGCGCTGGAGGCCGGGCGGATGGCGGTGTGGCGGGTGGAGGCGGGCGACACCATGATCCCGACGCCCGAGCTGAACCGGCTGCTGGGCTTTCCGCCGGACGCCAAGCCCAGCCTGCAGGAGATTCTGGACGGCTATCTGCCCGGGGAGCGGGAGCGGGTGCAGGCCGCCCTGGCCGAGGCTCTTAATCGCGGCGAGCGCTTCTTCGAACTGGAGTACCGACACCGGCGTCAGGACGGCAAGGTGCTGTGGCTGCTCAACCGGTCCGAGCTGACCCTGGGAGCCGCGGGCGAGCCGGTGAGCGCCCTGGGCGTGGTCATGGACATCACCGAGCGCAAGGCCGACGAGGAGCGGCTGAAGCTGTTGGCCCGGGAGGTGGACCACAGAGCCAACAACCTGATGACGGTGGTGCAGGGGACCGTGTCCCTGTCGCAGGCCGACACCCCCGAGGCCCTGAAGGAGGTGATCATCGGCCGGATCAGCGCCCTTGCCCGCGCTCACCAGCTGCTGTCAGAGGCCCGCTGGCGCGGGGCGGACCTGCTGCGGCTGGCGGAGGAAGAACTGCTGGGCTTCAGCCTGGGCGGGGCGGCCGAGCGGGTGACGATCCGGGGCGATCACCTGGCGCTGCCGCCGGCGGCGGCCCAGGCGTTGGCCATGGCTTTGCACGAACTGGCCACGAATGCCGCCAAATACGGGGCGCTCAGCCGGCCCGAGGGGCGGGTGGACGTCAGCTGGCGGGGCGGCGGGCGCGAGCCCCTGGTGCTAACCTGGACCGAGACGGGCGGGCCGCCCACAGCGCCGCCGACGCGGCGGGGGCTGGGGACGGCGATCCTGCGCCGGGCGCTGGGCGGGACACTGGGCGGGGGCACGCAGCTGGACTGGCGGCCAGAGGGGCTGGTCTGCGAACTGACCCTGCCGGCCAAGGCCCTGAGCCCGGACGTGGCGGGGTAAGGGCGTTCACCCTTTCCGTGAACGCTTCAGGAAGAGCTGCACTGCGAGGATGAGCAGGCAGACGACGAGCAGGAAGCCGGCGATTGCGCGCGCAGCGTCGACGAGAAAGCCGACGATCGCCAGGGCGACGATGGCGGCGAGGAGGATGGCGATCCACTTACCCATGCAGGGGAAATGGTCGGGGAGGCCGGATGTTCCGGTCAAGCTTTCGGCGCCGTTCGGCTTGCGTCTTGAAATCGCCACGGCAGAGGCATTGGATTGGCGGCGTGGGGCGACGGGCCCCGCGCAACGCAGAAGGCGAGGGCCATGAGGGACGCCCTGAAACAGGCGCTGACCCACAGGATCACCAGCCTGGCGGCTTCGACGGCGGCGCTCACCATGGGCGTCCTGCTGGCGATCTCGTGGGGCAGCTGGACGGCGGAACGCACGGCGCTGGAGCGCCGGATCACCCAGCTCACCGAGCAGGCGGAGCGCTCGCAGGCGCTTTGGAAAACCCAGCTGGCCGCCTGCCATGCCGCCCGGGGCGACGGCCTGACCGCCGCGGCCTACGAGCCGCCGGCCGACGGGCGGGACGCCCACGAGGCCACCCGGCGGCTGCTGACCGAGCAGCCCGAGGGGATCGACGTCTGCGCCCGCATGGAAAGCGCCGACCAGGCCGTGCTGTCGACGCTGAAATGACGGAGCTTACGGGGAGGGCGCGTCTGGCTCTGCTGAGCCTGGCTGGCATGGCGCTCGCCGGCTGCGAGACCCTGGGCGCGCGCACGGCCCTGCACAAGGTGGAGCCGGCCCCGCCGCCGCCGGTGGTGCATGTGCAGCCGCCGCCGGTGGTGCATGTGCAGCCGCCGGGCCGGCCGGCCGCCGGACGCAGCTGCGTGCCGCGCACCCTGGCCCCCCCGCCGCGCTATCCCGACACCGACGCGGCTCTGCGCAACGCCCCCGGCGCCGCCGACCGCTATCAGCTCATGGCCGCCGGCCGGCTGATGCGCCAGAAGCGGCTGGAGGAGCTGGAGAAGGTGGTGGCCGGCTGCCGCTAGGCGGGGCTCACCGACAGCCAATTTTCCGATCACGCCCAAAAGAAAACGCCCCGGCGGGTGGCCGGGGCGTTCGGGGCTCCTGACGCTCTCCTCGTCTAGAACCGGTATTGGAACTCCACACCGTAGGTGCGCGGCGGCACGTAGGAGACGGTGTGGTTCACGAAGCCGATGTTCGGCCCGGTGGTGATCCGGGTGCCGTCGGCGCCGGCCACGCCTTCCTGTTCGAAGATGTTCTTCACGTAGGCGATCACCGTGTAGCGGTCGTCCACGTCCTTCCAGAGCAGGCGGGCGTCGGTCTGATGCCAAGCCTTCCCTTCGTTGTAGTAGCGGTTGAAGATCGAATAGTAGGTCTTGTCCTTCCACACGTGGGTGAGCGAGGCCGACAGGTCGCCGATGTCGAACTCCCAGGTGTAGTTGACGTTGAACGTCACCCGGTGCGGGGTGGACGAGGGCAGCTTGGCCCCCTTGAGGTCCTGGTTCAGCGGCGCCGCCGGATTGGCGAGGTCGGCGGCCGAGTTGCCGGCCAGGACCACGCCCGGCTGCAGGCCGCGCGGGTCTTCGCGGTCCTGGAAGCAGCAGGCCTCACGCAGCTCGCCGTTCAGGTAGGAGTAGTTGGCCAGGAGCTGCAGGTTGCGGATCGGCTGCCAGATGGTTTCCAGCTCGAAGCCGGTGATCCGGGCCTTCGGCATGTTGAAGAACCGGGTCACGTTGAGGTCGGTCGCCGGGTCGCGGCCGGCCACCGGAACCTGGATGTCCTGGTAGTTGTAGAGGAAGGCCGAGGCGTTGGCCTGGAAGGTGCCGCCGATGGTCTTCTTCAGACCGACCTCGTAGGCGTCGATGGTCTCTTCCTGGGTGGTGACGTTGGCTTCGAGGGTCGTGGTGCCCGAGTTGAAGCCGCCCGCCTTATAGCCGCGGGTGTACTTGGCGTAGGCCAGGGTGTCGCGGTCAGGCTGCCAGTCGACGCCGAGGGTGCCGGTGACGCCGCTCCAGTCGTACTTCAGGCCGCGGTGACGGATGCCCGTGGTGGGATCGGTGAAGGCGGGCAGATAGACCGCCGGATCGTTGCTGGTCCCCGGGGCGGCGAGGTCGGTGATGTCCACCGGGCGGCCGGTGACGCGGCTCACCGGGCAGCTGGTGGTGTAGAGGCACATCAGGCGCGCGCTCTCGAACGACCGCTTGCGGTCGTAGGTGTAGCGCAGGCCCGCCGTCAGCTTCCATTCCTCGGTCATCTGCCAGTCGACCTGGCCGAAGACGGCGTAGGACTCGCTGCGGTTTTCCGAGCTGCCGTAGCCGTAGCGACGCTCAGGGTTGGGCGCCACGGGCACGCCCGCCTGGGTGGTGGGGTTTTCGAAGCGGGCGTCATCGGGATGCCGCGCGTCCGAGAGGGTGTAGTTGGAGCCTTCGCGGAACTGGTAGAGGCCGAGCAGCCACTGGACCGGACCGTCATAGGTCGAGGCGAAGTTCAGCTCGTTGGAGAACCACCAGACCTCTTCCTGGTACTGGTTGTGGCGCCGCGGATAGTAGGGAAGGTTCTGCGCCGGCAGGGGCAGGGCGCCGCCGATGGCCGGCAGCGGCAGCAGGAACGGATCCTGGCGCGAGGTGCCGTCGAGATCGGTCTGCAGGCGGTAGTCGTAGTAGGTGTAGCCGCCGATGTACTTCACATCGATGTTGTCGAGGTGCAGCGTGGCGTGGAAGGCGTAGCCGTTGTTCTCGAGGCTGATGTAGTTGCCGTCGTCGGCATCGAAGCACATCTGGCATTCGCTGCTGGCCAGGTTCGGCGAGAGGCCGAACGGAGCCGAGTTGGGCGTCAGCGGCGCGGTGATCGGCGAGGTCACGTCGCGCAGGCCGTAGGTGATGGTGGTGCGCCCGCCGGGGCCGCGGCCGAGGTTGTGCCACTCGGCGGTGTCGACCTTCAGCCACCACTCGAGCTTGCCGTCGCCGAGGCTGCCGTCCAACTGGCCTTCGAGCTGCCACTGGTCGCCGGCGCCGCCTTCATCCTTCCCGTTGGGATTGATGTTCTTGAAGTAGCCCTTGCCCTGCGAGTTGTAGGCGCCGGCCAGGCGGCCGCGGATGTTGCCCACCAAGGGACCCGAGATCGCCGCCTCGGTCATCCAGGTGTCGTAATTGCCGATGCCGCCGCGGACTTCGGCGTAGAAGTCGTCGGTCGGGCGCTTGGTGATGATGTTCAGGGCGCCGCCGATGGAGTTACGGCCGTACAGGGTGCCCTGCGGCCCGCGCAGCGCCTCGGTCCGCTCGATGAACAGGGTCGAACGGGCGAAGGACGTCACCGACGAGGTGTAAACACCGTCGTTGTACATGGCTACGCCGCCCTCGGAGGAGCGGTTGTTCGTGAAACGGCCGATGCCCCGCATGTTGATGCGGTCGTTGTTGGTCGAATAGGCGAGGCCGGGGGTGAAGTTCGTCAGGTCCTGCACCGAGTTGATGCCGACCATCTCGCGGCGCTCATCGGTGAAGGCCGACACGGCCACGGGCACGTCCTGCAGGGACTGCTCCCGCTTTTCGGCGGTGACCACCAGTTCCTGGATCTGGTTGACCGCTTCGGCCTGGGCGAACGCCTGGCCGGCGAAGGCTGTCGTTGTCGCGAAGACGCACGACAGCAGCAAAGTCTTTCTGGAAATCATGAGCGTTCCCCCAAGCCGGTTATCGGTTGCGCATTGGCAGCGCTTAGATTCGAAAATCCAGCATGGCGGGCGCCGCGTCAATGGCGGTTTCGTCTCGCGAGACACGTGCGGCGCCGGCGACACAGGCGGAAATCGTCGCATCGCTCAAGAGTTGAATGGGCGGTACGGTCCGGAACGCGCCGCATTGGGGCCGCAACCGTGAACCCCGCCTGACCGTTCGGCCAGCCGCCCTGTTCAGTCGCCGCAGGCGATTCTGACGGGGCGAGTTCGGAGCCGAAGGACCTGATCATGACCCCCACCCGAGACGCCCTGCGCCGCTTGGCGCTGACCGCGGCGGCCGCCCTGGCGGCGCTGTCGGCGGCGGCCTGCCGACCGCCGGCGGACGGGATCGCCGGGACCACCGACCTGCCCGAGGTGCAGGCCCGTCGGGACATCGCCGAGGCCGAGCGCGAGGAACTGCGCGCCCGGCGGGATCTTGCCCTGGCCGAGCGCACCCACGGCCGCGTGGTCGGCGAACGGGCCGACTCGGGCGAGATCGACCTCAGATGAGGGCGGCGTAAACCAGCCGGGCCGAGTCGGTCCGCACGTCCGGCGTGCCGCCGCCGGGGATGGAGCCGCCCAGGTTCTGGATCATGCCCACGAAGACCACCTCATTGGCCGGGTCGATCCAGAACCAGGTGCCGAAGGCGCCGCCCCACCAGAAGGTGTCCTGGCCGTGCGGCAGGCCGCTGATGGACGGGTCGCGGTGGATGGCGAAGTCCATGCCGAAGCCGACGCCCTTCTGCACCGGGCCGTAGAGGTCGACGCCGACCCCGGGCTCCAGCACGTCGGTGCGCATGAGCTTCACGGTCTCGGGCTTGAGGATCCGCGCGCCGTCGAGCTCGCCGCCGTTGAGCAGGGCCTGGCAGAAACGGAAGTAGTCCGGGGTGGTGGAGAACAGGCCGCCGCTGCCCGAGAGGAACCTGGGCTTCTCGGTGGCCAGCAAGCCCGGCCCCGGGGCCGGGATGATGGTCCCGCCGCCGTCGTAGGTGTGCAGGCGCACGACCCGGGCGGCCTTGGCCGGCGGGACCCAGAACTGGGTGTCGACCATCTTCAGCGGGCCGAAAATGTGCTGCTGCATGTAGTCGGCAAGGTCGAGGCCCGAGAGCTTCTGGACGACGTAACCCTGGAGGTCGACCACGGGGCCATAGGCCCAGTCGGCGCCGGGCTGGGAGGCGAGGGGCAGCTTGGCGAGCTTGTCCACCATACCCTGGAGGTCGCTGTCGCGCAGGCCCGCCGTAGCGTAGGCCGAGCTGACGCCGAAGCCGGCGGTGTGGCTCATGAGCTGGGCCATGGTCATCGGCCGGCGCTGGTCAACGAGGGAGCTGTCGGCGGCCTTCACCTTCAGGCCCGCGAACTCCGGGATGTGCCTGGCGACGGGGTCGTCAAGCTTCCACAGGCCCTTTTCGTAGAGCTGCATCATGGCCACGCCGGCCACTGGCTTGGTCATGGAGGCGATGCGGAAGATGGAGTCCGTCTTCACCGGGGCCTCGGCCGAGATGTCGGCGCGGCCGTAGGCGTCGAGGTTCACCACCTGGCCGCGGCGGGCCAGCAGGGTGACGACGCCGGCTAGCTTCCGCTGGTCCACGAGGGCGTGCATGTGGGCGTTGAGGGCGGCGATGCCCGCGGGCGAGACGCCGGCCGACGCGGGCGGCTTCAGCGAAATCTGGGCGGCCTGGGCGATCGGAGCCAAGGCGGGCGAGGCGGCGAAGGCCGCGCCGGCGGCGAGCAGGCCGCGGCGGCTGAAGGTCATCGGATCCTCCCGTGATGCTGTTCTTCGCCGGGAAGATTCCCGAGTTTCGAAAACGTGGCCACAGATTTCAGCCGCCGCCGTCTTCGGCTAGGGTCGCACGCGACTCCCCGGGGGCATAAGTTGGCGAGACTACCTGACACTGCGGCGGCGCCGCTCGTTCCGGCGCAGCGGGCGCCGTTCTGGACCCATCTCTATGTGCAGGTGCTGGCGGCCATCGCCCTGGGGGCGGTGATCGGCCACCTCTGGCCGGACCTGGGCGCCTCGCTGAAGCCGCTGGGCGAC